>R22__coassemble_926_pt1 | contig 16484 bp, 16 predicted proteins | sample R22__metabat2_low_PE_022 | metagenome-assembled genome bin R22 | reverse complement strand
ACCCCTTTAAAATATAACTGAAACAACTGAAACTGTAACGCTTGATTGTTTTGGTGTCATATAAGAATCACAATTACAACAAGTTACGATAATGAAGAATCAACAGATTGCTTTCGCAAACCCCGAAAATGTGACAAAAAGAGCTGCTTTTTTCCTCTAAAAAGCCTCAAAATGCAGGCAAAAACCTCTTGTTTTGATAGTTTTACCTCTCTTTTTTGGAAAAACATGCGTTCTGAAAAATCGGTCTCAGACCTCGTTTCGATGGGTTTTTCTCCGATTTGAGCGATTTTGATGCAGAAAATGGGGGTAATGAAAGGTGATTTGAGAGATATGCCTTTTCTCTCATAGTAACATGCCTTTTCTCTCATAGCAACATGCCTTATCTCTGGCAGAGAGAAGGCATATCGCTAAATAGGGGAAGATTTACGGGGCAAACTCCTGCTCATAGAGAAACAAAGTATCTCTGCAAGAGAAACGACGTTTCTCTCATAGCAAAACGGCTTCTTATCTCCATTGAGAAAATTTTTCCCTTCGTGAGGCAGTTGTTGTAACAAAACCGCTAATCTTGCACATTACTGCCACAACCATAGATACCCGCTATCGCACCTATCTAAGCTGGTATAACATAGCTGCTGCCTCCCTCTAATAATGGAAGGTGAGTTGAGGTTTAGTGCAGTTTAGAACATGAAAAATTTACTGATTAGTGCAGTTTGCGTTTGTAATTCATTGAAAGTTTGTATCTTTGCGGCAAATTAAAAAAACGGATCCAATGAATGAATTGGAAAGGGTATTACGCGACCAACGGGAAGAATTGGAAAGTACGGACTACAGCCAGTTTGTCACTCGAAGAGAAGAGGAACGGGTAGAACTGAAGTGAACAATGTAAAGGACTATTTCAGCATGACTTAACGAACAGGTGTCGGCTCCGCCGCCCGGCTTTGGTTAACAATCCAAACGCCAACAAAAACCAAAACCATAGCGAGGCACTTTTTCCAATTCAGATGGTCGAGACCGATGATGATGCTGATAATGGTGGCGATGATGGGCTGGATGTAGTTGTACATGCTGACCAAGGTGGGGCGCAGTCTTTTCTGTCCGACCGGGATGAGGAAATAGGCGACGAACGTGGCAAAAACCACCACGTAGGCTACCTGCCACAGCACCTTGCTTTCTATTTGGGCAAATGGTATGCTGAAAAAATGCCTTGCATTGAAAGGCAAGGCCACCAACATGGAAAACAAGAACATCCACTTCATGAAGGTGACCACATTGTATTTAGAAATCAAAGGGCGGAAGATGCCAAGATACATGGCAAAGGTGAGACCATTGGCCACAGCAAGCACGATACCCATAGGTTTGGTCTCGGAAGCACCGCCGCCCAACCCTACAGAATTGAATATCAAAAGCAAAACACCCACGAGACTCACCAACACACCACCGATTTTCTTGAAGGTGATAGGCTCCTTGAGAACAACAGCCGCCACAAACATGGTCATAATGGGTGTGCAAGTATTGGCGATGCTCAAGTCGATGGATGTCGTCATGGTGATGGCTTTCAGGAAACTCATCTGGGTCAGGAAAAGGCCAAGCATGGAGGCCACGAAAATTTGAAGGAGGTCCTTCACAGGAACCTTTTCCTTAGGCATGAAAAGCGACAGCAGCCAAAACAATATCGTGGCTCCTGTCGCTCTCAAGCAAAACAAATCCATAGGCGTCAACACGTTGGCGTTGGAAATGTTCTTACAACAAACGATGTTGAGCCCAAAGATGCAGTAGGCACCAAAACACGCAAGGTGTCCGATGAGGGTGGATGTCTTATTCAATCCAATAAACGTAGTTCTCCTTGCGCGGCTTGGCCTCGGGATAATCGCCATTCACATAACCAAGGATGCAGTTGCCTATGCCAACGTACTTATCGGCATCAATGCCAAGTTCGGTGAGGATGGCCTTGCCTTCCTCGGTTTCGAAGACCTCCTTAGCGCGGTGGATCCAGCAGGAACCAAGACCCTTGGCATGGGCAGCGTTGAGCAGATTGCCCATAACGAGCGAACCGTCTTCCTTCCAAGTTAAAGCAGCAGTAGTGTCAGCCAAGACCACCAACACGACGGGAGCACCATAGAACGGATCCATATCGTTGTCGGGACCGAAGACAGCAGCATTAAGTTTACTCAACCTGTCGCGCACCTCACGGTTGGTGACGGCAATGATGACAGGGGCTTGGCGGTTCATGCCCGTTGGAGCATACGTGCCTGCCTCACAAATCTCTTTGATGACTTCCTTAGGCGGGATTTGGTCGGTGTAACTGCGGATGCTACGGCGCGTCAGCAGATCTTGCATGGTGGTGTTCATAGTTGTTTCTTCTTTTGCGTTCTCGTTTGAACAGTTTTTGTTGCAGCAGCTGCAAAGGATTATTGCCAATGCTGCGATGATTAATGTACACTTCTTCATATTTTAATGTGTTTTGGTCGGCAAAGGTACGGATAAATTTCGCAATTTTGCAGCCCCAAAGAAAAATTGGACTTTGATGCAAAAAATCAGAAGCTATATCCTGCCGATTGCCATTGTGTTAGGCTTGTTACTGCATGAGTATTGCGCCTCTTTCAGCGTGGCCGTGCCTTATCTCATCTTCTCCATCCTGCTACTCACTTTTTCAGCGGTGGATGTCCGCAAACTGAGGTTCAGCCCCATGTTTGTTTGGATTCTGCTGTTCCAAGTCGTGGTGAGCATTGGCGTGTATGGACTGATGAAAGCCTTGGGGTCCAGCGATGTGCTGGCGGAAGGTGTAATGATGGCCTCACTTTGTCCCGTGGCTGCATCAGTAGCGGTGGTGAGTTGCATGTTAGGAGCTGATCGCCAAACAGTAACCTCCTTTTCCATCATTGGCAACTTAGTCATGTCCATTGTAGCGCCTGCCTATTTCACCCTTATCGGTGTGCAGCCCGAAATGACCTTTATGGCCTCGTTCTTGTCCATTCTGAAGCGTGTTGGTGTGGTCATCGGATTGCCGTTTTTTGTGGCTCTGGCCTTACAGCTGTGGCTTCCGAAGGCAAACAATTTCTTGAGCCGTTATAAAGGCCTGTCATTCTATCTGTGGTCCATCGCATTACTGTTCACCATAGGGCAGACCATCGATTTCATCTTCTTGCATGGCAAAGGCAATTGGAACGTCATTATATGGCTTGCAGTAGCCTCGTTGCTGTTTTGCGCCTTGCAGTTCGCCCTCGGCAAATGGATTGGTCGCAAATACGGCGATGTGATTGCGGGCGGACAGTTGCTCGGACAGAAAAACACGGCTATGGGCATTTGGATGGCCAACCATTACCTGCATCCGTTAGCCTCGGTAAGCATGGCTTTCTACGCCATCTTTCAAAATCTGTTCAATAGTTGGCAGATTTGGTATTACGGCAAGAAGAAAAGATGATTTGCTTGTAAAGACCATCGGGCAATAACATTTTTTTCGTAGTTTTGCCAAAAATTAGCGCAATGGCCATTCCAAGGGAAACCGTCGAACAGATTCTACAAGCCGCTCATATTGAAGAGGTTGTTGGCGAGTTCGTCACGCTGAAGAAACGTGGGTCGAACATGTGGGGAGTGTGTCCATTCCACAATGAGAAAACACCGTCTTTCAGCGTCAATCCAGCACGAAACATCTTCAAATGCTTCGGCTGCGGCAAGGCGGGTGATTCGGCCAAATTCCTCATGGAACACGAACACTTCAGTTACCCCGAAGCCCTGCGCTACCTGGCCAAGAAATACAACATCAAGATTGAGGAAAAGGAGCAGACTGCCGAGGAGTTGATGGCACAGAGCCTTCGCGAGAAGATGTTCAACATCAACGAGTTTGCTGACAAGTATTTTGTCGATACTTTGTGGAATACTGAGGGAGGCCGCACTATCGGGCTGGAGTACTTTCGCGAGCGTGGCTATTTTGATCCTATTATCCAGAAATTCCACCTTGGCTTCAACCCCGACAATGCCAAAAGAGACGCCTTTACTGAACATGCCAAGAAAAATGGATACTCAGAAGAGCTATTGGAACAGATAGGTCTGTCTATCAAAGGTTCCAAAGGCCTCTACGACCGATACCACGGGCGTGTGATGTTCCCCATCCACAATCTGACGGGACGCGTCATCGGCTTCGGAGGCCGCATCCTCGTCAACGACAAGAAAAGCCCGAAATACCAAAACTCGCCTGAATCGGAGATTTACGACAAAAAGCAGACCCTCTACGGCATCTACTTCGCCAAGAATGCCATCGCCAAAAACGACGAATGCATCCTCGTGGAAGGTTATTTTGACGTATTGCGCATGCACCAAATCGGTATTGAGAACGTTGTGGCCAGCAGCGGCACTTCGCTCACTATGGAGCAGATACGACTCGTCAAGCGCTACACGAAGAACATTACCATGCTCTACGACGGTGACGCGGCAGGCATCCATGCGGCCTTGCGCGGCACCGACATGATCCTCTCCGAGGGCATGAACGTACGCGTGGTTGTGTTGCCCCCGGAACACGACCCCGACACCTTTGGCAAGGAGTTTCCGACTGAATATGTCAGCAACTACTTAAAAGACAACGCCAAGGATTTCATCCGATTCAAAACGGAGTTGTTGCTGAAAGATGCCGAGAACGACCCCATCAAACGCGGACAAGTCATCCGCGATATTGTGGAAACCATCTCTGTCATTCCCGACAGCATTTTCCGCATCACCTACGTCAAGGAATGCAGCCGCATTCTGGACATGCCCGAACAGACACTCACCAACGAACTGAACAAACTCCTGAGGGCAAAGTTCAAGAAATCGCTGGGGCAAGAAGGTGATGCGCTGCCCGAAACAGAAACCATCGCTGTCACGCCAAAACAAGAAGAAACCCTTGAAGAGCAACTCCCTCCAGGTTATTATCAGGAACGTGAATTGGTGAAATTGTTACTGATGTATGGACAAGACACGATTGTCGACGAGCGTTTTGACGAAGAAGGTCAACCGATTTTGGAGCAAGTCACCGTGGCCCAGTTTATTATTGACGACTTAAAAAACGACGGCTGCCTTTTCCTGGACCCTGTCAACCGCAAAATCTTCGACATTTTCGACCACGCTTTAGATGAAGGCCAGATTCCCAACGACCAGTTCTTCATTTCCAACGAAGACGAAGCCATCGCGCAGCTTGCAGCAGACTTGCTTTCATCGCCTTACAAACTCGACCAGTGGGAAAAATACGGCATTTTCGTCAAGCAAGAAGAAAACAGGCTGCGCGCTACGGTGTTGTCGTCAATTTACCGCTACAAAGACCTTATCATCGAAGGCCGACGCAAAACCCTTGAGGAAGAATTGAAAACAACCACCAACCTTGACGACCAGCTCATCTTGCTCAAACAGAAGAAAGACCTTGACGACATCCGCAAACAACTCAACAAGGAATTAGGGATTGTAATAGCCAAATAATTACCAAAAATAGAAGAAACTCACCACGCGGCAAAACAGTTCACGCCACCAAGGCTGCTGCAGTTCAAGGTCGACGTCTTTTGTACGACTGCGAAAAATGTGCAGCTTGTAAAAAAAATTGTGTGACCGCCACTCGCGCACTTGTGATTCCAAATCGCGCCTGTTGACCGCCATCTCTGCTGGCGATTGCCGCCTTACCGCTTCCAAATACTCGCGCATCTCAACCTTGCCGGTCATCTTACAAGAATCAAGGATTCTGGTATTCTCAGAACTCGTTATGGCGTTTTCGATGGGTATCATTCTGCAGGTCGGAATACATGGCGTTGCTTCAACATGAGGAGGAAAGCTAATAAGGCGCCCAAAACATCAGAAATAGTCATGGAAGCCCAAACACCCGTAAGACCCTCGCCTCCCGCATTAACGAAGATGGTAGGCACGATATAAATCATCGGGGCGAGGAAAAGCACCTGCCGCGAAAGGCTCGTGACAATTGCAATCCAAGGCTTGTCGATGCTTTGGAAGAAATTGGAATTGGTGATGGTAAAGCCCACCAAAGGGAACATCACCATAATGAAACGCATGGCTGGCACGCCTATCCGGATAACATCCGGGTCATTGGTAAAGGCACGTAGCAGCAGACCTGGTAAGGTTACAGCCAAAAGCGCACCAACAAAACCAATCAGCACATTAACCTTCATCGCCAATTTGTAGACCTCCTTCAACCGTAACGGATGACCCGCACCATAGTTGTAGCCTGCAATAGGTTGCATACCTTGGCAAACACCGAAGATGAGCATCACGCTGAGGCTGGCGAAAGTATTGACGATGCCATAAGCACCCACAGCAAAGTCGCTACCATAACGGATAAGCTGGCGGTTAAGCAAAGCCACCACCGCTGAAGCCGCCACATTCATAAGAAAAGGGCTCATGCCGATGAGCAGGATGTTGCGGAAGATGTAGAGCTTGGGAGCCCAAGCATGCTTGCGGAAGCGAATGAACGACTTGGGTTGGATGAAATGGATGACCGCTGCTATGGCCGTACCCGTCATGGAAAGGGTAGTGGCCCATGCTGCACCAGCAATCCCCCAATCCAAGACATAGATAAACAAGGCATCAAGACCAATATTAACAATAGCACCTGAGGCCATTATCCACATCGACTTGTGAGGATAACCCGTGGCACGCATCAAGCCCGTCAAGTTAAAGGTCAAAGTGGTCATAAACATACCGGGCAACACAATATCCATATATTCACGGGCATAGGAGATGGTATCCAGCGAGGCACCAAACATCATCAGAATCCTGTCCATAAAAAGATAGCCGCCCGTGACGAACAGAAAGCCGAAGAAAAAGGTAAGCAAAAGACTGTTGCCCAAGATTTTCTCTGCCCAGTTGTAGTCTTTCTTTCCCAAAATAATAGACATTCGGGCTGCAGAGCCTGCGCCCACCAACGAGCCGAAGGCATGGATGATGTTCATGATGGGCATGGTGATGGCCAAACCCGCAATGGCGAGTGCCCCCACATACTGCCCCAGGAACACTCGGTCAACGATGTTATATACCGATGCAATAATATGGCTTACAATAGACGGCAACGCATACATCCACAGCAGGCTGCCGATGTTCTTGGTCTCCAGTTCCTTAGTCCTGTCAATCTGATTCATTCCTTGCCTGTTTTTGAGGGCGCAAAAGTACAAAATTTTGGATAAAAAGCTACTGAAGGCGTACCGTACGATTCAACCATTGGCAGAAGTCCTTGGTTTTCTCAAACTCAGAGACCGCCCAATCAACAAGATGCGGGTCGTCAAGACGTTGGTCAGGCAGATCTTGCACAAGGAGCCAGTCACGTTGCTTGAAAAGCCTGGACTGAGAATGGTCTTTGGGATAACCGTTAGGCACACGCTTCATGGCACGACTCGTATCAAGGCTGAATGGGGAGGCCTTGGCGATGCTCTCAGCCAACGGAGCCCCATTATAAAGAATCTCATCACGGATGGTCTTCAGCATGGCAGTATCAGGCATATACATTCCCGAACAAAGCATGTTGTGTCCAAGATATTCCGAATCCTTCGCCTCCAAGTGAAAATAATAGCCCGCCAACATCGACTTCTTGCCTCCCGGACAAACAAACACACCAAAATGTGTCTTGTAAGGCCGTTTGTCAGGTGAGAATCGGGTATCGCGATAAAAGCGATAGGTGCAGTCTTTCAGCGTCAAACCTTCGCAGTCAGGGTCAAATCTCTGCACGCCAGCAATAATTTGTTCGGCAATGGCATTAAAATGAGCCTGAGCCTTAAGGTATTCGTTTTTATGCTCCTGAAACCAAGGACGATTGTTGTTGTGGAGGATTTGCTCTAAAAATTCTACTATATCATTCATTATCTTAATGTATTATTCTTTATTCTTTGAGGCAAAACATGTTCATTGTTTCATTAGTTTAATCGTGGCCCATGTCCTTCCTTCCCAACCAATTCGTAACAGATAAAAGCCTTCCGCCAGACCTCCGATTGGCAACTCGAATTGACCTTCGCCTTCACCAAACCATTCCGTTCCCGACTTAACCAGTTGTCCTTGAACAGAATAAATGTCAAACAGAACCTTGCCTTCTTTGGGGTTGTTGAAAAAGACGGTCACAACATTCTTGGCCGGGTTGGGTGCTAAGCTGGCTTGAAATGCTGGCATATCGTTGTCAACAACACCCAGTTTGGCATCCACGGCCATCTTCATCGTCACGGGAAGGTGGTCGGAAGCGTCATACAAGGCCTCGGCAACCTCAGCAGGCACAGCTGTATTATAGCCTTGGTTGACGCTTTGGTTGAAGTGATGTCCATCGTTGCCCACGGCCTTATAAGAGCCTTGAACATAACGCAAGTGTCTGTAACTGAACGCTATTTCATCGGACATAAGAATAAAGTCGAAGCGGTCGTCGAGACCTCCGCTGGCAAAACACTCGTCGGAATGGCTGCGTGTGGATTGGGTATGAAACGGAGTATACTGTTGGTTGTTGTTCCACTCTCCCACCCCACCGACGCTATACAGCGGATCGATGAAACAAACCTGCGGGTTGCTATAGGTCTGGGTAAGCAATCGATAGCCGCTCTCTTCGGCACCATACATATTGAAATCACCCATAATCAACACATTGTCAGTTGCATAATGATGATTAACATAATCCATTGCGATTTGCATCAAGGCACGGCGCCGGGCTTCATTACTGGCCCCCATGTCAGCCTTAGGATGGGCTACAATACATACCAACCGGACCGTATCCCCTGTAGCAAGACCTGGTGTTTTCAAATACAATTCATACACGTCCGTATCACGGGGTTCAGTTTCCAATGCGACGTGCCTCTTTAATTCCATCTTCCGCGAATCATAAAAGATATGGTTGATGATGTTGCTGCCCGCATAGTTGATAATATTGTCCGATTTCCAATAGGTTGCGCCGTTGACGTTCAGATTGTGTTTTAAGAAGCCTGTAATCAGCGCTTGGGTAGCACCAAACTCACACACCGTCAGGATGTCGGGCTTCACATAATCCATCAACGTACGGATACATTCGTCCTTGCGTTGCGTGTTGTTATTTGTCTCGAAGCACTCTGCGAAACCGCTGTTGTAATTGCCGTATTCCAATAAATTATACTGCATCACGGTAATTGTGTCCTGCGCATGGACTGGTAACACAAAACCGACAAGACATAATATAATAAGGTATACTGCGTTTTTCATTTGAGAAATTTGAGCAGCAAAAGTAATAAATTTGGCTTGATATTTGAATAAATCTTATTTTTGCAACCTAATTACATTATGAAAACCAATATTAAAATAGGGGTTTTAGGCATTTTCGCTCTGCTGATGGCATTTTCTTCATGCCGCAAAAAAACAGATGCATCCGCCAACAAGCTGATTGCCGGCCACTATGGCTGCGAGCAATACGTCAGTTGCCGCACTAATGAAGATGGCTCTTCACGCTGGGACACCGTGCTGTATGAAGCTTGTGCAGGTGGCGAATACGAAGTTTTTTTCAATGAGAACGGCTCCGGACAGCTGCTGCTCAACAATAGCCCAGCCCTTATCAAGAAGTTTTCATGCTCATTCGATTACGACACAATAAACCAAATCATCAACATCGAAAGCGACTCATGGCTCTATGCACTTTACGGCTCTCTCTTTCTTGACGAGAACCATGCCGAATTTCACGTGGATGAGCTGACCAATTCTTACCTTATAGCATCGTGGACCAACAACGTCAGCGAACCCGAACCATTTTTTGAGCGTTTCTTCTTAAAGAAAATTGACTAACAACAAATTACATTAAAAAAAATGAAAAAGATTGGAGTTTTCACCTTGTGCGCTTTTTGCGCATTTCTTCTTGCCTCATGCGGCAAAGACTATACGTCTTTCATAGGCACTTGGGGCGTCGAAAAAATTGAGTATTACAACATCGACTATGCCGGCAACCCCATTGATGCCACCATCAAAACCTACGCCTACGACCCCAACGACATCAACAATGGCATCCAGCTGGTGTTCAGAAGTGACAAGTCTGGCGAGATGCGCGACAACGATGTTGACACGGTTTGGTATGACTGGAACATTGAAACCCATACTTACGATTCGTACATCGTCAATCCTGACACGACCTTAGTGACAGAATTTACCTATTCCTATGACGACAAGTCTTCTATTCTTTACATGAATATGGTGTTTGAAAACAGCTTGCGCACCTACATGATGCAAGTCGATAATTTGACGAATAATTCGTTTACCTATGAAAACGAATACGACCTCAATTATGTGGAGAAAGCTTACCTGAAACGCCTGTCGAAAGACGCTTCGAAGTCAGCAAACCGAGGCAAGGCGGCACGGCCACGCAAGGCGGGTTCGTTCTTAAGTGGTAAATAAAAAAAACGGGCTGAAATTCAGCCCGTTTTTTTTATTCGATATAGAGCAGCAAGCCTTTCAGATATGCCCCTTCAGGGTGGAAGATGTTGATAGGATGGTCGGCAGGCTGCGCCAGTTGGTCAATGATTCTCACATTGCGCTTGGCTTCAATGGCAGCAGCGGTGACGATACCTTGGAATGTGGCTTTGTCGACGGCCTGCGAGCAACTGAAAGTGGCAATCAACCCACCCTTGGCAACACGCTTAATGGCCTCCGCGTTGATGAAACGATAACCACTCAAGCCACGATGGCGATCTTGATGCCGTTTGGCAAATGCAGGCGGGTCGAGGATGATGAGGTCGAAAGCACCTTCGCGAAGATCTTTCACGTAGTCTTTCATATCGGCCACCACGCAAGGGTTCTCCTCAACAGAATATCCGTTGAGTTCAAGGTTGGCTTCAGCCATAGCCAAGGCTTTTTTCGAGGTATCGACCGTTACGGCACGACGTGCGCCACCTTTCAGGGCTGCGATGGAGAAACCGCCCGTGTAACCGAAAGCATTAAGCACAGTACGGCCTTCGGAGAGTCGCCGTATCAGTTCGCGGTTCTCGCGCTGGTCGAGGAAGAAGCCCGTCTTCTGCCCTTCTTCCCAGTTGGGAAGATAGAGGCTGCCATTCTCCATAATCTTCTCATCCAACTGACTGCCGAAGAGGTAGCCGTCGGCAATAGCTTCGTCTTCCTTACCCATACGTTGCATGGCCTCTGCGCTTTTGTTGTAGATGGCCTGCAGTCCCAACTCATCCACCAACTTCAGGGCGCGCACCACCTCTTTCAGATGAAGTGCCATACCCTCGGTCTGCGCCTGCACCACAGCGGTGTGTCCATAGATGTCGACGATGAGTCCAGCCAAGCCGTCGCCCTCCGAATGGATGAGACGGTAGCAGTTGGTATGGGGATTGCCCACCAAACCCATGCGCCTGCGCACCTCAAGAGCCTGTTTTATCCTTTCGTGGAAAAACCACTCGTCGATATGGCGGTTATCGAAGCTGAGCATCTTCACGGCGATGCTGTCAGACTCGCAAAAACCTGTACCTAAAATTTCGCCTTTATAATCGGTGACAGTAACCGTGTCGCCTGCCTGAAGACCATTGGCTGCTTCATGGATAGCCCCTGAGAACACCCAAGGATGAAAACGACGCAAGGCATCATCCTTGCCTTGACCAAGACGTATGACCGGATAGAGAGGATTTTGTTGCATTTTGTTTTAAATTTTGGGCAAAAATACAATTTTTCTCAACCGATTCAGTAATTTTGCACCAAAATCGAATCATCAAGTATGAACAACTCTTTCACCATAGGGGGCCAAATCGTAGACCTCGTCAATTCAAGGATTTTCTCGGGTGTTGTCGTCGTGGAAGACGGCAAAATCACCAAGATTGAGGAACAACCCGTTGGCAACACACAATACATCATGCCGGGCTTCGTTGATGCACATGTGCATATCGAAAGCTCGATGCTCGTTCCTTCGGAATTTGCCCGCTTGGCGGCCTGCCACGGCACCGTGGCCACCGTCAGCGACCCACACGAAATCGCTAATGTACTTGGTAAGAATGGCATCAGATACATGATTGAAAACGGAAAGAAAGTTCCGTTCAAATTCTACTTTGGCGCACCGAGTTGTGTGCCATCCACCACATTCGAGACATCAGGTGCCACCCTCAACGCCAACGACATAGAGGAGCTGATGGCCTCACCTGACATCTATTACTTATCCGAAGTGATGAACTACCCTGGTGTCATCAACAAGGATCCTGAACTGATGCAGAAAATCAAAGCCGCCAAAAAAAACGGGAAGCCCATTGACGGACACGCGCCAGCGGTGAAAGGCAGCATGCTTCAGAAATATGTCGACGCAGGTATCACTACCGATCACGAGTGTTTCCGCCTTGCAGAAGCCTTGGAAAAAATCAACTTGGGCATGAAAATCCTTATCCGCGAAGGCAGTGCGGCCCGTAACTTCGAAGCCTTGATACCGCTGATGGCCTCCCACCCCGACAAATTGATGTTCTGTTCCGACGACAAGCACCCTGATGAGCTGGACGATGTCCATATCGACGTGCTGGTACGCAAAGCCATCGAGTTGGGTTACGACGTGATGGATGTGCTGAGGGCAGCCTCACTCAATGCCGTCAAGCATTACAATCTCAACGTGGGCTTGCTGCAATTGGGCGATGATGCCGACTTTATCGTGGTCGACGACTTGCGTCATCCCGTCGCCAAGCAAACCTATATCAGAGGCACTTTGGTGGCCGAAAACGGCGTGTCGAGCATCCATTACAAAGAGACCCTGTGCCCGAACATCTTCAGAGCGAACTATATTTATGCCGATGACATCTTCCTTCCCGACATGGGCAAGAAAATCAAGGTCATCGAATGTCAAGACGGACAATTGATTACCAAGAGTTTTGTTGCCCAGCCCAAAGTGGAAAACGGCGGTATTGTAAGCGATGTGGAGCGCGACATTCTGAAAATCGTGGTCATCAACCGCTATCAACCTACCAAGCCCGCCGTAGCTTTTATCAGAGGCTTTGGGTTGAAACGCGGTGCCTTGGCTTCGAGCGTGGCTCACGACAGCCATAATATTGTGTCAGTGGGTGTCACCGACAAGGACATCCTTCATGCGGTCAACCTGCTCATTGAGCACACAGGAGGCGTGACTGCCTATTGCAGCACGGAGATGATGGCGGTGCCTTTGCCCGTAGCCGGACTGATGAGCAACGAAGACGGCTACGAGGTGGCACAAGCCTACCAAAATGTTGATGCGCTGGCAAAACGTCTGGGCTCAACGCTTTATGCACCATTTATGACTTTGGCGTTCATGGCCTTGTTGGTTATTCCCGAGCTAAAAATCGGTGACCAAGGCCTGTTTGATGTCAGCAAGTTCGCTTTCACTTCAATCTATGAGGACTGATGGAGCTACGTCGATGCCAAACTTCTGATTTACAAGCTATCATCGACTTGAACGAGGCCATTTATGCAGCCCTGCCTGATAAGTCGGTGCTACGCCATAACTCCCCGGAAATGATTGCATCTTGTTTGGAGGAGCCCAACGTCACCTTGGGCATGTGGGATGGTAACATGTTGGTGGCTATAGGCATGCTTTATGTGCCACTATGCATGGAAGAAGACCATTTCCACGACCTTAACATAGAAGGCGACTACAAATCAGCAAACCAAAAGCTGTTCCTTGTACGGGAAGGCTATCGGGGTTTAGGTCTGCAAAGAAAACTTATCCGTGAAGTGGAGAAGGTTGCCGTTGCAAGAGGCTACAATCTACTATGTACAACAGTTGCTCCAAACAACACATTCAGTATCAACAATTTCCTAATGGAAGGATATATCTATGCCAAAACAGAAAAGAAATACGGCGGTTTGTTGAGAAATCTTTATTACAAGATTGTCAAAAAAAGTAGTATTTTTGCAACCGAATCAAATTAAACTACAACAGAAAAAATCTTAAATCATCACACTTATGAAAAAAATATTCGCAATTTTGGCCTTAATAGCCTCCATGTCATTCGCTGGAAAGGCACAGGCACAAGTCATCGCTTATCTTGGTTATGCACCAGAAAGTTTCATTACCAAAAATGGCTCAATATCCCAAATCGAACACTTTCAAGGTATCTTTTTGGGCGGAGCTTATAACTACGAATTACCCTTCCTGTCGAATCTTGGAGTAGCTGGCGGACTCCAATTCAGGTTGAACATGAATAGCCAGACAACAAAAAGCATCATAGGAATTACAGAGTATAAGTTTTCTAAAACTCAAACCCTTATAGACCTTCCCATCCTTATCAATTATAGAATTAATATGAATAGAGATTTCTCTGTCACCCCATTCATCGGCCCTATGTTTTCCATTGCCCTTTCAGGCAACACCCATGTGAAACATTATTTGACGGACACCATGGTGCAAGAATGGGATGAAAAATGGTACCAAAATGACAACATGGGCCGTTTCAACATTTACGGTGTCTTTGGTGCCGCAGCCAGCTACAATCAATTAGGTTTGTTCTTAGGCTATCGTTTGGGTTTCCTCGACTTGGAAACTGCTCTTGATTATGTAAGCCTCAAAACCTCTGGCTTCTTCATCGGTGTAGGTTATTCGTTCTAATTAATGCATAAGACTTCTATGAAAAAACTATTCTCAGCAATCGTGGCCTTGGCCCTCGTCTTTTCCTTCGGAGAGGCCTACGCCTGCACTAACTTCCTCATCACCAAAGGTGCCTCAACCGACGGCTCCTGCATGATTTCCTACGCTGCCGACAGCCATGTGCTTTACGGCGAGCTTTACCATTATCCTGCCGCTGACTGGCCGGCTGGCGCGATGCGCGACGTCTACGACTGGGATGGCGGCATGTTCCGCGGCCAGATTCCCGAAGTGGCACACACCTACAACGTGGTGGGCAACATGAACGAATGGCAATTAGCCATCGGTGAGACCACCTACGGCGGTCTTGAAAGCCTTTGGGAAAGTCCAGGCATCATCGACTACGGCAGCCTGATTTACATCACCCTGCAACGCGCCAAGACCGCCCGTGAGGCCATCAAGTGCATGGGCGAACTGGTGGCCAACTACGGCTACGTCAGCGAAGGCGAGTCGTTCTCTATCTGCGACACCGAAGAATGCTGGATTCTCGAAATGATTGGAAAAGGCAAGCAACAGAAAGGTGCCGTTTGGGTAGCCCGCCGCATCCCCGATGGTTACGTGAGCGGCCACGCCAACCAGGCACGCATCACCACCTTCCCCTTGGCCAAGAAGAACAAAACCAGCATCACCTTCAAGCAAATCGACAAGCTCTTCAAGGATGCGAACATCGACTGCGTCTATGCCGACGACGTAATCAGCTTCGCCAAAGAAATGAAGCTCTACAACGGTCCGGACGAGCAATTCTCGTTCTCTGATGTCTACAACCCTGTCGACTTCAGCGGAGCCCGTTTCTGCGACCTGCGCGTGTGGGCTATGTTCAACAAGGTGACTGACAACATGAAAGAATATTGGGGCTATGCCACGGGTCGCGATATCCAGCGCGTGCAGCCTTATACTGCCGGCATGTGCCAAACACCCGACAACTTCCCCACCAACCGTATGCCCCTTTGGGTGTTGCCCAACAGGAAAATCAGCGTCCTCGACATGATGGACTTCATGCGCGACCACCTCGAAGGCACCGAGCTCGACATGTCGCAAGACGTGGGTGCAGGTCCGTTCCACTGCCCCTACCGTTGGCGCCCCATGGAGTTTGAAGTCAACGGCACGACTTATGTACATGAACGCACCACTGCCACCCAGCAGACAGGCTTCAGCTTCGTTGCACAAAGCCGTGGTTTCAATCCCTTCGGCATCATTTGGTTTGGCGTGGATGACACCGACAACACCGTTTATTGCCCGATGTACACCTGCATGACCGAGATTCCAGAGTGCTTCCGCGAGGGCAACGGCTCGATGACGGAATGGTCGGAAACTTCCGCTTTCTGGACCTTCAACCAAATGAGCAACTGGGCCTACACCAAGTACGACTACATCCATCCCGAGATTAGGAAGAAACAACACCAAATGGAGGTCAGTTGGGTAGAGAAAGCTGTGCCCGAACTTGACAAGCGCGTGGCCACCATCAAAGGCAAAGACGCACAAGTGCGTGAGCTGACGCAATTCTCCTGCAACCAGGCACAAAAAACGACCCAAGCCTGGAAGAAATTCTATCACGAGCTGTTCATGAAGTATGTGGACGGCAACCTGAACACGCCTGGCGAGCCCGTGAAGGGACAGAAATATGTGCCCATCAACAGCAAGCACCCCAAGTATAGCGACGAGTACTACCAAATCCTCATTGAGAAGACTGGCGACAAGTACAAAGCTTATTAAAGACAACATTCAACCATCAACAATCAACGATTCAAACATCTATGACAAACCCGGAAGAAGAAAAAGTAACGGAAAAGAAGTCGCTCAATTTCATTGAAGCGAAAGTGGAAGAAGACCTCGCCAACGGCAAGAACGGCGGACGCGTGCAGACACGCTTTCCCCCAGAGCCGAACGGTTACCTCCACATCGGCCACGCCAAGGCCATCTGCCTCGACTTCGGCATCGCTGCCCA
>R22__coassemble_920_pt1 | contig 16545 bp, 12 predicted proteins | sample R22__metabat2_low_PE_022 | metagenome-assembled genome bin R22 | reverse complement strand
GCAAAGCGCGTCCAGCAATCTATTATGTAAACTAAATTTGCACATCTACTTATTAAAAAAATCAGAAGCAATGAAAAAAGTAGTTAGAATATAGGGCTTTTGTGCTCTTATGGCTTTTGCCTTTACTGCATGTAAGAAAAATAGCGACGGTAAAGTCGTCATTATGGCTTCCATGCCTGAAACCACTTCCAATAGCAAGACATACCTCGACAATGATTGGGTAAAGTGGAGTAATTTTGACGAAATACTGGTGTGTGATTTGCAAAGCACTGAAGGTGAAGATCATGTTTGGCTTGAGGTGGAAGGTGGTCAGCATACTAAAACAGCAACCTTCTATGGTAAATCTGATTTCTTTGCGCATCTCGAAACGGATGATAAAAGCTATACTGCTTTCTATCCAATTGTATCGGATACATTAATTGGAGATGATTCGGTTACTTTGGTGATACCTAAGGTTCAGAGTTTTGAGAAAAATAGCTTCGCTACCAATACATACCCGATGTATGCTTTTAATAAGGCCAATTACCTTTGTAAATGTAAAAAGCACTGTTGAATCTCATCAGCAACAATTTAGTCGAATAAATAAATTGCGAATGATATCTTGAGCGCATCCGAATTATTGGATGCGCTTTTTTTTGGCTCTTGTTGTTTGATTTCTAAGATTAAACGCTATATTTGCGCCTTCAGTAGGTTTCGCCACAAACTTATTGTAGTGTCGTATGAAGTGTATGAGCATTAGTTTTAGTAGATACAAACGTAATATCCTATGAAAAAAACAATCCTATTCTTAAGTGTTGCGGCAATGTTGTTGTCCGCTTGTCAACAGAGGCTTCCGCAGGCCTCATTTGATGTCATTCCCTTGCCGAAAGAGGTGAATGCTACTGATGGAGCTGGTTTCGCTCTCGACCCGAAAACAAGAGTCTATTTTGAAGCCGGGCTGCAACGTGAGGCGCAGTTTCTCAGCGAGTATGTGAATGACATTCTTCATTATGAGCTTCCAATCAAGACGATGCAAGGCAACGAGACGGATGGCATCGTCCTGAAGTTGGCTCCTGCCGATTTCAGCCAGGCTGAGGCTTATCAAATCGACATCACGCCAAAGCAGGTCATTGTTAAAGGTGCCGATGCTGCAGGTGTGTTTTATGGCATTCAAACTTTGAGGAAGAGCCTGCCTGTTGGAGGGACAGGGGGAAGTAAAATCCTTTTCCCTTGCGCTACTGTCCGCGACTGGCCTAATTTCGGTTATCGTGGTATGCACCTCGACCCTTGTCGCCATTTTATGGATTTGGACTCTGTGAAAATCTACCTCGACATGCTGGCTCTGCACAATATGAACCAGTTTCATTTCCACCTTTCAGAAGACCAGGGCTGGCGTATTGAAATCAAGAAATATCCTGAGCTGACCGAAACAGGTGCTTATCGCAGCGGAACGGTTATCGGACACAACGGCAATCTCTACGACACCATCCGTCACGGTGGTTATTATACCCAAGAAGAACTCCGCGACCTTATTCAATATGCTGCCGCGCGTCATATCAACATCATCCCTGAGATTGACCTGCCTGGTCACATGCAGGCAGCATTGGCATGCTACCCGCAGTTGGGCTGCACGGGTGGCCCTTACGAGGTGTGGAAGCGTTGGGGTGTTTCAGAAGAAGTGCTTTGCGCAGGCAACGAGGAAGCTATGCGGTTTGTAGAGGATGTGCTCAACGAGGTGATGGATGTGTTTCCTTCGCCTTACATCCACATCGGGGGCGACGAATGCCCTAAGGTGCGCTGGGAAAAGTGCCCGAAATGTCAAGCGAAAATCAAGGAACTGGGAATCAATGCAGACGAGCGTTTTTCTGCTGAGGACTATTTGCAGAGCTATGTGATGAACCGTATGGCGAAGGTGGTGGAGGCGCGTGGTCGGCGTGTTATTGGTTGGGATGAGATTCTGGAAGGCAATGTTTCTGAAACAGCCATCATCATGAGCTGGCGCGGTACTGAGGGCGGTATTGAAGCGGCACGAAAAGGCCACGATGTGATTATGGCTCCTTCTTCGCACCTTTATTTTGATTACTACCAAAGTGAGGATATTGCTAACGAGCCTTCGTGCATCGGCGGCTATCTTCCTGTTGAACGCGTTTATGAGTTCCAGCCGCTGCCCGAAGAGCTTACCCCCGAGCAGCAAAAACACATCATCGGCGTGCAGGCCAACATCTGGACGGAGTATATCGCTTCGTTCCGTCATGTGCAGTATATGGCTATGCCGCGTATGGATGCTTTGACTGAATTGCAATGGAACAACCCGCAAGAGCGTGATTTCGGAGATTTCGTTGAGCGTTGCAGGAAGATGGCCCAATTGTACGACTTGTATCATTACACCTATGCCGACCATATCTTCAACCCGACAGTCTGGGCTGATACGGTAGCAGCCAATTTGGTCACCCGGAAGCCCATTACTTTGCGTCAGCAGCCTGCTGAGCAATACACCTACGGTGGTGCTGTGACCCTCAACGATGGTAATCTGGGTCGAGGTGCTTACAACTCAGGGCGATGGCTGGGATTCTGCGGCTATCCTTTGGATGCCGTCATTGACCTTGAACAGCCTGCTGAGATGCGTCATGTGCGTTTTCATGCTTTGGTGAACAAAGGAGCCTGGATTTATAATCCTCGTCAGTTGAAGTTATTGGTTTCCGACGATGGCGAGAGCTTCCGCGTAGTGAAGCAGAAGGACTTTCCGATATCCCAATGGACCGACAAAGAAGGCGTTTTCGCATACGAGATGGACTTCGACCCCGTTACAGCGCGTTATGTGGAAGTGGTCATAAGCGGTTTTGACTTACCTGAGGACCACAGCGGATTCGGCAATCCGGCGTGGTTGTTCGTTGATGAGATTGAGATAGAATGAAATGAAAAAAGCCGCTCGAAAGCGGCTTTTTTCGTGTAAAGTGGGGATGCTCTTATTCCACCACAATCTTCTCAATGCGCACTTGTGTGCCGGAGGTGAGGTGCAGGAAGTAGACGCCCTTGGTCATGCTGCTTACGTTGATTTGCTCTGTACCGCGAGCCGTACCTTTGGCGACCATCTGGCCCATACCATTATACATTGTGTAGCTGTATTCAGCGTTACCGCCGTTGATATTCAACGTGTTGTTGACGGGGTTCGGGTAGATGCTGAATTCAGCCTCGTTCTCTTCGACGGCATCCACGAATTCGATGAGGATGCAGGCGGGGGCAGAGAAGTTGCCGTCCTGCTCGACGACTACACAATAGGTGTAGACCATCTCGGTGTGGACTTCGTCGGTGTAGGTGTGCTCGGTGGTTTGACCGATTTCAATACCGTTGCGATATACATGGTAAAGAATGTCGTCGCGGAGGAACGAGGTGTTCCAATAGAGAGTGACGAAGAAACCTTCCACTTCACCGGTCAGGTCGTTGACGGGAGCCACTACGATAGGTGCGCTGCCGCCAGAGCAGTTGGAGTCAAACTCGTAGAGCACGCCAGCGTTGAGGTTGCCAGATTGATAGATGACGGTGCCGTCTTCGTATTTCACCGTGAATGAGCACTCGCTGTCCCACCAGCTGTTGCTGGTCCATGTCAAGGTAACATGGACACCGTTGCCGACTTCAAGGGTGTAAATGCTGGCCGATCCACCATCCAAAGTAATGTTTTCAGAAGGAGTACCGTCGTCGAAAGTGACAGTCAGGAACGATCCGTTCCAACCGTCGCCGTAGCTGTCGTTCAGTTCGAAGAGGATATTGCAGCTGTTCTTCAAGGTAATGCTGCCTTCAGCAATCAGGCCTCCGTCGGCTTCCATCGTGAAGCGGACAGGAATTTGTTCGGTCTCAGGGCAGGCAGCATCAATGTTGATGTTGAACGAGCAAGAGGCGATGCCTTCGGGGGCGATGGTGCCGATTTCAACGGTTTCGTTGAGGATGGTGACGTATGGATTGTCGCAGGCAATCTTGGCGATAGCGTTGGAGGCCAGATAGTGACCAATGTTTTTGAAATTGGCGACCAGCGTCAGGTTTTCACCAGGCACGAAAGCACCCGCCCAGGAAGTACCGGTATAGTCAAGGATAGCTTGTCCAGCGGTGATCATGGCTTTGCCTGTCCAAGTGTTGGTGCCGCAGGTCATTTCAACATCGATTTGGAAACGCTCGCCGTCGGCAACGCCTTCGGCAATGATGAAGCTGAAAGCATTGTTCAGGGTGACAATCTGTTCAGCAGGCAGCACATCGAATTCGGCGGTGCCGTTGAGGAGAGTGAGACGTTCGTCGAGGCAGCTCAAGGTGACGGTGGTGATACCTTCGGTCGGATCAACACCCACGTTCTTGAAGCTCATGCTGAGGTTGGTCTCTTGGTTGACGGCAGCGAAGTTGGGCTCGTAGCCGTTCACCGTGATGAAGGGACCTTCAGCAGGCAGTACTTCGATATTGATGATTTCAGTCACCTTGTTGTATCCCATCACGGTCAGCGTGGCGTTGCCGACGTTGCTCATGGGTGGGAAATCAAGGTTGACAATACCGTCTTGGATATAACCGGTGCTGAGCACTTCACCGTCCATCATCAGGGTAGCGATGCCAAACGGAGTGTCGGTAGCTGTGACTTCCAAGCTGTTCATGCCGAGCATCAGCACGGAAGGATTGCAAGTGACATTCATGCTGACAGGGTTGTCGGTGCGAACCATCAAGGTCGGGTCGCCGAAGAGAATCCAAGTGTTGAAGGTGTTGCCTTGGTCGCTTGCAGCGGCATCAAGGATGTACATGCTGCCGTTGAGCGAAGCACCACCTAAAGTGTGGTCGAAATTGTCGGTGCCTCTCCATTCGGTGAGGATGTCAACCATTTCGTCTTGTCCGTACATAGGCGGAATCCAAGGTTGTGAAATCCAGCTGAACATACCGCCGATGGCACCAGTAGGAACACCCGTGTTGTTGTCGGTGGCACGCAGCCAAGTCTCAGCGAAGCAAGGCGTGCTGTGGTCAAATTTGCCGTTCAAGCAAGCCACTGACCAAACGAAGGGCCACATGTTGTCGTTCACCAAAGCGTTGACGTGGCTGTTGCTGTAGTTGGCTACACCCCAGCTGGTTTCTGAACCGTGGTTGCAGTAGTTGATGATGCTCACGCCTTCATTGATGGTGGCGCTGATGGAAGAGGCACTGGCACCGCCGCCGTCATGGAGCTCGGTGACGTGCTCGTAGGTGTAGTGTTCCAGCGTGTCACGGATGAAGTCGATGTGCTGGTAGTCGTCCTCGCCGAAGTGACCTTGGCCGGCACCGATGGCACCGATACCCAGACCTTTGTTGGCCCATGAGAGACCTTCCTGCATGTCGCGCTCGTAGTAGAGCACCTTATTAATATGGGTCTCCACGTCTTGCACGCTCTGCACAGAGAAACGACCCGTGAAGACTTCAAGATAATAGTCGTTGCCTTCCAGCTGGCCAAACCAGTTGTCGCCGCGTCCGCCGCCAATCGAGTGGGGGGGTGAGGTCGGCATAGTCGCCAACGAGGAGGATGAACTCAAGGTTGCGTTCGGGGTCGTTGTAGATGCCCGAGATGTAGTTCTTGATTTGGTTGTCGTTGTTGCCACCAGCTTCGGTAACGCTCACCATCGTGGTGGGACGCCCCGATTGGTTCTTCCAGTCCACGAAAGGCTGCATGGCTTCCATATACTGTTCGGGGCAGATGACAATCATTTCACCACGGTCGTGGTCGAAGGTGTATTTGCTTGCTTGTTCTTTGTAGTTGACGAAACGGCGCTCGTAGCTGGCTTCCATCTCACGTGAGACTTTGGCGGCAGCCTTGCGGGCTACTTTCTGGTTCACGCCGTTGTCGCTCACTTTACGCATCTCGATGGTCATGTGATGGTAAACACGCAGGGTCTTCGTCACAGGGTTGTAGGCGAAGGGGCGAACCATGATGTTCTGGCCACGGAAGTCGCGGATGATGTAAGGGGCTTCGAGATAAGCCTGGGCCATCGGGTAGAAGGCGTTTTGACTGTACATCTCACCATAGGTGTAAGGTACGTCTTCGGGGTTGATTTGACGGCTGAAATTGCCTTTAGAGGGGGCAATCTCTACGTTTTCATAGTCGGTGTATTCGCTCTTCGTCACGTTCACCTGCATCTCAGCCATATCGCCGATGATGGCCGGAACGGGGAATTGGGGAAGATCGGGAGCACCGGCTTCAAGCATCTGAGCCATCTTGGGTACGCTGACAACCTGTTGGATGCCGTTAGGAGTGTTCACACGGGTCAAGTTGAAGCCGCCCAGCGTGAAGTCGACGATGACTTGCTGCTCGCTGCTCGAAATCAACGCAACCTTGGGCTCGGCAGGAGTGCTCTTGCCGAGACTTGTCCATTGTTGGGCAAATGTCATTGCTGACAATGCCACTAACATTAGGGATAAGACAATCTTTTTCATTTGTGTTGAATTAAAATGTTTTAATGATGTATAAAGCTCGATTTTAACGGGCAAAAATACGAATTCTTTTCAGACGGTTTTCTCTTGTGGAAAGATTTTCTTCATGTTAACGCTGAAATTTGTGTACTTTTGCCGACGAAATTAAAAAATAGACAGCTATGGGATGCTTTTTGAGATTGATACTTGCGGGTTTGGGCTGGTCGTTTGGCGGCCCTATTGGAGCTATTATCGGCTATGCGATTGGCGGGCTCTTTTCAGGCACAGGCATGAAAGGCATTCGCTCTGAAGTAAGTGACACTTTCGGCAACACCGAGGAGAAACGTGATTTCAACGTGACTTTGCTGGTGCTTTCGGCTGCTGTCATGAAAGCCGACGGCAATGTGAAGAAATCGGAACTTGATTATGTGAAACGCTTCTTCATTCAGAATTTCGCACAGGAAAGGGCTGAGAACTACATCAAGATGCTGCGTGAGATTCTGGAAAAGGACTACAACCTCTATGAAGTCAGCCAGCAGGTGGGACGCTACATGGACTATGCCTCGCGGCTGCAGCTGTTGCATTATCTGTTTGGCATCGCCAATTCTGACGGCAGAATCACGGAAGAGGAACTGAATATCGTCAATCTGATTTCCGGCTACATGGGTGTCACCAATAGCGATTTCCAATCGGTGAAGGCTATGTTTATCAAGGAAACGGACAGTGCCTACAAGATTTTGGGCATCGATGCTTCGGCCTCAGATGAAGAAGTGAAGAAAGCCTATCGCGAGATGGCAAAGAAGAACCACCCCGACCTGGTGAGCAATCTTGGCGATGAAGTGAGGAAGTCTGCGGAAAAGAAATTCCAAGAAATCAACGCGGCTTACGAGACTATCAAAAAACAACGAGGGATGTAAACAAAAAAAAGGCAGCCAAGCGGCTGCCTTTTTTCGTGTAAGCTTGCAGGTGTTATTCCACCACAACCTTTTCGATGCGCATTTGCGTACCGTTGTTGAAATGCAGGAAGTAGATACCCTTGGCCATGTTGCTGACATTGATTTGTTGGCTGCCACGGGCGGTGCCTTTGACCACCATCTGACCCATGCAGTTGTACATAGCGTAGCTGTATTCAGCTTCGTAACCGCTGATGTAAAGCATGTTGTTAACGGGGTTCGGGTAGACTTGGATTTGCTCGATGCTTTCTTCCACAAGGTCGGTGAATTCAATCTGGATGCAAGTAGGAGCGGACATGTTGCCGTCCAGGTCGGCAACCACGCAATAGGTGTAAACCATTTCTACAAACACTTCGTCAGTGTAGTTGTTTTGGGCGGTTTGGCCAATCTCTACACCGTTGCGGTAGATGTGGAACAGAGCATCGTCGCGGAACGTGGTGTTCCAGTAGAGGGTGATGTTGTGGCCGCTGATTTCGCCAGTCAGGTTAGTGACGGGGGCAACAACGATGGGAGAGCTGCTGCCGCAGCTGCAGTCGAATGAATAAGGCAGGCAACTTCCGACGTTGGAGCAGTTCAGAATTTCGTTGCCGTCTTCATAATGGATGACGAAGGAGCATTCGCTGTCCCAACTGCTGCCACTGTGCCAGCTGAGGCTAACATTGGTGCCGTTGCCAATCTCGATGGTGTAGGTGGCGTTTGAACCGCTGCTGATGGTGAGGTTCTGCGAAGGCGTACCGTCGCTGAAACTGACGGTCATATAGGAGTTGTTCCAGCCATCACCATAGCTGTCGCTCAGGTCGAAGACGACATTACAGCTGTTCTTCAGGGTACCGCTACCTTCAGCGATGAGACCACCGTCGGCTTCAAGGGCGAAGGAGAGTTGGATTTGCTCGGTTTCGGGGCACTCGGGAGCGATATTGACATTGAAGACGCACATGGCTTCGCCGTTCGGGTCAATGGTGCCAGCCTCGAAGGTGGTGTTCCCGAAGGTGACGTATGAGCTTTCAGAGTTGATGCGGCAAATGGCATTGGAGGCTCTGTAGTGTCCGGCGTTCTTGAAGATGGCAGTCACGCTGACAGTTTCACCGGGGACGAAACCATTAGGAGTTAAGCAGCTGACGAATTCCAAAGCGGCTTCACCGGCGGTGATGATGGCTTTGCCTTCCCATGTTTCGCTGCCGCAGGTGGCGGTGGTGTTGATGGTGAAGCGTGTGCCGTCGGCCACACCGTTAGCGATGCTGTAGCTGAAACCGTTCACGGTGACAGTGGCTTCAGGAGCGAGGTTGTCGAACGAAGCGGTGTTGCTGATGAAGGTCAGGTTGTTGTCGTCGCAGCTCAAGGTGACGTTGGTGGTGCCACCAGTGGCTTCTGTACCGACGTTCTTGAAGGTGATGCTCAGGTTCGTCTGGTCGCCGACGTGAGCATTGGCGGGAGTGTAGCTGTCAACGCTGATGAATGGGCCTTCCAAAGCAGCAGCAGGAATGGTGGCAATGTACGGGATCTTGTCGACTCCGGTGACGCAGATGGTCACTTCGCCGCCAGAGGTGATAGGCTCGATGGCGATGTCGGTGGTGCCAGTCTCGTCGATGGTGCCAGCGCCATAGAGGACACCGTCCTTGCTGATACCGACGTATGAGCCAGGTTCAGCTGACACGGTGAAGTAGTCTAAGCCAATGGGCAGGATGGCCATGTGGCTCACGTTGTTTTCGGTGGGTTGCACACGGAAGGGCAGGATGGAGCCGTCGCCCAAGGTGTGATAGGCTTGCCAGTTGTAGAGCGTGCTGCAGTGAAGTTCATAGCCGAGGGCTTGGGCGGCATTGCCGGCCAGGTTGCCGATGAACATCAAGGAAGTGACTGTTTTGTAGGCATCGTCAGTCCACATGGCATCGTAGAAGCCCATCGTGGTCTCTTCGTAGGAAGGCATTGTGCCATCATGACGGTTGGTGGCGCCAACGCCGAAGTAGTAGTCGTTCAGCCAGTAGGTGGAAGGGCAGGAGCCGATGTAGGCAAAGGCGGCCTTCTTGGGGGCGCGAACCATAGCTTCACCGAAGCAGGTGCCACTGATGCCCCAGTCTGCAGCCTCGCAGCAGTTACCCATAGCGAGGAAGTACTTGTCTTGGTTGGTCAGGTTGTTGACATCGTTAACGGTGAATTGCGGGCCAGCCCAGCTGGTGTTGGAACCGTGGGCAGTGTAGTTGGCAAAACCGACACCCGTGTTCAGGTGACTGTAGCAGCCAGAATACTGGCCGTGGCTGTATTCATACACATTGGCGTAGCCGTGTTCTTCGTTGTAATAATAGTTGGTGGCGTACCAAATGGTGGGACGGCCCACAGTCACACCCCAGCCGCTGTCTTCACCGGCGATGAGGAGCACATTGTTCAGGTAGCTCGGGTCGGGCATGGTGTATTGTTCATACTCCAAGGCCTTTTCAAGCATGGAGATCATTTGGTCGGGGTTTTCAGCGGGGAAACGGCTGTGGTACATATCGGGGTACTCGTCGCCGTCGACGCTTGAATACTGGAGGTCGGTGACGCAGTGGGTCTCGCTACCGGTGGCACTGGCAGCCACTTGACCCTTGTCGCCCATAATCATGAGGAAGGTGGGAGCGGTTTGTGCATAACGCTCTTGGATGAAGCTGCGGATGGCAGCGGCAGTGGTGCCGATTTCATCGGTATAATAAACGTCAACATAGAAACCCTTCATAGTCTTCCAGGCCAACCAATCTTGGATGCAATTTTCAAACATACGGTCGGTGATGACCAGCATGTGGACGGGGCTCTGCCACAGGTCAGGGTGTTGCTCATACACATCGTCGCGCCAGTTGAACATCTGGCCGTAGATATTGGCGAAGTAGGGGCTGAAAGTGCGGGCAAACTCGTCGTAGGCAGCCGACTTGTCGTATTGGCTATAACGCACTTCAACTTCGATGTTGTTGTAAACACGGATGCGGTTGGAGGCGGCGTCATATTGCACAGGGTTGATGGTCAGGTCAGCGACTTGGATACCACGCATCGTGCCTTTGATTTCGGCCAAAGCGATGGGACGCTGGACAAATCCTTTGGTGGCGTAGGCTTTTTCGCTGTAGGCAAAAGGAACTTCCTCGGGCTTCTGGTCCTTGCGGATCATGGGCTGCATAGGAGTAATCTTGTTGATGCCGAAATCGGCCAGATTGTAGGTGGTGGTGGTGAAGCTCTTCACTTCCAATGACTCAATCTTGGCACCATAAGGCACAGCAACCAGTTTGTTGACGACAGGCAGCATAGGCTCGCCAACATTACCGATAGGGTAGGTGCCTTCCATCGTGAGGGTGGAGAACACGCCCTTTTCGGTGTTGACTTCAGCAGCCTTGATGCCGTTGAAGGAGAAGGTGGCAGTGAAGCCATCTTCAGTCACATTGGCGCACTTTTGCGCCGCATTGGTACGAAAGTCGATGCGGCCTTGGGCCATCGCTTGGGTACCAAACAACATTCCCGTCAAAAGGAACATCGCAGTAATGATACTGAATCTCTTCATTTTTAATTGGTTAGTTTGTTAAAGATATTGTATGTTGATTGTGTCGGAATTAAATTGAAACGGCAAAAATAATGAATTTTTTGTTTTGTGGCTTGAATAATGTGGAAAACTATTTCCTTTTTAGGATGCTTTTATACTGCTTGTTGTCGCCAAGCACTTCCATAGCTTTCTGGATGCCTGGGTCGACGGAGGCCATCACTTGGTAATATTGCTGTGTTTCCCAAACATTACGGGCGATGAGAGCCTTGATTTGAAGGAGGATGAACATCTCGGAGTGGGCATATTGCTCGTCGTTCCATTCCACCTTGGCTTCTTCGGCTGCTTTCTTCAATCCTTCGACGAGGTCTTTCCCAACGTTGAAATCCTTGTTGAAATGCTCGAAGTCGCCATATTGCTTCTTGATTTCGTCGCGATGCTTCAGACCGTAGTCGGTGGTGAAACGGTTGAGGGCGCCCTTGCGGACGAGGTTGGTGTAGAGCTTGCTGTTGTAGGCTGTATCGATGGGGACGAAGAGGTCGGGCATAATGCCGCCGCCGCCATATACGGTGCGACCACCGTCGGTCTTGTATTTCAGCGAGTCGGGGAATTGGATGCTGTCAGCGTGGAAGTATTCGCCGTGTTCGAGGCGCTTGGTCATTTCCTTGGCATATTCTTCAACACCTCCTTCGTAGGGACGTTGGATGCAGCGGCCTGAAGGGGTATGGTAGCGCGAAGTGGTGAGGCGGATTTGTGAGCCGTCGGGCAGGTTGAAAGGTCTTTGCACCAGACCTTTGCCGAACGAACGCCGCCCGATAACAACGCCGCGGTCGTGATCCTGGATGGCACCGGAGAGGATTTCGCTGGCTGAGGCAGAGCCTTCGTCGATCAGGACGACGAGCCTGCCATCGGTGTAAAGGCCTGATTTCGTGCTGCGCCATTCCTGACGGGGTGAGTGTATGCCTTCGGTGAAAACGATGAGTTTGTCCTCGTCGATGAACTGGTCCACCATCTCGATGGCGGTGTTGAGGTAGCCGCCCGTGTTGCCGCGAAGGTCGAAGATGAGCGACTCCATTCCATCGGCTTGCAGCTTGGCAAAAGCTTCCTTGAATTCTTTGGTTGACTCTTGCGCGAAGCGGTCGAGCTTGATGTAACCGATGTGATTGTCGAGCATATAGGCCGCATTGATGCTGTTCAGCGGTATCTTGTCGCGGGTGATTTCAAAGTCGAGGAGCTCGGGGTCGTTGCCGCGTTTGATGCTTACGGTGACTTTGGTGCCTTTCTTGCCACGAAGGTGTTTCTGCACATATTCGTTGTCAATCTTCTTGCCTACGGATTCCTCACCGTCAATCTTGATGAACTGGTCACCGGCCATGATGCCCACTTTCTCTGAAGGGCCGCCGGCAACGGGGCTGATGACGGTGATGGTGTCGCGGATGAGTTGATAGGTCACGCCGATACCCTCAAAGCTGCCCACTAAGGGTTCGTTGGCCTTCTCCACATCCTTTTTTGAGATGTAGGCCGAGTGGGGGTCGAGTTCCCTCAATGCGGCGACGATGGCATCTTCCACTATCTTTTCGCTATTGGCGGTATCGACATAGAAATTATCAATAAGGTAAAGCGTTGTGGCGAACTTCTGCGCGTTCATCTGCGCCTTCGACTGGGGGTTTTGGCTTTGGGCTGATGCGAAAAGTGTCGCAAAAACTAATGTGCTTGTAAATAACAGTTTGATATTCATTGCTCTTATTTCAGTATGTCTAAATTCATCTGTTTGTCGTAACTGCCGTCTTCAAAGATTTCGAAGTCTATGGTATAGATTTCCTTCCCGATGGAATATTTGATTTGACCTTTGCCGACAAAGAGGCTGGCAGCAGTCAACTTGCTAGGGTGAACGCTAAGTCCTGTGGCGTAACAATAGGCTAACAGCACTTTTGCGTTTTTATTGCCTTTCAGTGCGGCTTGGGTCAAACAATCTATGGCTTCGTTGTTGGCCTTGTATGAACTGTTTTCGAAAAGCATCTGGAATCCCTTCTGATAGAGCTTATCTGCTTCAGTCTTGATATTCTTTTTCGTAAGCGGTTCGATAAGAACGGAACGCTTTTTCGAGGTCTCAGGCGTTTTGATTTGGCTTAGAAGAGCAGCATTTTCGGCAATACCCCTTTGTTCGTTGGCTTGGTCCTGCCAGTATTTCTCCATCTCAGGATTCTTTTCGACCCCAAGACCATAATGGTAATTCATGCTTAGGGCATATTGGGCTTCCATCAAGCCTTGTTCAGCAGCTTTTCTGAACCATTGCGTTGAAAGATTATAGTCGCAAGGGACACCTGTACCCTCAAGATAACATTGCCCTATTAGATATTGGGCCTGTGGAATGCCGTGATTGGCAGCTTCCCGGATCCAGTAAAGCGCCAAAGAGTCGTTTTTTGTTCCGAACTCCCCGTTAAGATAGACGGTACCTAAATTTAAGGCCGCCCGGTACTGGTTGTGTCTGACGGCGCGTTCGTACCATCGGATGCATTCCTCGGGGTTGCTGGGTATGGTATTGTCAAACTGGTAAATCATGCCTAACATGAGTTCGGCATCGCTTGAACCTTTATCGGCGGCAATCGTGTAATAGTGGATGGCTTTTTCGGGGTCTTGCTCAACGCCCAAACCGTTCAAGTAGCATAACCCCAAATTGTTATAAGCGTATATGCAATCTTGTTCAGCAGACTTTTGGAACCATTTGAAAGCTTCCTTAAAATCCTGAGTTTCCAAATAATAGACCCCCAAGTCGTTCTGCGCTCCGCTGTCGCCCGCTTTGGCTTCAGCCTTCAATGAATAAAGGTAGTCGTCTTGAAGCTGAAGACAAGAAGATGCCATAGACAACAGAAAGAGGCAGAGGAAGGAGAATATGAAAGACTTCGATGAATTCATGAGTTTGTATGGGCTGTTATTGAAGTCTAAAATCAACGGGAAGAGTGTAATAAACTCTGGCTTTCTTGCCATCAGCGGTCACACCTGGAACCCATTTTGGCATCAAACCGATGACGCGAAGCGCCTCTTCGGTGCATCCGCCGCCCACTCCTTTTAGAACCTCTATGTTTGATAGTGAGCCGTCGGTCTCAACAACGAACTTGACGTAAACTTTCCCACAATATCCGTCTTCTCTTGCACGTTGTGGATACCTGACGTTTTTTGCCAGGAACATATACATAAAGGCATCTCCGCCAGGAAATGATGGCATCTTGTCTACAATAGTGTAAATCGTAGTGTCATTGACAGGCACATTCATACTCGTTTCTTCTTGTGCTTGAGCGACAGAGGCAAAGCAAAACAGACAAAATAATGTTGTGATAATACTACTAAAGGGTTTCATAGGTGATGAAATTTAGGTTGCAAAATTACGATTTTTCTTGAAAAGTTGGGCGATTCATCGAAATTGATTATGGGAGTTCATCTGCCCTTTTGATTGGGGCTGTTGGGCTGTTGCCGCCATTGCAATGAAACAGGCAATAGCCAAAAAAACATTTTCATTGATTTCATGGGTTGAAATGGATTTTTAGGGGCGCAAAGATAATGAAAAAGAGGGAATCACGGCTTCAGTAGCGTCCAAAATATTCTACTTTTGCCACGTCAGTCCATTTTCTGATGAAAGCAGTCTTTGCATTGGTATAGGCATCCCGATTATGTTCAAACTGTTTCCAAAGCCTAAGTTTCAGAGATTCATAGTCTTTGGCGACATTTGGATGTTCCAAAAGATAATCCCTGAAAAATAATTCATCGTTGTCGCCGGCATATCTGAGATGGATATGATAGACCTTGTCCTCAAAGCCATTTTTGGTATAGCCATAGTTGAATGATATTCTGCGCTCTTCGGAGGACATTCGAATGAAACCGTTTTTCTCGATGATTTTTGCAACTGATTCAATGTCAATCTCTTTTGGTATTTCGACAAGGATGTCCACGATATTCTTTGCCCATATTCCAGGGATCGCACTACTGCCGATATGGTTGATTTTTACAGGGTAATCAGGCAAAATAGACTGCAATGTGGTTTTCATTTCCTCATAAAGCAAATTCCATCTGTCGTTATGCTCAACGAGAAAAATGGGGAACAATTCCCATAGTTCCTCTAATGACATTTCGGAGAGTTCTTTGGCCATACTTATTGTCTCACAATCTCAAAAGTGTTGTTCTCGTGAAGTTTGATGATGGTCGAGCTCTTGGGCTTGCAGAAACTGTCGTGGTAGAGCTGTACCACATAATCGACTGTGTTTTTGATTTCGTCACAGATGTCGCTGAAAATCATCGATGAAGGTTGACCAGTCAGGTTGGCCGATGTCGAGGTGATGGGTTTGCCGAGTTGGCGGATGACTTCCTTGCAGAACTCGTTGTCCACCAAGCGGATGCAAATACTTTTGTCGTCTGAAACGGCCTTGGCCAGGTTTTTGCTTTCGGGGTAGATGATGCTCAGCGGACTTTTGGCGCCCTTGATAAGGTCGTAGGCGATGTCTGGCACGCTGACTACATAATCCTGAAGCCTTTCTGCCGAATCAACGAGGATGATGAGGCTTTTGTTGAGAGGGCGTTGCTTGACGGCGTAAACCCGCAGGCAGGCTTTGTTGTTGGTAGCGTCGCAGCCCACGCCCCAGATGGTGTCGGTGGGGTAGAGGATGGTCTTTCCGGCTTTCAACACCGCAACGGTGCGTTCCACTTCTTCTTCAAACAGTTGGTCCATTTTGCTTGATTTTTTCTCTTAACAGATTATATTTATGTCGGTTGGCTTGTTTCATCGTGCGGCAGATGCTGAGTCCCGTCTTGCCGTAGAGGAAGCCGCCTTTAATAATATAGGTGCGGATGAAATTGATGCCCGGGCTGAACAGATAGGGCAGCAGGCCTGTTTTCTTGCTGCGCTCGTAGTAGGACTGCGCGCCTAATTCGGCGAAGTGGAACTGCTGCTTGCGGAAGGCCTCGGGCGTGTCCCACGAGTAATGCAGCAGGTCGCCTTTCAGGAGGGTCTTCTTCGGCTCGCTTTTGTAGTTCAGCCACTCGTGGATGTTGCCTTCCCATTGGGCGAAGCCGCGCCGCCAGATGCGGACTTTGGTCTCGGGATAGAGGCCGCATCCTTTGATCCATTGGCCGCAGTAGTTGTTCAGACGGTTCATGGCGAAGACCTCGTTTTCAGCGATTTCTTTGGTTTTGAGGGCTGCTATGGATTGCTTCAACTCGTCAGATAGAGCCTCGTCGGCATCGATGGAGAAGATGAGGTCGCAGGTGGCGAGGCCGTCAGCAAGGTTTTTCTGGTCGGAATAGCCCAGCCAGTCTTGCGTGAAGAACTTGGCCCCATACTGACGGCAGACAGCCTCAGTCGCATCGGTGGAATGCGAGTCGACGACGATAATCTCGTCGGCAATATCCTTCACAGAATCAAGGCATTGGCCTATCTTCTGCTCTTCGTTGAAGGTGATGATGACGACTGAGAGGGTGTTCATTATCGCAAATTTTGCGCAAAAATAATCTTTCTTTGGGATTGCATCGCAAGAATGTTCAACATTTTGTCAGATTGTTGAATTGTTGCCTGCCGGACGCGGAGCCTTGTCGTCGCTTTGCGCTTCCCCCTCTGAGAGGGGGTGCCAGAAGGGCGGGGGAGTCAATCAGCCGTTTTGCGCTGGACAGCCGCTTTGCGTCATTGCGAGGCACGAAGCAATCCACTTTAGTCGTCCGTTCTGCCGCTTT
>R22__coassemble_892_pt1 | contig 16742 bp, 19 predicted proteins | sample R22__metabat2_low_PE_022 | metagenome-assembled genome bin R22 | reverse complement strand
TGATTTCCTCGCGTTCCTTCGCCTTGATGCGGAAGATGCGGCCCACGCGCTCGCTCTTCATCTTGTTGGTGTTATAGACGCTCATGCCGTTCACCAGTTTGCCGCTGAAGATGCGGATGAAAGTCTGCTGGCCCACATACGGGTCGTTGATGAGCTTGAAGGCCAGTGCCGAGAAAGGCTCATTCTCTGATGGATTGCGGCGATAGGTCTTCTCCTCGTTGGCAGGGTCGTGGGCAATGACGGCGCCCAGGTCGTTGGGCGAAGGCAGGTAGTCCACGATGGCATCCAAAAGGAGCTGGATACCTTTGTTTTTATAGGCGGCACCGCAGAACACAGGCACCATCATCAGCTTGATGGTGGCTTTGCGGATGGCAGCCATCAGTTTGTCGGTGGGGATTTCGGCATCTTCGAGATAGAGCTCAGCAATCTCATCGTCAAGGTCAGCCACCTTCTCAATGAGGTTGCGGCGGGCTTCCTTAGCCTGCTCCATCAGCTGCTCGGGGATTGGACCCACGATGCGTTCCTTCTCGACAAAGCGCACCGAGTTCATCTGCACCAGGTCGACCATACCTTCAAAGGTGTTCTCAGCTCCGATAGGAAGATGCAGCGGAACAGCATTGGCACCCAAGTATTTATGCATCTGACTGACCACTTCGTTAAAGTCGGCACCCGTGCGGTCCATCTTGTTGACGAAAGCGATACGTGGCACGCGGTATTTGTCGGCCTGGTTCCACACCGTCTCCGATTGCGGCTCCACGCCACCCACGGCGCAGAACACCGCCACCATGCCGTCGATGACACGCAGCGAGCGTTCCACCTCGACGGTGAAGTCGACGTGACCGGGAGTATCAATCAAGTTGATCTGATAGCCGTTCCAATGGGCAGTGATGGCTGCCGAAGCGATGGTGATGCCGCGCTCCTGCTCTTGTTTCATAAAGTCCATGGTGGCTTGTCCATCATGCGTTTCACCCACCTTACGGTTGACGCCCGTGAAGAACAGGATGCGTTCCGAAACCGTAGTCTTTCCAGCATCGATATGCGCAGCGATACCGATGTTTCTCAATTTTGAAGTGTTTAAGCTCATCGTTCTATTTTGATTATCAATTATTTGCAAATAAAAATCGGGTTTTCGATTTGGGCTGCAAAGGTAGGGAAATTTTCAATGCCAAAATTCCTTACTTTCTGAATTATTAGTATTTTTGCAGCGTAGAAGTGATAAAAACACTGCACAGTAGAAACTATGAGCAAGTACGAGATTCCCTTTTTGACGGCATGCATACACGCTTTTGGAAGACGGTTTTCCATGACTCGGCAAGCGGCTTTCCGTTATTTGCAGGAGCACAAAGGGTTATCGTTTTTGATTGAGTTCTATGATGTGGAGCATTTGCAATCGATGGACGAAACTATTGACGACCTGCTCATCATCTGCCAAAAGAATGGAGGGACGCTCGCATGATACTCTACCATGGCACCAACGAAAACATTGAAACCATCGACCTCACGAAGGGTTTGCGGCACAAGGACTTCGGGAAGGGTTTCTATGTGACTCCCGACAAGGCAACAGCTATCCGCATGGCGAAAAAGAAAGCTAGACTTTTCGGAGGAACAGCGACGCTGATAACCTACGAAATGGACGATTCAGTTTTCCAATCAGACTTGAAAATCAAGGTCTTTCCCGAAAAGGCTTGCGTGGAGTGGCTTTTGTTCGTGGATGCCAATCGCGACAGGAAAAACGATACGGCCATACACGGCTTTGACATCGTAATAGGTCCGATAGCTAATGACGGCGTGGTTCTCCAACTGACCAACTACCGCGAAGGAATCTACTCCCCTGAAGAGGTAGCTCGCTTGCTCCAAGACAGATATCTCGACCAACAATACTATTTCGGAACGGAGCGGGCTTTAAGTTTTCTCCATAAAACCAATAATGAAACCGTATGAACCAGCCTGATCATCATCAAATCGCAACATACTTAACCGATTACGTCTTGAGCGAATTAGTGAAATATGTAATGGAGGACACGGGGTGTTCCGTTGAGCAGGCGATGGAAAGGGTATATAACTCGCCACTAATGCCTGCTTTGCAAGATGAAGAGGGGGAATTATATGTGCAAAGTCCGGCGTATTTGTACGAACTGATGAATAGACTCACCGCACAACCACAATAGCGTTTAGGTTTCAGTCAATGTCAAAAAATCTGATTTGAGTATCTTTGTTTATTTCCTTTGTGGTCTCGTTTAACCTAGCCCCATCATAAAAAGAAAACTGGAGACTTGCCGAATCAATTAAATGTTTTTCATCAGAATTGCTTGTTGAGAAATAATACCTTTTACTGAAACTTAATAACTCCCTTCGCTTTTCCATCTTGCCTTGATTGCCCATAGGCGTATGTATTGGATTCAATATCAAATCAGTATTATTCAGCAAGTCAAAAAAGCGTTTCTCCAAATCTGTCCTATTTTTCAACCTGAAAACAGATCGATTGGATTCTTTCTGGATGTTCTTAATGATATTAATCTCACCGCATTGCAAGGCCAAGCATTTCTTGCTTTTGACTCGAAAACAACGTTTATTTTCAAGTTCATCAATAAAATGCTCACACAACAACTCGTTCCCTTCAATTTCTTTAGAAGAAGCAAAAAACTGATTGGTAAACATATTAACCAATCGACCTTGTTCGATCCGAAACAAACAATTCTTTCGCATAAGGAAAGTGCTTTCATCAACTTTCTTGGCTTCAAACAAAACTATTGAATCTTTATTAACCAACTTTTCTGACAATTCAACGCAATCATTCCAATCAAAAACCGAATGACCACAAAACAAGACCAAATCAGATTTTGATTTGTTTATAGCATCAGATACGACATTAAGGCGTTTCTTTTTAGTAATACCATTACGAAGCGAAACTAATTCAACTCTCATAATTCTTATTTATTTAATGAACCGTGCATGTCTCTTACAGCCAAGGCCATCAATGCCCTCAACGAAATACACTCCAGAGGGCCATTCGGAAACATCCAAACGGACTTCCGAAGCCCCGTTAGCTGAAACCGACTTGACGAGCTGCCCTGTTGCGTTGTAAATGTTGATGGTCTTTATCCCTTCCGCTTCAATTGTGATAAACGATGACGCAGGTACGGGATAGATTTTCAAAGCATCGGGAACGGTCAGGTTTTCAGCCGTTCCCGAGGGGTCAAAAGGGTCGTTGCCGTCGGTGAGCCAGTTGAGACTGAAGTTGTAGAACACGGTTGAATAACCCGAAGCACCCGCGTAAGCCTCTTCTACATAGAGTCCGATGGTGCCGTCGGGGAGGATGCAGAGCGAGGAATAGGCCGAGCTGTAAGGCACGATGCACTTCTTCACGGGCCAGGTTTCACCCTCGTCGTAACTCACATAGACCGTTACGTCGGTGCGCGAGTTGCCGTAAGGCACCGAATGCAGCAGGCGGTTCTTGTCGTGGCCTTGGTTTTCAGAGGTGAAGCGAATCATGTCGCCGTTGCAGGCAGGTGCCGTGATGTCGTGCCAAGTGGAAGTGGTGGGCTGCCAAGTCTCACCACCATCTTCTGAGATGTTGTACCAACGGTTGCCGGCGTGGCGTATACTCATCAGGATGCGTCCGTCGGCCAACTCGGCAACTTTGGCCTCGTCGCCTGAGGAGGAAGCGCGACCTGACACGTGCCAAGTCTGACCGTTGTCGTCAGAGTATACGGCGTGGTTGTAAAGCACCTGCTCCGTGGTCTCGCGGATAGCGGCCACAAAGATGATGCGCCCCGTTGAGGTACGCAGTCCGTTGCCTGAGCCGAAGAACGAAGCGCGCCAGGTGCGCTGTTCGGGGACGATGCAGTTGTCGCCAAAGATGAAGTCGGTGATGTCTTCTGGTTCTGTCCAGGTCTGTCCGTTGTCGTAGCTCTTACAGATATAGGTGCGAATCGGATTCGCAGGGGTGGAGTACCACAATCCGGGACCGCCCACAAAGCCTGCAATGAGTCCGTTGTCGTCGTTGCTCCAGGCCAAAGCGCAGTCACCGAAGCCGTGATTGACCCCTGTGCCCAAAGCGATGGTGTAAGGCTCGCTCCATGTGTGTCCACCGTCGGTGCTGCGGTTGCAGACGATGTCGATGTCTTCAGGCAGGTCGCCTTCGTTGAATTTGCGCTTGTCGGTGACCGCCACAATGCTGCCGTCTTTTGCCGTAATCACGGCAGGGATGCGGTAGTTTGTTGAGTTATAGTCGCCAGGCTGCAATAATAAGGTGTGGGCGAGAATGATTTCGCGGTTGCCAGCGGGCGAAGGATTGTCCAGCTCGTATGTCTCTTCCGCCGTCGTAATCGACTTCAGTGAAGCATCAATCATGTTGCCTTCGGTGGCATCGTCAGCCACTTGGGCGACAACCCACAGGTAGTTTGTGCCTGTAACGAGGTCGCCCGCAAGGTTGCAAGTCAAATCGCCTGAGGCGGGAGCGACACTGCCCAACAGCGACGCATTTTGAGGATGTCGCTCATCGAAAGAATTGACAGTCCCTGTGGAATACACCTTGATTATTTCAATGTCCTCTGAGTTTGATGTCCCTTCCAGGTTCAGCACCATCGACCGTAATTCCACAACGGCATTGTCGCCGCCAAACGATACCGCTGCTTTCAGCAGTACGTCGTTCTGGTTGCCGCGTCCGGCCTTTCTGGTGTCCTGCGTCAAGGTGACATTGAGAATTTCAGCGCCACCGGTTCCAAAAAACTCATACCCGGCAGCGATATTGAAGTCCTCATGATGCGGGACGAGCATGTTTTGGTCGATGCCGTTGAAAGTGATGTAATGGTTGGGCTGCGCAATAGCGACAGTCAGAGCCGTCAGCAGGGCAGCAAGGACAAGGTTTTTCTTCATAGTGGTAGGTGTTATCGGATTAAACATCAAGTTATTGGGCGCAAAACTAATATTATTTCGGATAATACACAACTATTTCCTAATTTTGCAACCTCCTTTATGGCTTTCATGGGGATAAAAATCTAATGGATATGAGAGGTTTGTTGACTGTCCTTTTATTAGTGGTTTCCAACGTGTTTATGACGTTTGCATGGTATGGGAACCTGAAGTTGGAAGAGATGAAAATCACGACCGACTGGCCGCTTTTTCTCATCATCTTGGCCTCGTGGGGTGTCGCCCTATGCGAATATAGTTTTATGGTTCCGGCCAACCGCATCGGTTTCATCGAACGTGGCGGACCGTTCAACCTGATGCAGCTCAAGGTCATCCAGGAGGTGATTTCCCTCACGGTGTTTACTATCATTGCTACGTTCATCTTCAAGGGGCAGCCCTTGCATTGGAACCACATTGTGGCCTTTTTCTGCTTGGTGCTGGCTGTTTTCTTCGTTTTCCTGAAATAAGTCTTCATAAGTTTCTCTTCGATCATCATATTTTTGGCGGGAGCCCGAAAAAGTGAGTGTTAAAACCCCGCCTGGGGACAGCCTCCGCCTGTGGGACAGGGACAGCTTTTCTCACTTTTCTCACTATTCTCACGTGAGAAAAATGAGAATTTTGCTATCTTTGCGGCATGAGAATGAGAATTCCGGGACATAGAACCGTTGTATTGCTCGGCATAACGTTGCTGATGGTGTTGGGATGCCAGACTTCCCCTGGCCCCCTCTTAGAGGGGGAAGGGACTTCGCTGGACTCCCCCGCCGCTGAGCGGCACCCCCTCATGGAGGGGGAAGCCTGCCGGACGCTGGAAAACATCGACAGCCTGATGTGGCAGCAGCCCGACAGCGCCTTTGCGCTGCTGCAGGCCTTTGCCGACAGCCCCGAGGCCGACAGCCTCGATGTGTTTGAGGGGCATTACTGCCAGCTGCTGGTCGCGGAGCTGCTGTACAAGAACTATTGCGAGCAAAGCAACCGGACGGAACTGTTGAAGGCGGTGGGGTATTTCGATTCGATTGCGGATTTGCATGGGGCTGACGCACGCGGTGTGTCTGTATGGCCATTCCAGCGTAGGGACGCATCGCATGCGTCCGCCAAAACGAAGGCATTCCTCGCCGCCCGCGCACATTATATTAATGGTGTGGGCTATTACGAGCGGGACAGCGTGGTGGAGGCGTGTGCAGAGTATTTGGAAACACTTGAGTTGATGGAGGACTATTTCGAAAAGAAGGAATTGGTTGGACACAAGGCGAGGTTCATGGCGAACACTAATAATCGCCTGGGGGATATGTTTTCAGAACAATATATGATGGAGTCTGCAATAACATGCTATGAGAAAGCCCTAGACTATTGCAGAATAGAGCCCACTTCAGTTTACGGAGTTTCCTATATCTTGTCACAAATAGGACTGCAATACCATTTGTTGGGAAATGATGAAAGAATGATCGAGTACTACGAAAGTGCACTTGATGAAATGCCAGACACCAATAACCTTATCTATCGGGATTTGACAGCGTCCAGGGCACTCGTTGACTATCAAAGCGGTTTGGGGATAGACCATTCTTTGGAGCTTTTGAGGCAAGTCATGACCTGCGCAAGTGACGAGAGCGAGCGCTTGACGCGTTTTTTGACCATTGGAGCCATTTATGCTGAGGAGGGGATGTACGACTCGGCTTTGTATTATCTCGAGACAGTGTTGGGAGAGGAAGAGGATGATGTTTCAAGAATTCAAGCAGCAGAGAACTTACGCGTCATATACGAAAGCTATGGAGAAACTGAAAAGCTGGACAGTTGCTTGCATTTTTTAGCCTTGCGGAAAACTTCCGAATCCGAAACCAAGGCCTTGGTCTCAAAGTTGGAAGACCAATTTGAGAACCATACGAAACGTGAGTATGAAAAGCTACAGGAGCATGAAAAGTGGTATGCGGTAAGAAAAACAGTTGTGGCCATTGCTTTCATGGCAATCATTGCTATCACCATAGTTATCATCACGAGTAGGCGAAGAAACAAAAAACGTATGCTTGCCCAAAAGACAGAAAATGAGAAGGTGCTTGAAAGGATAGGAAAACGACATGAAGAGGAGTTGGTACGGAAAGACGAAGAAACTGCAAGACTGCTTTTGGAGAAGGACAGACAACGTGAGCGAGAAGCGCAGAAACACCTCACCGATACGCAACTTCATCTGAAGGCATTTCTCGATGAGCCAGTTTGCTGTAAGATAAACGGTCTTGTCCGAGATGTATATCTCACAACGAAGGACAATCATTCCGACTATCCGGGGATTACTTTGGATGAAAACACTGTCGCAGAATTAGGCGAAGCGGTATCGAAACATTTCCGTGGTTTCAAGGAAGAGCTGTTGTGCCAATATCCAGACATGAAACAGGAGGACTTTTTGCTGTGCTATCTATATCTATTAGGATTGGAGAACAAGCAAATCGCCATCTTAAGGCGTTGCCATTACTCAACAGTAAGTCGGCAGACCATCAAATTAGCCAAGAGCTTTGGCATAAAGGGTGACTTGAAGGTTTTTGTAAAGGATTTGGCTTTATCTTGAGTAAGAAACAACCAGGAAAACTCCTTATTTTTGCCCTCAAACGACATGTTTTAAAATCGTAAACAGCTGATAATCAAATTTTATACATCCCCTATGCAATTGCAATAAAATTGCAACCCACTTTTTGTTGCAGTGACAATAGGATGGACTACATTTGCCATGAAAAACAAACAATCTCAAATTTTAAACAAATGAAAACGATTAAAACATTTGTTCTGTTGCTCCTCTTGATTCTTTCAGGGGCAATGTGCTATGCCAACATCATAGCCGGAACGAGGAATGAGAAAGGAGAAAGCATTACACTCGAAATTAAACGAAAGGCATTCCATGGCAGTGCAGACAGAAGCGATGCTATTATGGCAACAATCAACGGCCACACCCTCACGGTGTCCTTCACCGAGAACCTCGGTCAGGTAACGATTGAAGTCTCCACAGTTTCAGGAACCTCGGTGCATTTCACTACCACCCCTACGCCCAACGGCGTGCAATGCTTCATCCCTAATGCTGGCGACTACATTGTCAATTTCACCCTGCCCAACGGGGACGAGTACTACGGGGAGTTTACGGTGACGGATTAAACAAAAAAACCAAACAACAGTTCAAAACTCAAATTATTAACCTTTTAATCTCAAGTAAAATGAAAAACAGAAGATTTATCATTGCCACTTTATTAGTGGTTGTGGCGGCAACGGTCGCCTTCGTATCCTGCAAAAAAGAAGACCAAGAGGCCTTACAGAGCGTTTCGCAGCCCGTCAAGACCTTCACCGTACCTCAAATTGACGACATGAACGCCTATTTGAAAGGCTTCAAGCAAAAGATGAAAGAAAGCCAAAACGCCAAAGAAGCTGAATATCTCAGCCTTGAAGAAGCCGCATGGCATCTCTCAAGCGTGGCCAACTATGATTACGCCAATGCCAATGTGGAGTACGGTGACCTCCGTTTCGACACAATTAACACACATCTGACCGTTACAAATAACGCGGTGCTTCTGCATGACTTGAACACAGCTTATGCTGCACTTTCTAGTGCAATCAACAGCTATATTCAAAGCAACACCCTTGACAATGCCAATATCCGTTTTGTCAATGTCACTGTTTCTGATTCCGGCGAGGTAACAGCGGTGCTCACTGTCACTTTCGACTGGGGACACACCTGGTATTATGAAGATGTTTTTGACGCAATGCTTCATTGTCTGGATTACTTCTCCGATGACTCCACCTACTATGCTAGTGGTTTGGGAGCAAGTGAATTACAGCGCGTCCTTAATCTTATCGAGAGCCACCAACTTTTCCATTTGTATTCAAGAAGGGTGTATTATACCTTGTCAAGAGAAGTTACGTTCAATTACGATGAAAACATTGATCCCTACGGTTCCCCCAGTTTCCTGAATTCGCGATTGTTTGCCAGCTCAACAGCCTTAGACCCCGATATTACGGATTTCATGTGCCTGTATCTTGACTCATACCTGGGATTGGGATTTGATAACATTTTGCCCACGGAAGTAATTGCAGATTGGAAAGTGACTTATGGCTTGGGTTACAATTATACATATACCCAGCAACAGATTAGTTTCCACAAATTAATAGTAAGATACGCAATCCCGCATTACCTTGACCCGAGTGACCCTGGCATCAACAACTAGCAATGGAAACATGTGCGGGAATAATCATTGCCCGCACATGTCGTTTATAAAACATAATGGCATGAAAAAAATTTTATTATTATTTGTTCTGTTTTCGTTGGCAAACCTGATGAAAGGCCAGGAGATTGTCACCGACTTTTGGCATGAAAACGGCAGGTACTTCAACCTTAACAACATGGTGGAGACAAACGACCAATGCCTGATTGCCGAATGCCCTATGTTCGTGTCTTTTTCCGGCTACGAACCCCCTTTAGGCGTAATGTTCTACAAGTTCTCGATTGACGGCACAATGGCCGACTCGCTGCTGCTTGACGATCCTGATTTTTCACTGCCGACACTGTTCGAGCAAGACCCTGAACATCCGGACAACTATGTGTTCGCGTATTTCAAGAAAGTGCAAGACACCTTGTTTTTCCGGATGAAGACCATTGACAAAGACCTAAACTTCATAGGGGAGACAGACCTTGAGATAGACCATTCACAGGCCCTGTTTGACCATTATACATACGACTTCTTTGTTGAGCCCCAAGGGGACATTATCGCTTCATACACTGTCAAGGACGACACCAACGAAACACACATGGCCTATTTCCTGAGAATCGGATTTGACGGCACAATGAAAGACAGGAGGGAAGTCCCTCAAATAAGGTATTTTGACGACTTGCTGGAGAAGCACACGGGGGTTTTTAGCAAGTCCCCCTTGCTATACTGGTACTGGGGTCATAACCGGATAAGCGACACGGGTGACAATCCCCCCATCCGCCTCTATGTTTTGGACTCGTTATTCAATGTGGTGGAGGAAAAGCGTCTTTATCATTCCTACCCGAACTGTTTTTATTCCGCCAGTTGGTACAATCATTTCGCACCCGTTGACGACCAGCACTATCTTCTTGTCGACAATTATGATAAGTTGGACGCAAACTACAACGTCATACAAAGTGTGCTTCTGGAAAAGCGGAACAGGCAGCATGCCTTGAAAGCCAGAATTCTTCTCGGTGAATCCCCGTATCAGCCCCAAGCCCTTCGTGCGATTGCCGTGGACAGCAACACCATCTATCTTTCCTATATGACGACTGTCGGCAGCAACAACCAAATAGTCTTACTCCGTTTGGACGGGGAACTGAATGTGCAATGGGAGCGTTATCTTTATTCAAACGACATGTTTCATTGGGCTACTTGCATGAGGTTGCTTCAAGACGGAACCATTGCCGTAGGCTCCTACCAATATCAGGGTAGCCCCAACAGTATTTCCGTGGCGGTCGTCAAAGACGGTTATGACAACCTTGAAGAATTGGGCGTTATCGTCCGCCCCTATGCTTTCTATCCCAACCCCGCCCGCAGCGAGCTGCACCTGCAGTACTCTCCCGACGTGCGGCCCGCCCGCATCGAGCTGTACGACGTGCAGGGCCGCCTGGTGCAGACGCAGACACACGGTCTTGAAAGCCTCCGCCTGGAAGGCCTTGCCGCAGGGCAGTACCTGCTGAAGGTTGCCTTGGAAGACGGGAAGACGTTTACGGACAAAGTGGTGAAGGAATGACCAGTTCCCCGCTGTTCCCCTGCTGAATCCTTTTTGATTTCAGAACGCATTCAGCAAGGGGACAGAATGGGGGCAGAAAGGGAATGGTGGGAAAAGGTTATTTACAGGCACTTGCACCGTATGGAATTAAAGACCACCAAGGCAGCCTGACGGCGTCTATTTCGTCAACGTTGTTGCAGTTGCAGTTGAAAAAACATGGAGGGAAGGAACCATGTTTTTTTTTGACAGGGATAATAAAACCGCTTATCTTTGCATCGACAAATAAACCTGGTTTAATATGGAAAACGAAATGAAATTCTGTCAGAGTTGCGGAATGCCGCTGACTGACCAAGTGCTCGGTACCAATGCCGATGGAAGCAAGAATGAAGACTATTGCATGTATTGCTATAGGGACGGTAAGTTCCTGCAAAACTGCACCATGGACGAGATGATAGAACATTGTGCCCAGTTTGTGGATGAAGTCAACAAAGGACTGCCGCAACCTATCACGAAGGAGGAATACATCGGTCAGATGAAGATGTACTTTCCGCATCTGAAACGCTGGCGCGAGGCGATAAAGGTTGCCGACGACGCAACGCCTGAGAATCCCGCCCTGTCTCCCGTCAAGACGCTGATTGCACAAATGGCGGATACATTGCCGATTACTATGATTTCATCGGTGGACGAAGAAGGCTATCCCTGCACCAAAGCCATGCTTTCGCCGCGCGTCCGTGAAGGCATTAAGGTGTTCTACTTTACCACCAATACCTTCTCGCTGCGTGTGGCGCATTACAAGGCCAACCCTAAGGCCTGCATCTATTTCTGCGATGCCGAAGGCTTCAAGGGCATGATGCTGCGTGGCACGATGGAGGTGCTGACCGATGCCAAGAGCAAGGAGATGATTTGGCGCGAGGGCGACGAACAGTATTATCCCGGTGGCGTCACCGACCCTAATTATTGCGTCCTGAAGTTTACAGCCACTGATGGCCGCTTCTATAGCGATTTTTATCCGAGGAGTTTTGTGATTGAGTAATGGCTAATATCATTAAGTAAGTGTTCAGAATAAAACTGCATTAATTGTTTACTACAGGATTTTTCTCGCTTTGCGTCATTGCGAGGAGGAACGACGAAGCAATCCAGAGTTTAAGCTGATTGTCTGGACTGCTTCGTACCTCGCAGTGACGCAAAGCGCGTCCAGCAATCTATTATGTAAACTAAATTTGCACATCTACTTACCATTATTCGTGTTCTGTGTAGCATCGCTCTCTTGTTTTTGGCCTGCGTTTTCAGGGGCTTTCTATTCGCTATACATCACCGCTGGCATTTCCGATATGATTGATGGTTGGATTGCACGAAAAACAAACACCGTCAGTGCGCTCGGAGCCAAATTGGATACGATTGCTGACATTGTTTTTGTGGCCGTTTGTTTGGTGAAGTTGCTTCCAGTCATGGATGTTCCTGTATGGCTTTATGTATGGATAGGTATCATCGCGGTCATCAAAATCATCAATATCGTCTCGGGATTTGTCGTCCAAAAGCAGTTCGTGGCCATCCATAGCGTGATGAATAAAGTCACGGGGCGCTTTTGTTTGTTTTCCCGCTGACATTATCTTTCATCGACCTAAAATATAGTGTAACAGCGGTTTGCATTTTTGCTACTTTTGCAGCGGTTCAAGAAGGGCACTTTATCAGAACAAAAAATTCAAATTGATGTCACCTTTTGGCCTTCGGACTTGTTATATAGGCGAACTGGTTCAAAAAACAGAAGTCTAACAATTAAAACAAAAAGGAAATGGATAGCAATTTAGTTTGGTTGAATTTTGTCGACATGATTCCCGTTATTGCATGTGGATGCGTACTTCCCATTGTGTTTATTTGGTTGGAAACGCGTCGTAAGATTAACGAGTCAAGAGACCGTATGCAAATTATAACAACGGCAATCGAGAAGCATCCTGACATGGATGTCGAAGAGCTGATGAAAAAGATTTCGCCCAAGAAAAAGTCGTTGAAGGAAAAACTGCTTTCGAAACTGCTTTGGGGCTGCATCACCTCCATACTGGGCATCGGCTTGATTGGATTTAGCATCTTCCTTATTAATACAATAAGCAAAGATACGCAGAAGATTCACATGGCAGACGACGTTCAAACCGCCATTGCTTTCGGCGTGGTTCTGTTGGGCATCGGCATCGCTTTCCTCATCAATTACGGTATAGGCAAAAAGATGCTTGCCAAAGAGATTGAGGCCGAGGAAAAAAACATGACCACACAACCTAAACCGTGACGCGCGAGACATTCATAGTAAACGTAGAGCGTGAGCAAGAGGCACTACGAGGCTTCTTGCTCTACCTTTGTTGCGGCAACGAGGAGGAAGCCAACGACATCGCTCAGGATGCGCTGGTCAAGGCTTACCTCTCATCGGCAGGCTATCAGGAGAAGGGAAAGTTTCGCTCGTGGCTCTTCAAGATTGCCCACAACACCTTCCTTAACCACAAGGCCAGTTGCCGAACAACGGAAAGTCTTGACGAAGCCCGGACGCTCGTCAGCAGCACATCCGCTGACGCTTCCTTTGCGCATCAAGATCTCTATCTGGCCCTGCGTACTCTTCCACCTAAAGAACGCTCAGCTATCACGTTGTTTTATCTCAACGGATACAGTATCAAGGAGATATCCGTCATTACCGAGGCATCGGAAGATGCTGTAAAGAAACAACTCTCACGAGGCCGTGACCAACTGAAAGAAAAATTGAAGCTATGAATAAAGACAAAGCCCTTGAGGAACTTTTCCTCGCCCAGAAACCTCAATTTGATGACAGCGAAGCCTTTATGGCCTCGCTCAACAAGCGTTTGGATGCCGTGGAGTACATCAAGCAGCATCAAGAAGCCACGATTCGTCGTTACAAGATGGCCTTAGTGGTCGCTTTTGTCGTGGGCTTTATCAGCGGAGCTGTCACCATAGCGTATTTGCTTTCCACGCCCGCTACCGTTCCTTTGTTCACTTTCCGAGTACAAGCAGGCTGGCTCTCCTGGCTTGCTGCTAACTCACGGCTCCTTACCGCCACAGCACTCTCATTACTGATTACCCTTGGGCTCATCAGTATCATCAGCAATATTCAGGATATTCGAAGTATGCGAGGTGAGGTCGGGTATGGGATTTCCTCTATGTTCCGTTAAGACGCATCGTCTTCCTTTCATTTTTTTTTTGATTGAGTTTGATGGATTTTGATTGCAGAGTGAATTACGAGAAAATGTAAAAATATTTGCGCGAGTTGTTTGTTTTTTCTATCTTTGCAGCTGATATAGGTTTTACTAACGCAAAAATATTTGCACGAGTTATGGTTATAGATAGTTTTGACATCGAAGGTATCTCCAACATTGAACATGTCCGCTTAGATGTAGGGGAAATGAATGCACTCGTCGCCCCTAATGGCTATGGCAAGAGCAACGTGCTTAGTGCCATCAGCTTTGGATTGGATTTTCTCAACGCGAGCGCAGAAGGCAGGCGGCAATCTCTTCGGTGGTGTAGCCTTGCGTCGACATCACCAGCAGGTTTTGTTCGGTTTCTGTGAGGACAACGGGAACGCTGTCGTGCCACTTCCCGTCGGCCAACGAATACTCGCGTACGTCGTGGTTGCCCACGATGCCGTTGCCCCGAAATTTGGTATTTGGTCGCCCCAACTTACAGCTGCGATGGAGAAGCAATGGTTCACGTTGCACACATCCATGGGCGATTACGATTTAAATCGTCCCATTTTCCAATTTAGCATGGACAACAGTTTTGAGTTCGGTCACGACTGGGTGGCTTCCATTGATGCATGGCTGACCACCATCGGCGACCAGGAAAACGGCTCATTTACGGGGAATACCGGGTCGCTCAATGTGAGCCTCACCAAGACCTTCTTTGACGAGCGACTTTCCATCCGCTTGCAAGGCTACGACTTGCTTGGAACCGAAAAAAACAAAATGCTATCCTACTTTGATGGAATCCAAACCAAGCAAATCGGCTGGAGCGACAGCCGCGAAATTGGCCTCACCGTGCGCTACAAGTTCAACACCACGCGCAGCAAGTACAAAGGTACTGGTGCCGGAAATGAAGAGAAGAATAGGCTGTAATTTAGACTTTAAAATGTAATGGTCATAAGCGAGGAAAATCATACCCTCTTCAGCCAAAGGCCGAGAAAGCGGTCATAAACGATGTAGCCTTTAGGGGTCTGATAGACCAAGTCCTTATCAACCAACACTTTCAATGCCGACTTGACACTGCTGGCGCTGGGTAGTTCAAAGCGTTTGATAAACTCATTGCCCAATGGTTGTTCAACGACATCCGCATGGGCAATGGCTTTGAGCAGGCTGAACTGGTTGTCGGTCAGAAACGAGGTAAGCATCTGATAGTGTGGTGCCAATGCGTTGACATGAAACAGAATGGCCTCGACAGCTTGTTTATCCGTTTCCACCTTTTTTCCCTGTTCATACAGCCGATTCATGATGGCTTGCAGATACCAAGTATAGCCGTCAAATCGCTGATAGATGTTGTGGAACACATCTTGACTGAACGAGCCTTTCTTTGCCTCAAAGAACTTTCTGGCAAAGTCATAGTAAGTCTCCTCTTGAAGTGGCTCCAGGTTCATCAGTTGCGTACTCTGATAGAAAGGTCTGTTGGGAGCACAGAACATCTCTTCCATCAAATGCTTTTTGCTGCCGGAAAAGATAAACTTCACATGGTGGATAAACTGGATGTGGGAACGCAGCATAGCCTCGGTGCCTTTCTCCGGATATTCCGTAATTTGCTGAAACTCATCGATGGCCAAATACACAGGCTTGTTCAGGTCGTTAAGATGGGTGAAGATGCTCTTGAGCGTATACTCAGCCTGCACGGGAACCACGCTGACGGAAACGGTGGGAATTCCAGTCATCAAGTCAGGAGTAATCGTAGGCCGAAGTCCTTTGAAGAAATCCAAAACCTTGTTGGCAAACGTTTTCTCCCTCTCCAATGCGTCTTCGATGACCGCCCTGCACAATGTTTCCACAAACTCTTGTAGGTTTTTGGTCGAAAAGATGTCAACATAGATGCAAATAGCCTCCTTGTTTTCCTTCTTAATTTGATAAAAAGCATGGTTTATCAGCCCAGTTTTTCCTATTTTTCGTGGAGAAATTAGGGTTAAATTGCGCCCATTATCGAGTGCAGAAATCATGTTTCTTGTTTCTTCCTCTCGGTCACAGAAATATTCAGGTCCTTCATATCCCTGATAAAAAAACGGATTATCAAGTTGCTTTTGTTTCGTTTTTGCCATTATTATGTGTTTTCATTACGTAAATCTCGTTACGAACTTTTCGTAACGAACTTTTCGCAATGCAAAAATAGATATTTTTGTTTTAACCATCATGTTTTTCGCAGTTTTTCTTTTCAAGGAAGAGCTTCTTTTGTGAAATCGTTGTATTTTTGTCGTCGTATCAAAGAATAATAGGTAAAGCCAATGGAAACTAAAAGAATCCTTCTCCGCCCTTGGCGCGAAGATGATGCAGAATCACTTTTCAAATATGCCTCAGATCCAGACGTGGGCCCCAGAGCCGGCTGGCCGATACATAAGAATGTCGAAGAGAGTCTGGAGGTTATTCGAACCGTGTTTCATAGCGATACCAATTGGGCCATCGAGCTTAAGGCGACAGGCGAGGTCATAGGGGCGATAGGCTATCTGCCTATACCCGTATGCAATCTTCCGGCACGCGAGGGTGAGCCGCTGGTAGGCTATTGGATAGGCAAGCCTTATTGGAACCAAGGCATCTGCACGGAAGCATTGAAATTAATGCTTGACTATATCTGTAAGACAACGGATATCAAATCGCTGATCAGCAGTCACTACTTGGATAATCCGGCCTCGGGCCGGGTGATGGAGAAATGCGGCTTTGTCGCCACTGGAGAAATTTGTATAGACGAGAAACTGACAGGTACGACAAAACCGACGCGGGTAATGCGTTGGGAGAGGCATCCTTGAATATTTCAACGGACGAATCATATTTGATCAACTAAAACAGAGGGCTGGTTTTTACTTCAAATCGTCAAATGTGAAACGTGAAACGTGAAATGCATCGTTTTTCGCGGCGGGTATAGGGTATACCTTATTA
>R22__coassemble_863_pt1 | contig 17062 bp, 13 predicted proteins | sample R22__metabat2_low_PE_022 | metagenome-assembled genome bin R22 | reverse complement strand
TGCACCGCATCCCTGAAGTCTACAGACTTCGGACACACTGGTTGAAACACTATCGTTCCGCCCCCAGCGAAGCGTTTGTCTTGTGGCCGTCAGTGCTACGGGCTACCATTCCGCTACGGCCACGGTTCGTGCCTCTCTGTGGCCTACGCTACATTAACGCCTCTCCGCGCTGCCGTCCCCTGCGCCTGCTCGCATCGCTTAGGTGGCTCCACATCGTGTTCATCCCTTGCCGACGCACAAACCTAAGCTGCTGGCAATAGCCGCTACGGTCGCCTTCCCCCTTAAAAGGGGGTGCCCGCGCAGACGACGCTTCCGTACCTCCAGCGTCGTCTGCTCGCTCCGCTTTCAGTCCGTTGTCAGTTCGCTGGCTCTACTACCGCCTCCGCTTCAACCGCTGACTTCCTCAAAACAATCCAAAACTGATGAAAACTAATTACGAAAAATTGATGAAAATTAATTACGAAAAATTGTTGATTTTTTATTTGCCATTTACAACTGAACACGGAATCAAATACTGATAAACATAGGTTCACCCAACAACTCATATCTTTGCACCTGTGTTGCCAAGGGGCAGGAAAGGAGCAGAGAACTACCAAAGAGCAGGCAGATTCGTCATTTCTTCGTCAGTTGTCCGTTAGTTCTCCGTTAGTTGTTCGTTAGTTGTTCGATTTTTTATCGAAGAACTAACGGAGAAGTAAGGAGGAAATATCGAACAAATATCGAGTCTGCTTCTTGCCTGATACGGCACAGATGCTCTTCAAGTGCTTCTCAAATACTTGGTAAGTGCTTTTCGGTAGCGAAGCTGATACGACTCAACCTTTAGCTTGCCTTCAACGAAATACATGAATATGGAGACGTGTGGGGATGGATTGCATAATGACGTGGCGTTCGACCGTGTACGTTACCATGAAACCACCAAGCGACGGCTGACGATTCCATTTGGGGTGGTGATTTGGAGTAAATAGACACCGCTGTCGTAGCTCGACAAATCGAAAGTGAGACTGTCTGCATCCAATTGAAGCGTCAGGATGCGCTGTCCCAAGGCATTGAAGAGACTTACCTGCTGCATTCCACAAGACCTTATGGTGAGGCGACCATCCGTGGGATTGGGATACAGTTCAACAGCTTCCACCTGGCTCTCTGAGACATTCCAGGCATCGTCCACCATAACATAATCCCTGTCGGGATGCACCAACGATGCTGCAAAATCGGATTCACACTCCTCGTTCTCGTCAGAAAGATAGACCGCCGTCAGTTTGTAATAGAAATGGTTATGGGTCTCGTCCACCAACACATCACGATATTGGTAATACTGCTGCCCCTCGATGGAGGGGACTTCAGCAATGATTTGATAATCGGAATTATCGTAGGAACGATAGAGGTTGTAATGCTGCAAAGAATAGCTCTCGCCGCCTAAGGGCGACAGCCTTCCCAAACGGTCGCTCACGAAAGTTCTTAACATCCATGTATAGTGCATGTTATAGGTGTGCAGGTCGGTCCAGTCAACACCGTTGAGCGAAACCCAACGGCCATCGGGGTCATCCATATCGGCACTCACCGCTGCCGGACGGCTCACGCCTTGCTGACCGATGACCACCCAAACAGGCTCGCTTTCAGGAATCTCAATCTGCGGCACAATGTCTTCCTCATGCCAAGCATTGGAGCCCGTCAAGCTCATGTTCTGCGAATGAATCAAGGTACGCGGAGCCGTGTCGCCACCCTTGTATACCCATAGCTGGTAACTGCCAGCTCCGACATCAAACAGAGCCACCTTTCTTATCGTGGCACCCTGAAAATCAAGTAAATCTTCCACATCAAAACGGATACTCCAGAAGATGACGGGCTCGTCAACACCTCCTACTGCGTTTTTATACTGACCATTGTCGTAATGAAGCCAAGCCTCAACGGGTTCGGGACGGTCGCCCCACGACACCAAAGCTCCATACTCGTCGTTGTCGTTCAAATAATTCTCGGCATAAAGCTTGGACGGAGGGTCGCAAAACGCAGGGAACGTAATACTTACCGTCTCTTCACAAGCCATTGAATAATAGCTTCCAACCGCCTCACCGTTGTACACCACCCGAAGACCATACTCTGCGCTGCCTTGCATCTCAACGGTTTCATCCATATAGTAGCCGTCCTCAACGAAAGCAAGAAACTCATTATCACGATACAATACCGCCCCGATGACGCTGTCGTTTTCGGGATAATGCCATGAGAGCGACACGCTGTTGTCGTAAATCGCCGCCGTCAAACCGGCAGCAGGCTGAAAATCACCACAGGAACGGTATACCCATAGGAAAGATTGCCATTCACAAGTGCCCGAAAGATAGACGGGACGCACTTGGGCAACACATGTATCACCAGGACTCAACTGACTCACATCAAACTGGAAAAACTTCCTGTCGGTTGAGCCAACAAGTGTGCCATTCATTTGGATTTCAAAGTATTGCAAATCACGATACAAAGTATCGGAAAGTTCCCAAATGGCCCATCCCGTCGAAGAGACATACAAACTGTCGACTCCTTTGAGGGCTTCTTGCAACTCCACTTCGTATTGGGTCGGCTCCATCACCGGTATCAACGTGTCGGACACATAGTCGACAAAACCATCCAGATGCACACTGACAAGATAGCTGTCACGATAGACATTAGGCAAAGTCAAATACCCATCGCCATCCACAGCACCTTGATAGTCATTATCTTCTGAATGCAATACGACTACAGCACCACTGGCCGGAAGGCCTATGTTGGTAGTCACCGAAATCTCAAAAGCGGTGGTCATATCCTTGTCAAGATAAGCCGACCAAACTGTATCCGACGAAGCCCGGTTTCCCTCATAATGGCAGCTTACGCCCCATTGGTACTTGCCCCAGGCGAGACCGCTCCATCCCATATCCATAAACATCGTATCGGTGAGATGTGATGCCAACAAAACGGGAGCCTCGTTGAAACTGCGGCGGAACAAGTCGAAATATTGAAAAGAGTTCTCACTTTTCAAACCTTCTTGCACAAAGAAATGAATGTCGTCGACATAGAAACAATCCTCACCATTGTCGTTGGTGGCATCCTTGACATAAGCCCAACGGAACAGATGCTCACCCTCCGTAATGGCATAACGATGTTCCTCCCAATCGCATTCGCCCGAACACTCCAGCAATTTCACACCGTCAATGTAGAAATAGCCTCTATCCCAATTGGTTTCAGATGAAATCCTGCTTTGGAAACGCATCTCGCCCGACCAAGGCACATATACCGAGACCTCAATCTCAGAACGGCCCTCTGCCTGGCCTTCACAAGTCGACTTCATGCAAAACTCACCCTCGAAGGCATGGGGCGTATCCACCGTCCAAGGGGAATCAGAAATCGTGTTATCCCAGTTGAACCGGCCAAAATCACCCGTTTCAAAGTCCTCATAAAGAAGCGGTTCATTCATTGACCACGACAATCTGACCAAATCGTTGGTGAAATGACGTGCCGCCACATACCGTACTGAGTAACAAGTCTCGTGCAGGATGAAATCCAGACTGTCGAGGAATTGTCCGTCCTCAACATAAAGAGAATCCGAAAGGAACAGCGTATCATATCCTTCCGCCATTGCTGAAACCTCATACCGGCCAGCATCCATGACAGCCACATAAAAGCCAAACATGTCCGTCGGGAACACGGCAAAAAGTGTATCACCCAACACGCTATAGCCCGAAAAAGCAACTGCAGCACCCTCGACAGGCGTAAGGCCGTCTTGGTCAAATACACAACCCGACACCACTCCTTGGCCAAAAGATAGCACCGAGACCCAAAGGATTGACAATATAATGAGCAGCTTCTTCATCGTCCTGATTATCGTTTCACAAACTTCAATACGTGTCTTTCAGTAGCATGGGCAACGGTCAAGAAATAGATGCCTTGCGCCAAGCCACCTGCCTCTATCTGGCACTCGCCAAAAAGGTCAGCCTTAACTTCGGAGGACAGCACCACATCACCCAGCGCATCCGTCAACAAAACGGAATAATACCCTAGAGCCTGAAGCCCTCTGATTGTCATTACATCCTTCACAGGATTGGGGAACAAGACCGGCAAAGCGTCTTCAAGCACCAGATCGTTTGGGCGCATGGCCACCCGGCCACGACCGTCTATATACAGATGCATGTCTGCCACACAAGGCTGTTCAGGCGACAAGGCCACCTCTTCGCATAGTCCCCGACCGTAACGCGGCACATCCGCCATAACATGATAGGTGCCAAAAGGCAAGCCTTTGAAACGGAAACGGCCATATTCATCAGTAAGTGTAAAACCAAGAATGCGTTGTTTGGTCGCATCAAGCAACAGTACACCTACATTCGACAATCCTCCATTGCAGAACTCCACATCGCCCGATTCGCGCAACCAAGAATGGCAATAGAACGCGCCTGCCCTGAAATCCGTCTCAGGATAATCAAACACACCTCCGATACTACCCGTTCCACCGGTAAAACCCTGCTCTCTGTCGGGCAACACAATATCAACGTCAAGCACATTGCCGTCAACGCCAATCATGTTAGACTCTTTCCATTGGAAATCACCAAGATAATAAACTCCGGAATGGTTCAAGTCCAGTGTATCGGAAAAAGCATAAAGAATATAGGTATCAGGCAGCAGAGAGCCGAAACTAAAGCGTCCCTCTTCGTCGGAAACCGTGCGATAGAAGCCAGAGAAGAAGGGATTGTCGTCGCTCAGAGCCACCGCCAGCACTTGAGCACCTGCATACGGCCTCCCATCGGTCCAAGTCTTTCCTTCCATACCAAACACTTCATAGAGGTCATAATGCACCGTATCGGTAGCATAGCCGCAAACCGACCATGCTTCAAGCACCAAATCAACGGATCTCAACTGCTTGTCTTGCTCGCCTGGATAATAGGTAGGTGTCAAAAGCTGAGGGTCGTCGAAACGGCCATCGCCCAAAGAGTGCCAAGCAAAAGTATCGTAATTTTCAGCCCAAGCATCGGAGAGCGTCAAAGGACGGTCGAGCCCACCGTAAAAATCGGAACCCGCATAAACGGCCATCTCCTGATGAAGGTCAAGCCGCAGGGCATCGGTTTTGGTCACATTGAGACTCGTCACGCGAAGGGTCAGGGTCACTTCTCCCCTCTCAAAGTCCTCTTCTGAAGGATAATAAACAGGGCGCAACGACAATGAATCGGAAAACACACCCGAACCTGAGGTGCGCCAGACAAAACGATTATAGGTATAAGGGATATTGGCATCCTCGATAGTATAGCCCATCGACGAAGCACACAAGTTGCCATCAGCACCTGCGTAGGGATAATAAGCAGCGAATGCATAGGCACTTTGTCCTGCCGTAGCGTAAACATCGAAGTCGTAGTGATGGTCACATGCAGCAACAGCCACGTTTTCAGCCATCTGTGATGACAGATAGTAATATGTGTCAAAAATAGAATCGGTATGTTTGGAGAACTTGTAATGCTCAAACTCGCCATAGAACAGCACGTAATGGTCGAAATCAGACTCTTGGTTGGCCTCCCATGAAATCAGCCACTGTCCATCGACCCATTGTTTCTTCACCTTGAATGGCGGTGCAACAGGTGCATCGGTCGCACATTCAGGCAGACAGCCTTCAAAATGGATTTCGCCCAATGCAGGCGCATCGGGTTTATGGAGCAATACGCCCTCTATAACTTCCGGATTATCGGTATCCCAGTAATTGCCCCGCATATTGATATCTTCCATCGAAACATTGGCGAAAAGCGTAGTGGAAGTGTTGTATTTCAAGAAGTTGTTGCCATTCATACTGGACAAGCCCGAGGGATAACTGACAATACGTTTTTGAGCTTCGCTGATGACGTTTCTCGTGAAGGTAGCCGACCCCGAAGCCAGCAAATTGGTCAGCACAAAACCATTGTCGTAAAACGTGTTGCCGTCGATGATAAGGTGACACACCCGCAGCATAGTAATGGCTTCGTCATTGTTCCAAAAAATGTTGTTCTGGATGACGAGGGAGTCCATGGCAGCCTTGATGCCGTAGGAGGTATAACCCGAGCCACTCTCCGGCAGGTCGGATGAAATCATGTTGTTTACGATGTAATTCACCGCATCCATATCAGAGAGGCCACCCACCGAAGCGAAACTGATGGCCGTGGTCGCCCCTTGGAAGCAGTTGTCGGAAATGACCGTATTGTGGCATTTGTAACCGTACCCCACATTCGAAACCTCCACATTAATCTGGCCTTTGTCAAAGACGCTGTGCGAGATGCAGTTGTTCTCGCTGTGATTCGACCGCGCCTTCAGCTCAATGCCTGAAACACAGTTGTCAAAAAAGCAGCTGTCGACGACGAAGCCACTACAATCGATAAGTTCGAGGCCTTTGCCTGCGTAATAGTTGTCGAAAGTGCAGTGGTTGATATTGACATTCATACAGTTGGTTGCATTCAACGCCGTCACTGCGCCCACCATCCTTACGTATGAAAAGCACACCGAATCATCTTCAGCAACATTCTTCAGCTGCAAGCCCGCCCAATCGTGTGAAAACTCATAGCAAAGCAGATAAATCGAATCATTGGCCTTACCGTTCATTTGCATACATCCTCCGTCAACACGCAAATAGGCCGATTGGCTGAAATAGATGCTCACGCCCGCCTCAACATCCAGTTCACCCCCAGGCATGACCGTCAGCGCATTGTTGACGAGATAGGCCGAATCGCCGCCCAATCGAGGGAGCACCAGCACAGTGTCTACCTCTCCGTCAACTGGCACATAATACTGAGCCTCGACAGAGAGCCCGGTCACCATGAGGAGAACTAACAAAATGCGTCGTATGAACCCAGGCAGTTGCATAGCATCAGAAATAATAGTTCAAACCCATACGGAAATCCCAAAAATGCAGACGAATATCCAACGGACATTCAGCACGATAAGGTGATCCTGACATTTGACGATAATGCACTTCGGGAACCAGTTCAAAATGATTGCCCGCCTTGAATCCCAAACCCAAACCGCCAAAATATGTCAGCTTGACGGTCTCAGCCTGGGCCTTCGTAATGGCCTCTTGATAAGGGGCTTCCCCTATAAAAGAGGAGCCAGAACAAACCAATGGGAAATCCGCAGAGAGACCCGCCTTGACAAACATTCTGAAATACTCAGTTTTCACGAAATCGAAGGCAGCGAAAAGACCAAAACTTAAATAATCAATACGATTGACATCACGATAGTTAAAATGAGTTGTAGCCAGAGGAATGTAGGTGGAATCGAGGATGTATTGATAGGTCGTATCGCCACCAGGATGTACCACATAATAGGTGTCGAGCGTGTCGTTCACATAATAACCGCCATCAATGAGGCTGTAATCAAAGGAAACACTATATTTCAACGACTTGTAAGTCAACGACAGGCCCACACTCAACCTTTTGTACTTATAGCCGCCATCAAGGCCCACGCTATATGCCGAAACGGGGGCTGTCTTTACAGGATGCTCTGTTTCAGGGAAGTTGTTTTTCATTCCCAAACTGCTGATAGCCAATGCCGGTGCAATAAACCAACCGTTGTCCTTGAAGCTTGGCCAAGGGAATGCAACACCTTTGTATTTCACATCATAAACCGTGTCGTGCTTTGTTTCCACTTGAACAACGGTGTCGTAGCGCATTACCGTGCGAATAATCTGCACCGTATCGATAATGCGAACAGTATCAGCTGTCTTGTTGACCCGTACCGCTGTTTTTTGCCCAGTCCCTCCTGACTGTGTCACAACAGACTCTTGATTCTCAATTTGTTCCGCGAGCATTTGCTGGCTTTTCCGGATGACATATTGTTTTCCAACCTTCTTGAAGTCGTAGCCTGTGCCTTTCAGTAAGTCGGTAAGCACCTCTTCCACCGATTTATAGGAACAAGAATACCCCTCGATGCGGATTTTGCTCAGCTCTGCCTTGCTAAAGGCCACGTTCAGTTCGTACTCGGCAAACAATTTCTCCAAGGCCTCGTCGAGATTACACGACTCTACCGCAAACGATATCAACGGGTTAAGAGGTTGAGAAAAGGCCTTTTGGGAAAAAGTGCAAGCCAAAAGCAGTACAGCCAATATGATGGATTTCTGGAGTCTCATTTCTGAAATGGGTTCACAAATTGGCTGCTAAAATACGACAAAAAAACCGATATGCTCGGTTTTTAGTTCATTTTTTTGGGAAATTGTATGCTATTCGCTCAATAAATCGTGTAGGTCTTATCCGTCTTGCTGACCTCAAGGCCAAACAAAGTGGCGATGGTTTCGACCACATCGTCAACGGAGTCTTCATCGGAGAAGCGCATCGTGACCTTCTCGGAGGCATAGGTCTCAGGCAGCTTCACTTCGATGCTGTAGATGTATTCCACCGTCTCGATGATAGTATTGAGGCTGACGTTGTTGAAGTCAAGCACATGGTCGGTCTTCAGTTCTTCCTCCTTCACCTCGGCATAGGTCATCATCTTCAAGCCGCCGTTTTCAACATCCCACACACCGCGCTCGCCCGGCTTGATGTCAAGGTGCGACAGTTCATGCCCGTGCTTGTCAACAGCGGTCATGCGAACCAAACCCGAATAGAGGTCTACAGTATAACGCTCGTTGGAGGCATCAAGCAAGAACGTTGTACCCAGCACTTCCACATCAAGTCCATCGCAATGGATGACGAAAGGATGGCTGGCGTCTTTGGCCACATCGAAAAAGGCCTTGCCTTCAAACTTGACATCACGACTGTTATTGGCAAACCGTTTGGAATAGCTGACCTCACCAGTGCCATTGAAGATGAACGAGCTGCCATCAGGCAACTGATACACTTGCTCAGGCTGGGTGTCATCGTAAGCCACAGTCACAGTTTGGCCAAAAGGCATACTAATGAGGAACCCAAGGAACAGGGCTACCATGATAGCGGCAGCTACACTTACATACTTGTAATTGCGGCGAAGCCAAGGCATTTCAATAGTCTTGGTCTCTGTTTCGGCAGCTTCTATCTTCTCATTGACCGACTCAAGGGCGGCTTCCACATCAATGTCATCCTCATCCAACGAGAAATCCGTAAGTGTCCAAACATCTTTGAATGCTTCGAAATAATTGCGGTTCTCTTCCGACTCGGCAATCCACGAAAGCAGCACAAGAGACTCATCCTGAGAGCATTGCCCTTCAAGATAGCTCTTGATTAGTGCGTCATATTTTTCGTTTGTCAAGTTCATTGTTACCGTTTTTATCTCGTTGATTCATCTATTAGACTAATAACTTGGATTTTACCCTTAGTCGAAAAGAAATTTTTTCGACTTTTTTTCTAAAGGTACTCTTTCAGCCCCTCCCTGAGCTGTTTGATAGCCGCCATCATGTGGGCTTCGACAGTTTTTTGCGAGATGTGGAGTTTCTCTGCGATTTCGGAATATTTCATCCCATCGAAGCGACTTGCCATGAACACTTCGCGACGTTTCTCGGGCATAGCGGCCAGCACTTTACGATAGGATTCCTCCAAATTGTTGAACTGCAACTTCTCTGCCGGATCAGCCTCATCCGATTCGTTAGTATACATCATCAGATGGGCTTCATTATGTGAACGCTGGGTATTAATATAGGTGTATGCTGCATTGCGCACCGAACTTACCAGATACGATTCAAAAGAAGAGGAAATCTTCAGTTTGTGGCGTCCGGTCCATAGTCTCACGAACAAATCTTGGACGATTTCCGAGGCCACATCCTCATCGGCAACAAAGCGGAAACAGAAGCGCACCAAAGGAGCATAAAAGCGACGAAAAATCTTGTTGAAAGACTCGCGATCGCCGCTCTTCATCCGCTCAATCAGACTATTTAATTCACTTGCGTCCATTAATTAATTAAGGTATGGCCTTACCGATACAAATTGCAAAAGTAATCTTTTTAGCCATACAAGCCGCAAAACACAATGAAAAAGGCGAACAAAACCTAACACGCATATTAATTATCTATTTGTTTATCTGTATATTACATAAAACAAAGCAAAAACAAGAAGAAAAAAGTCATGAAAAAAGGGGAGAAAACTTTGTCGCATTGAAAAAAGTTGTATTTTTGCAGTCCGAAAAAAAGAAGAGTAACTATCTCATAAAGACATCGAAAAATGTACGCAATAGTAGAAATCGCAGGACAGCAATTCAAGGTGACGAAAGGACAGCAGATTTTCGTCAACAGGCTGCATGAGGAAGAGGGAAGCAAGGTTTCCTTCAACAGAGTTATGTTAATTGACAACGAAGGTTCGACGAAAGTAGGAGCCCCGACGGTAGACGGTGCCAGTGTCGAAGCCACGATTATGCAGCACTGCAAGGGCAACAAAGTTATCGTCTTCAAGAAGAAGAGAAGAAAAGGCTATCAGACATCTAACGGCCACCGTCAGTATCTGAGCCAGATTAAGATTGAGAATATCACTGAGTAAAAACCCGAAAAAACTAAAGAGATATGGCACACAAGAAAGGCGTTGGTAGTTCCGACAACGGTCGCGAGTCTGCAAGTAAACGACTCGGAGTGAAACTTTTCGGTGGACAAGCCGCTATCGCTGGCAACATCATCGTACGTCAGCGCGGCACGAAGCACTATCCTGGTAAGAACGTCGGCATGGGCAAGGATCACACCCTGTACGCCAAGTGCGACGGCGTTGTGGAATTCCAGAAGAAGAAGGGCGACAGATCCTTTGTGAACATTGTCCCCGTCGAAGCTGAAATCACCGAATAAGCAAAACTTATATTCATACAATTTATCCCGACTGTCATCACAAATGCAGTCGGGTTTTTTAGTATAGTTCCGGCAAATTGCGTATCTTTGCGCTCCAAAAACAGACGCTTCATGAGAAAAACCAAACTCATCCTCATCGCGGCCCTCGCCTGCATCGTATTGTCCGGCTGCAACAACCAGCCCAAAACAACCATTGAAAAAATCGACCTCCTGAAAAAGCAAGTTGCTACTGATGCCAAAGCATTACAAGCCATTGCCAACGAAGATTTCACCACCTTACAGAATGACTTCCACTACTGCGACTCCATGCTGCAGTACATCGATGCGGAACAAGTCAAAGCCAACTTCGACCAACTCAACCTCACACAAGCTTATATCCTGCAATTCAAGGAGGTAAAACCTGTCATGGAAAAAAAGATGGACTACCTCGTGCAACAACTGGACAACCTGAAATCGGATGCCGAGAGCCAATACCTCCCCGATTCCTTGGTATTAATCTACCTTGACACCGAAACGAAAGTGGCCGACACACTTCACGCTCAGGTGGATTATTTCAAAGACAGCTTCAGCAGCTGCCAGAAATCACTCAACCAGATGAAAAAGGTCAACAAATAATCCGATGAAACCACGTTGGATCCATATCATCCTATTGTTTCTTCTCGCCCTACAAGTGAATGCACAGGTAACCACTACGCCCAAAGGGAAGAAGCAGAAAGCCGACCCTAACTGGGAACAGCGTCAGATTGACGAACAATTGGCAGGACAATATTTTCGAGAGCAAGACTACGAAAAAGCACAGGATATCTATAAAAAACTCTACAACAGCACCAAGCAAGCCTACCATTTCCAGCAATACATCGAGTGCTGCATCTTCCTTAAGCAATACAAGGAAGCCGAGCGCGAACTGAAGAATTTCTACAAGGAAAACCCAAACTACAGCAGAAGCCTCGTCGACCTCATATACATCTACACCCTTGAAGAGAAAAACGACAAGGCCAAAAAACAGTTTGACGAGATGATGAAGTCACTGCCTGAAAACGCCTCCGTCATCCGCAATCTTGGCAGCCAGCTCCAATCGCGGCAACTTTACGAAATGGCTACAACCGTATATGAGAAAGGCAACAAGATGTTTGAGGGCAAGGAGACCTTCTATATGGATATGGCATACATGTGCCAGTCGTCTGCCAACTATCAGGAAGCCTTCCGGTATTACTTCATGGAGTTGGAGGTCCATCCTGGACAATACAACAACATACGGAACCGCCTGCAATCAATGCTGTACTACGATGTCAACAAAAGCATCACCGACGAGCTCCGCACGGCATTGCTGAAACGCACGCAAGAGAAGCCAGACAACCTCGAACTGGCCCAAATGCTGGTTTGGCTGGCCACCATAGAAGAGGACTACGACATCGCATTGGCACAATGCCTGAGCATCGACCGCAAAACCGGAAACCAAGATGGCCAAATCATCAATTTAGCAAGTATCTGCCTGAACAACAAGCAGTATAATGTGGCAAAAGAAGGGTATGAATATGTTGCCAACAAGGGCAAAAGCAATCCTTTCTACGGACAAGCCGTTGCTGGAATCATTAATGCGGAGTACCAAAAGCTTAAATACGAGAACAAGGCCGACACAAAACCATACGAGCGACTTTCAAAGCGCATTGATGAAGCCTATAACGACGTAAACACCAATGACTTGACCAGACTCACTTTGATACAAGCCGACATTATGACTTATCAGCTCGGACAATCCAAAGAAGCCATCGGTCTGTTGCAAAACGCCATTGAAAACGTGAACGGCAAACAAGGCCAAGCCCAACTCAAGCTGAAGTTGGGTGACATTTATTTGCACAATGACGAGATTTGGGAGGCCACTCTATTGTACAGTCAAGTTGACAAGAGCATGAAGGAAGAGCCGTTAGGTCACGAAGCCCGATTCAAAAACGCCCAACTGCGCTATTTCATTGGCGAATACGAATGGGCTGAAAACCAACTGAAGGTGCTGAAAGCCGCCACCTCCAAACTTATCGCCAACGATGCTATGACGCTTTCACTCATCATCAAAGACAACCTTGAGGTCGACACCAGTGGTATGGAACTCAAGCGGTTGGCCCGTGCCGACTACCGCATCTATCAGCAGCGCAACGATGAAGCCCTTGTCCTCCTTGACGAGATTATCGCCAACGGGAATGAAGTTAGCCTACCGCACGCCTTGTTCCGCAAGGGCGAGATGGCGGAGAAACAGAAAGAGCATCAAAACGCTGAACAACTGTTTCTGCAAATCGTGGAACAATATCCCGACAGCTACATGGCTGACGCTGCCTTGATGCAGGCCGCCTTAATCGAGCAAAACCAGTTAAAAAACAAGGAATTAGCAAAACAGCATTATGAAAAACTGATTGACGAATATCCGACGAGCATTTATACCGCCCAAGCCAAGAAGAACTATCGAAAGCTATGATAAAACTACGGATTAAACAGATTGAACGGATAATTTTGCAGCCAAGGCTGCGGATTGATACGGATTCTATGCCGCTTTGCGTCGTCATGCCTCTTCCCGCTATCCGTAGAATCGGATGCTTGCATCCCTATAATTTCGGAAACAAATCTGTAGAATCCGTGAAATCCGTAGTTAAACAATTGAATGAATATGCTTGAAGTTAGACCCAAGAAAAGTTTAGGTCAGCATTTCCTGACCGACCAAAACATAGCGAAACAAATTGTGGAACAGCTGTCGCCCGACGTGGAGACCGTCATCGAGGTGGGTGCTGGCACGGGCGTGTTGACCCAGTATTTAGTGCAAGATGTCCTCAACAAGTTCCACGTCATCGAGATTGACAAGGAGTCCATCGCCTATTTGGAGAAACATTTTCCCATGTTAGGCGAACGGCTCATCGAAGGCGACTTCCTCCGCACCGACCTCAGTCTATTCGGAAAACAGAACATGGCCATCATCGGCAACTTCCCATACAACATCAGCAGCCAAATCTTCTTCCAGGTGCTGAAATACAAGGAGCAGGTCGTTGAGGTGGTGGGGATGGTGCAGAAGGAAATGGCCGAGCGCATGGCCGCCAAGGAAGGCAGCAAGACCTACGGCATTTTAAGTGTTTTGATGCAGGCCTGGTACGATATCGAGTATCTGTTCACGGTACATGAGAATGTCTTCAACCCGCCACCAAAGGTGAAGTCGGCAGTCATCAAGATGCGGCGCAACGCCGTCACCGACCTGGGCTGCGACGAGAAATTGTTTGTCACTATCGTCAAGCAGGCCTTCAACCAGCGACGCAAAACCATGCGTAACTCGCTACGCCCCCTGCTCAACCCGGAAATCATCGAGAATGAAGTCTTCAACAAACGGCCCGAACAACTTTCGGTACAAGAGTTTATTGAGTTGACGAATTTGATTGGAGGAAGCCACAAGTAGATTCAATTGGCAGCAAAGCTAAGGATTCCTAAGCCTGCCGGAGAGCCGCCATCAGTAGTGCCTTGGGAATTTTTACTGTGCAACAAGAAAAGCGGCAAGTTTGCTTTGCGAGTCGAAAGTGAGCATCTGCGCTGGAGGTATGCCGAGCTGACGCTCACGCTTGCGACCATCGGCCACCTTCTCCATCATGACACAGAGGTCGTCGTTGCGACCAATGTAGCTGAAATTCTTGTCAGGATGCGCGATGACGATATTGTAAAGCTCATCGGTGAAAGAACGCGACATGAAGCCGATGCCTTCAAAGTCGAGTATCACAGTGTTCACTTCGGGAGAGATAATATCGGCTAATAAAGTGGCCTTGGCACGCGAGAAAAGGTCGGCGTGGTATATGTCGTAGAGTTTGATGATTTGTTTCATATCGTTTGTTGTTTTATTCGAGGTAATTGATATAGTTGAATCCTTCGGGCGCGTTGACGGGGACACGAAGGAGAATGAGAGTGCCATCCCAATGGAAGATATTCTTGGTATTGGCATAGTAGTTCAAGTTTTGACGCTCGTAGCGATGGAAGGCACTGCCAGAGAGCATGAAAAAAGAGCCGCCAAGTCCCTCCACGAGCATACGCTTCGATGTGGAGATGCCATAGCCTCGGTTCTCGGTTTCAGGCCGGTTTTTGGTGGAGCGTCCCTCGTTGGCCAGCCGAAGAGCTGCGGCAGGGTCGTTGTCGATTTCCTGCTGGTAGAGATTGACTCGCTTGTAGTTACCGGGGATGGTGATGCCGCTATCCGCAATGCATAGGTTGATGCATTGCTCAAGTTCGAGGTATTGCGAGAAAAGGTAACCGTTGGGACTTCCCGAGTGCTCATAGATGTTGTCGATGAGTTCGCTGAGGAAATAGCTGATGGGCGTGTTGACGGCCGCTCCGACGTTTGTCTGCCTAACGATGATATTGCGCGCAATGGAGCAAAAGGCATCCTTGTTGTCGTCCGTCATCGAGAAACTGCACAAGGGAATGTAGTTGCGGTCTGCGTATTGGGCCATCACATTCTCGGCAGTTTCGCGCGTGGCGTTCTCAAAATGCAGCATGCGGTCGAAGTGGATACCATTCAAATAGGATTGCATCTGCAAAGTGATGTTCTCGCACAAGATGTCCTTGTCAGCCTGTTGGCGGAAGATGGCAAGCGGGGCGAGGAAAAACGGATGGAGGAATGAGGCTTCGCGGAAGTCCCATATCACTGAGTCGTCACTGGCTGTTTGGCGCGTCTGATTCACCACCTGAATAAGATGGTTGAAGATGTCGCCCATGAGTTCGTCCTCGCTGACATTGGGAATAATCACTCTTTGCATGTCTTCATCGTTAAGTTGAGGTTGCAAAGTTACAACAATCCCCACAATTCAAGCATAATTATATCCGAAAATGGCATAAAAGCATCTATTCTGTGAACTTTTTCCAAAACCACCAGACCCCGTAGGCCAGCAAAACGAGACCGATGACAAGAATAATCAGATACAAGGTGTTGGTCTGATTGCTTATATCTATGGCAGTGAGTGAATTGTTGGTGACATGGATGATGAGGCCCGGAATGATGCTTCCCGTGCGCCAATAAAGCCAGCCGACGAGGATTCCGAACAATAGGGCCGTGACGAAATTTGCCCCCAACCCGTGAAGCAAAGCGAAAAGAAGAGCGGAGATGAGAATGGCCAACCACGGACGGCATCGCGTCTTCAGCAGACCATCAAGAACAATGCCGCGAAAACAAATCTCTTCTATTAGAGGGCCAAAAATACAAGCATTAAGTGCTCCAGCAATTCCAGAAAAAAGCCGTTGGCGACGTTCTAATTCTTCGCCTTGATAATAAGGGCTAACATCAAGCAAAAACAATACTGAACAAACAACAAACACAAGCGCCGCACCCATCAAGACAGACATTCCAACCGCAGACCAGACCACACCTCGCTCGATGCGGCCAAATGACAGCTTGACATAGCCCTTGCCGAAAAGCAAGACGGTGATAAGCAAGTAACTCGCCACCATAGTCCATTTCATGATTTCAATGTTCTTGAAGACACGCCCCAAGATGGTGCCAATAACCAATGTCGCCAAATACAAAAACCACCAAAGCAGGAACAACTTTATCGTATTTCCTAATCCATCGTTCATAATTCTTAGGTTTTGTCCCATCAATTAGTTATACAGTTTCACCCTATTAATCTTCCCAAGCATCTGCGCATTGTCAAAATACACACTATAGGCATACCCGTCATGCACCTTGAACACACGCGGATATATCTTTTTGCTCGCTTTCTGTCCCATGCCTACAGAGCTTGTCTCAGGATCGTACAAACCGACATGATATACCCCGTCGTCCACGAACAGGCCGTACACCTTGCCCGTGGCCTTGTCGATGAGAAACTCATTCTTGAAAAACTCCTCTCCCGAAGTGATTTTCAACGACTGCCGTTTCGCAATCTTGAAGTCTGTGCCGATTTCCACGATTTCGCGGTTGTCAAGACCAACGAATTGAAGTAAACCATTGACTATTAGGGGAACAATCTGGTATTCCTTTTTGGCCATCATTGAGCAATACCATTGTATCTTTCCAAGTAAGGACGAGTTTTCGGCCAGACGCACCAAATTGCCGTCCCATATTTCCTCATTGATGAGGTCGATGCCGTTTTCCTCTGCAACGGCAAAGTGATATTCATTCTGAATCGCCATCCATTGCGATTGGCAAGCGCGGTAGCCTATGGTGTCAATGAAACTGCATAGATATTGTGGCTTCTCCATGGAGCCGTCTTTCATCATGTAAAGGAAATCCTGGCTTTTCCCGTGATTGTATTTGAGCCAGTAAAGGCCGCGGTCATGCACGATTGTCCTGATAATGTATGCGCCGTTGAACTCACATACGATTTTCAGCAGTTTGTTGCGATAGTC
>R22__coassemble_854_pt1 | contig 17272 bp, 18 predicted proteins | sample R22__metabat2_low_PE_022 | metagenome-assembled genome bin R22 | reverse complement strand
GTATATCAATTATTTATTTTATATTTCGTATGATTTGAGAAACAATCAAAGTGTCGTTGTTTTGCCGTTGAAATTCGGCCATTTGAAAAATTGTTGCGCAATGATCTCCCCCTCCGCTTTATTTCTTATCTTTGCAGCCCAATTTGAAATCATTCTTAATAGGACTAAAATGGATTCCAATCCGAAAGACAATATCATCAGCGAAGTCACAAGCAAAGACTATGAATACGGCTTTGTAACCGACATTGAGACCGATTTCGTGCCGAAAGGCTTGAACGAGGACATCATCCGCCTCATCTCCAAGAAGAAAGAAGAACCGGAATGGCTGCTGGAGTTCCGCCTGAAGGCCTTCCGCCATTGGCTGACGCTGAAACAGCCCAACTGGGCTCATCTCGACCTTCCTGAAATTAACTATCAGGACATCATCTATTATGCCGCCCCTCGCAAACGCCAACAGAAGCAGAGCCTCGACGAAGTGGACCCCGAACTGTTGGCCACTTTCGACAAGTTAGGCATCTCGCTTGACGAGCAGAAAAAGCTCTCAGGTGTGGCTGTCGACGCAGTGATGGACAGCACTTCTGTGAAGACGACCTTTCAGGAGACGCTCTCGAAACACGGTGTCATCTTCATGTCGTTCAGCGAGGCCGTCAAGCAGCACCCCGACCTGGTGCGCAAGTACTTGGGCAAAGTGGTGCCTTATACGGATAATTTCTTTGCTGCTTTGAACTCAGCGGTTTTCAGCGACGGCTCGTTCTGCTATATCCCCAAAGGTGTGCGCTGCCCTTTGGAGCTGTCGACCTACTTCCGCATCAACGCGGCCAACACAGGCCAGTTTGAGCGCACCCTTATCGTGGCCGACGAAGGGGCTTACGTGAGCTATATGGAAGGCTGTACAGCACCCCAACGCGATGAAAACCAGCTACATGCCGCTATCGTGGAGATTATTGCCGAGACCGATGCTGAAGTGAAATACTCTACGGTACAAAACTGGTATCCTGGCGACAAGGACGGCAAAGGCGGCGTGTATAACCTCGTCACCAAACGCGGCCTTTGTCGCGGCGACCGTTCCAAAATTTCTTGGACGCAGGTGGAGACGGGTTCTGCCATCACATGGAAATACCCAGGCTGTGTGCTGATGGGCGACCATTCGGTGGGTGAGTTCTACTCCGTTGCTGTGACCAACAACTACCAACAGGCCGACACAGGCACCAAAATGATTCACTTGGGCAAAAACACCCGCAGCACCATCATCTCAAAAGGCATCTCAGCCGGCCATAGCCAGAATGGTTACCGAGGTTTGGTGAGGGTGGCTGCCAAAGCCGAAAACGCACGCAACTACTCGCAATGCGACTCCTTATTATTAGGCGACCAATGCGGTGCCCACACTTGGCCTTACGTGGAGTGCGGCAACGAGTCGAGCATCCTCGAACACGAAGCGACGACCTCGAAAATCTCCGAGGACCAGCTCTTCTACTGCCAGCAACGCGGCATCCCGACGGAAAAGGCCATAGGCCTCATCGTCAACGGCTATGCCAAGGACGTGCTGAACAAACTGCCGATGGAGTTTGCAGTGGAGGCACAAAAATTATTGTCAATCACCTTAGAAGGCAGCGTCGGATGATCCGCTTCGCGTCACTGCGAGGCACGAAGCAGTCCAGAGAGTATGTCCTAGATTGCTTCGTCGTTCCTCCTCGCAATGACGCAAAGCGACGACAAGAAACAATGAAAAACAAATAAAACGACATATTATGCTTCTGAATATCAAAAACCTACACGTCTCCATCGGAGGCAAGGAAATCCTGAAAGGATTGAATCTGGGTGTCAACGAAGGCGAGATACACGCCATCATGGGTCCCAACGGAACAGGGAAAAGCACCCTTGCGGCAGCCATCACCGGCCGCGAGGGCTATGAAATCACCGAAGGCGAAATCTGGTACAAGGGCAAGAACATCGTCGGGATGTCGCCCGAAGACCGCGCCAACGAGGGTATCTTCCTGAGTTTCCAGTACCCCGTTGAAATCCCTGGCGTGAGCATACAAAACTTTATGCGTACCGCCGTCAACTCGAAGCGTGAGTACCAAGGTCTGCCACCGATGAGCACCGTTGACTTCATGAAGATGATGAAGGAGAAGCAGGCGATGGTGGAAATCACCGAGAAGCTGCAAAACCGCTTCGTCAACGTGGGCTACAGCGGCGGCGAGAAGAAGAAAAACGAAATCTTCCAAATGGCCATGCTGGAACCCAGTCTCGCCATCCTCGACGAGACCGACTCAGGTTTGGACATCGACGCGCTTCGCATCGTGGCCCACGGCGTCAACCAGCTGCATAACAGCGAGAATGCCTTTGTAGTCATCACCCACTACCAACGTCTGTTGGACTATATCGTCCCCGATTTCGTCCACGTGATGTATGACGGACGTATCGTCAAGACAGGCGGCAAGACCCTCGCCCTCGAACTCGAAGAAAAAGGCTACGAATGGATTAAGGAACTTTGATTATGGACAACCAACTCATATTAGCCGCCAGCCAAAGTCGCGAATTGATTGAGTATGACGACGATGCCCATCTCTCTCACGACCCGAAGGTCACCGAAATCGTTCTCAATGAGAATTCGAGTCTTGAGCTGTATGTGCTGCAAAACGTCAACAACGAGGCTTCCATACGGCGCGAGTTCAAGATCAGACAATTGGCCGACAGTCGCCTGAAAATTGTGGTCATCACCTTTAACGGAGGCGACATCCGCAACAGCTATCAGGTGGACTTGGACGGCGAAGGGGCCGAGACACAGGTTTATGGCCTCTACCTCATCGACAAGACCCAGCATGTGGAGAACTACTTGAAAGTGAACCACAATGTGCCGCATTGCACAAGCATGGAAAAGTTCAAGGGAGTGCTTGACGAGGAAGCCAGCGCGGTGTTCAACGGACATGTGTATGTGGCAAAAAACGCGCAAAAGACCGATGCCCAACAAAACAACAGCAACATCATCCTCACCCCGAAGGCTAAAATCAACAGCCAGCCTTTCCTTGAAATCTATGCCGACGACGTGAAATGCTCACACGGCACCTCCACAGGCCAGCTCGACCAAGAGGCGATGTTCTATATGCGCCAAAGAGGTATCAGCCAGGCGAACGCGAGGATTTTGCTCATGTACGCCTTTGCCGCTGAGGTCAGCAACCACATCGGCAACGAGATGCTGCACGAACATATCGACGACATGATCAAACGGCGTTTGCGTGGCGAACTCTCGAGTTGCGAGAACTGCGTCCTGCGTTGCAGCCACCCGAAGGATTACAATTTTGAAATTGATTATTCGAAGATATGATGAATATCAACGAAATACGTTCCCAATTCCCCGTCCTCGACCAAGAGGTCTATGGCAAGCCGTTGGTCTATTTCGACAATGCCGCCACCACACAGAAGCCTTTGTGCGTCATTGAACGTGAGCGTGACTATTATTTGCATGAAAACTGCAACATCCACCGAGGGGTGCACTACCTGAGCCAAAAGGCAACTGAGGCCTACGAACACGCCCGGCAAACGGTAGCCAGCTTCATTAACGCCAAGGAGGCACGGGAGATTATCTTCACGAGAGGCACGACGGAGTCGTTGAACCTTCTGGCTACTTCCTTCGAGCACTTAGATTGCTTCGTTCCTCGCAATGACGCAAAGCGTCTGAAGGTATTAGTGACCGCAATGGAGCACCACAGCAACCTCGTCCCCTGGCAACAGATGGTGCAACGGCATCAGGGAGAGCTGCTCGTCGTGCCTATGGACGACAAAGGTGTGTTGGATTTGGAACAATACGAGAAGCTATTGCAGCAAGGCCCCAAAGTGGTTTCAATAGCCCATATTTCCAACGTGTTGGGCACCATCAACCCTGTGAAGCAGATGACGGCAATGGCGCACAAATACGGCATTCCCGTTGTCATCGACGGAGCGCAATCCATCGCGCATCATCCCATTGACGTGCAAGATATTGACTGTGACTTCTTCGTCTTTTCCGGCCATAAGATGTATGCCCCTATGGGTATTGGAGGCTTGTACGGAAAGGCTGAATGGCTGGAAAAGTTGCCCCCCTATCAGTTTGGAGGCGAGATGGTGGATACGGTAAGTTTTGGGAAAACGACTTTCAACGTGCTGCCTTATAAGTTTGAGGCCGGCACACCCAACGTGGGCGCGGCTCTCGGCCTGGAAACCGCCATACAGTTCATGCAAGGGCTCAACAGAGCTGAAGTTGAAACCCACGAGACACAGCTCCTGCAAACTGCCATACAGCATCTTTCTGAGATTGAAGGCATCCGTTTCATCGGTCAAGCAGCGCAGCGCAGCGGACTGGTCTCCTTTATTATTGAAGGTGTGCATCCTTACGACCTCGGCACCATCATCGACAAGATGGGGGTAGCCGTCCGAACGGGTCACCATTGTGCCGAACCCGTAATGACCCGCTTTGGTATTCCGGGAACGCTAAGAGCCTCATTCGCTTTGTACAACACATTGAAAGAGGTGGAAATCTTCATAAAAGCGGTAAAAAAAGCCGCCATGATGCTGAAATAACGCAGGTTTTCATGGTTTCCAGCACTATGCGCGAAGGAACAATCCAGGCAAGTTCCTTTAAGCAAAGGTAAACAGCAGATTCCCAAAGAAATTCCACAAGGTGGAGACCCCCACGGCAAACACTTTGCTGAGATAGAAGTTCCATTTCAGCTTGCCATTGAGCAGATAGACCGTCAGCGTGTCCAACCCCATCCCCACCAAAGAGATACCGAAATACTTGGCATATTCCACTCCAATCTGCGGGTTGCTGCTCTGAAAGGTCCACAGACGGTTGAGAATGTAATTAGAGGAGGCTGCGACGATAAAACCGAGGATATTGCTCAGGTATTTGTTCCACTTCAGCCATTCCTTGCAGACGTAGGTCACACCGAAGTTGACGACCACCCCCGAGAAGCCTACCACTCCGAATTTCAAGAACTTCAGCAGAAATTCCCGGGAGAGTTCTATGTTAAGCAGCAAGGACTTCATTCTCGTTTTATGAAGCAACAAGGCATCAGCCGACAGGTCAGTCAGTCAGTTCTTTCCTACCTTGATAACCTCTGATATTGTTGGTGTTAACAGGTATTCGCTTGATGTAGAAACGTTCGTCCTCCTGCACAAACTTGAAATGCAGCAAGTCGCCTTGGGAGAAACAGTGGCTCAAAGTGGGAATCTTAAGGAAGCCGTTTGTTTGATACGAGAAATCGGATGTCTTCACGAACGCTATCCTGGGGCCTCTTTTGAGAATACTCGTGGTAAAACCATCAAAGAAATTACGATTGCCCCATTTGCCGGCAAACTGCTCCGGATCATTCAAGTCGTGCATAACCACATGAAACACTTTATCATTCTTCGGATTGATTTCCAGCACCTTCTGCAACACCACCTCCTTGCCTTTGGAGGCTTCCACATAAAGCCATTGGAAACGGTTGCCCACCGACTCCCAAATCGGAGTAAAATGCACCGTTGCCAACAGCGAGTCCTTTTCATCGAAAAGGGAGTAATCGCCTTCCAAGGTACGATAGAATTGCTTGGCATCTTCTTCAGTGAACTTAGGGGCACGTTGTGCAATACCACTGAATGTCAAAAGGATAGCAGCTATAACAAGGGCAAATCTTTTCATTTGTTCTCTTTTTTTTGTTACAATTTCGGAGTGCAAAAATAAACAAATTATTGATTTATTGTTTTTTTGTTGGCCACTTAAGATTAGTGTCGCGTCAGGTAACGTGCTCTCAGCGTCTCAATGTCGGCATCGGTCAAGCCCAAAGGCCCACGAAGATAGGCATCCATCGAACCGTATTCGGCATCAATCAAGTCGAGTGCTTTGATGAAATTGTCCTTATTGGCACCGACGAAAACTTTAACCACAGCAAGTTCCTCCTCCTTGCCTCCCAAGGACTTCACCTTGCGGCAAGCCTTGACGACCTCATCGCCATAAACCAGATTGGTTTTGTCGAAATCAGCGATGATGGTCTCGCGGTCAACGCCCAAAGCCGAAAGCAGATAGGCAGCGGCAAAGCCCGTGCGGTCTTTCCCCAAGATGCAATGGAAAAACACAGCACCATCATGGGTATCGACCACCTCCCGAAGGAATGCGGCGAACTGCCGCTGACAGTCGGGACGCATTACGAGCGAGGGATACAGTTCACGTGCCCTTTTTTGTGCCTTCTCGTTGAAGGCTGCAAACACGATGAGTTTGGATATGTTGACCGACTTGATGGATTTCATTTTCGCAGACGCATCACTGGAATCAGCCGTGGTGACAGGGAGACTGACATAGGTTGCTTCGGGCAGAAGTTTGTCTTCGTTGCCTTTTTTCTCAAATTCCGTCCTGAAGTCAATCACCTTGACGGTGTGAAGTTTGGACAGCAACGCGAGGTCGGCATCTTTTGCCGTTGCAAGCGACGCACCCCGCATCAGCAAACCGCTCTTGACCACCAGGCTGTCAGCTGTCATGTAACCACCAAGGTCGCGGGCATTGACAATGCCCTCAACGGGCAGAAAGCTCCCGTCCAAGACCTGTTTGGCTGGAGCGCAGGACGAAAGCAACGCTGCGATTCCAAAAATGATTACTATAGAAAGGTGTCTTCTGGCCATTGTCACGCCTCAAATGATTTAAGCCGCAAAGATAATTTTTTTTCCTTCCAACCCGTCGACTTTGTGTCATTTCAAAACGCAAACTCATATCCTGCACCCACCCAAAACCGGAGGCCGGTCTCCTTGGTGTAGGATTTCAACTTGGTACCTTCAGCATTGGCATCCACTTTCTTGTCCGTAACGGAATCACCCAATAAATAGACAGTCAGGGTGTTGTGCCTGTCCAATTTGATATCCGTGCCCAAACCGAGGCGCAGACGGTTGATATAGCTGCCATTGAAGCCCTTCAGGAACCAACCCGGTTCCCCCTCACTGGAATAGTCGTCCAAAGTGACATACTCGACACCGTCGTATGCGGCGGCAATGACAGGTGCATTCAAATAGTAGCGAATCTCAATATAGCCGTAGGGCTGCCATTGGCTATGGTTTTTGTACTGCGCCTTCAGGCGGCTCTTCAGCACCAGGGCATTCCTGGGATTCTGATACACATTGAAATCGCCCGACCGGTGCGTCAACTGCAACCGTTCCCTCAATGAGATGTTCCAACGGCCGAGATGCACGATTCCCATGACATCAGCCATGAACCTATGGCGCGCATTCTTGAAGGTTTGGGTCGTGGCGCCATAACTGTTGATGAGCGCATATCCCAACCCGAGCTTGATGTTAGGATGCACCTTATAATCCATAAACACCGTGGTTTGCAGCCGGTCGAAGTTGCCGAAGTTGTTGTCGAAACGCGCCTCTTCCTCTAACGAGAGGTGCAGGCCTTTGACGATTCTCCAGTCAGCCACCACCGAGACACGACCGCCAATCTCAGGGTCTACTGCTATATTGGTCTGTGGAAATGCCACAAGAGGGAGAAAACATCCCAATATCAATATGACAATATGCTTATTCATAACCATTTTCCATTAAAAATCACTTAACCTTAATCGGTCCTCCACCGTTGTTATAGGGCGTCAGGAGGACTGGGATGCCGCCACTGAGGGTGGCATCAAGATAGAACGTGTCATCAAAACAGCTTGTACCGCTTGTAACACTCACGCCCGAACACAAAACCGGCACGGCGGCACCCGACACCACAAGTGGCGTACCGCCGCTTGACGGGGTCTTGAATGCGTAGGTCGTTGTGCCAATGGTCAGCCCATACCATGTATTATGTGCCCACGACAAAGTCGAGTAGCAACTTTGTGTGAGCGATGAGCCCATCTCGAGATTGCCCAAAGCCACCAAAGTGCCTCCTGTAAGGTAGAGTCTGCAACCCGCTTCGGAATTGGCGTCAATGGACATCTCCACGATACCCATGCCAATGGCATAAACCACGCCTCCTTTGATATAGAAATTACCATTGGCATCAAGAGCGTCGTTTCTCGGTGCACGGGCAAACACGAGTCCGCCCGATATGGTGAAATCACTGCCTGCATTGATGGCATCGTCAACCTCGGAATAGCCGTATACCTCGCCATCGGAGATGGTGATGAGGTCTTTAGCTTCTATGGCCTCATGGTGCTTACTGCTCACATAGACCTTGCTGCCGGAGAAAAGCAAGTCGCCTTCAAACTTGATGCCTTTGGCCGATTTGTCATCGTTTGACGAGTCATAATTGTCGCCAGCGACCGTCACGGTGACATCGCCGCTTTTGAAATAGCCGTTACCATCGCAACTGATACCCTTGGCACCTGTTCCCGATGCAGCAATATCCAAACTGCCTCCATACATCTTGAAATAGTCGTTGGACTTGACTCCGGCAGGGCTTTTGTATTCCTTGTCATCAGCGTCGTAATAGGCATTAGAGGTTATTGTTACGTCGAAGGCTCCTTCCTTGATGATGATATACTCGTCAGAAACAATGCCCGACCTGCCCGATGCGCCTACGGTAAGCGTGCCGTTGCCACTGAAAATCAGCTGTCCTTCGCTGAATAGTGTTCCTTTCTCATCCTCGCCCGAGGGGGTATCGGTGTAATCCGCGCCGTCATGAATGCTATTGTTGTTGTTCAGCACGATAAAAGTGCGTTTGCCTTTGGCGGGTTCCAATGCCGTTCCCTGCACATTGATGGCTGCACCGTTTTTATTGGTAAGGTCGACGCCATTGAGCGTGATCCCTTGTCTCTTTGCGCTGTAGAGTTTGAAGAAACCGTCGCCAGTAGTGCCGCTAAGCTCATACATCACATACTCATCGCCTGAATAGACGATGGTTACATCGTTGCCCGTGACGGTCACCTGGAAGTCCTCATTTGTGCCAGTGACGGCAGCGTTTCCTACGGTGGAAAACGCCACACCGACTGTTTGCGTAAACACTGTGTTATTGATATCATCATCGCTGTCATCCTGATCAAACAGGTCGACGTGAACAATATTGTCTTTTGCACAACCCACCAGCAAAGGCAGAGAGGCCAGCAACAGAAGATACATTAGCCGCTTCATAACCATCAATCAAGCTGTTTCACAGGGAAAGTGAAATAAGTGTCCTTGAAGGGCTCGTCCTTCAAAGTGAAATGCCACCACTCCGAATCCAAAGGCTTGAAACCGTGACGCAGCATCGCTTCGCGCAAGACCATGCGGTTGTGGAACTGCTCAGCGGTGATTTGGGCGTTGTCCTTGTATTCCCCAGTCTCAGGATTGCCACCGAAATCGGGGTGACTCTCAGGGCCGAACCAGTCGAAGGTGCCACCCATATCCACCTCTTTCTCCGTCGCCATATCAAATAAGGTGAGGTCGACAGTGGAGCCACGGGTGTGGCCGCTCTTTTCCATGATGTACAATTGTTCAAACAGCACACTCTTGTCCAAATTCGGATAGAAATAAGGTTTCATCAGCGTATCGGAAACATTGGCAGCCCAACGCACGAAGTGGTCGACGGCACACTGTGGGCGGTAGGCATCGAAGACCTTCAGGCGGTAGCCCTGCTTCATCAGGTCGTCGCTCACGGCGCGAAGGCTGTCGGCTGCCTGACGGGTGAGCAGCGCAACAGGTTGCTGATAGCCGTCCACCCGAGTCCCGACGAAGTTATAGGTGCTGTAATAACGAATCTCAAGGATAGCATCGGGGACGGCCTCGGCCAGATTCACGAACTGAGAGGCATCGTCGGTGGCCGGCAGTGCTCCCGTCAGCCGTTTGAATTCGTCCTGCGCTTTGGCAAGATCAGCGAGGAAATCCTGGCTGGTATGCAGGCGTGCAAGCCCGATGGAAGCGCAAAGCCGGCTGGCATCGACATCACTCTGCCAGTGGGCGCCCACGATGACACGGCTTTCGCCATACATATAGCCCCGCGCCATGATGGTGTCGGCATTGGCGGGATTGATTTCAGAAAGCAGCAAAGCAGCCGCATACCCCCTTTGGCTGTGTCCCGATGGATAAGAGCCTTCGCCCGACAGCTCTTTCTCTTCATACACCGTCAGCATATGCTCATGAAAACGCTCGAACGGACGCTTGCGGAGGTAGAAGGCCTTAGGTGCCACACGTGTCTGGTCAATGGTGGAGAGACTGTTAATCAGGAATCTATAAATCACGGGCGTGCCTTCCTTGGAGATTTCGAGGCCGAAAGGCACCCGAAACTGGGCAAAGAGCGAGTCGAAATCCCAAGGGGCATCATGGATGGCAATGTCGGCACGAATTTTATTGTTGCGTTCCGTCTTGCCCCACATGTACCGCATGATATCATTGGCGAAATCCGTCCCTACAGTATCGGGGGGTGCAGGCATGCACTTGATGAGGTCAGGCATCTCTTTTACATTGAAATACAACTTGATACTGTCGTTTTGTGCCTTACCTTGAAGGCTGCTGCAAAGCAGGATGGCAGCAAACATTCCTAAGATTAATCGTTTCATACCTATTTATATTTAATTCAAGCTGCAATAATACGATTTTTTCCCTAATTACCATAGGTTTGTCATTTTTCTGACGAACCGATATTGATTTTTACTATTTTTGCAAACTGAAAACATCAAAACTATAAATAATAAAACTACTTTTATGAGCAATTATTTTCCATCCATGCTTCCTGCCGAAGAACTCGCACAGTTGAAGTATATTCCAACCTTTCCTGAATTTGTGACCTGGATTGAACAGAAATGGTCTGACCTGCCCTGTCTATCCGACACGGTGAACGTATACACTTACAAGCAAGTCTGCGACCTGGTGTCGCGCAAGCGTGCCCTGCTCTACGAAATGGGGCTGCAAAAAGGCGACAAAGTAGCAATCATCGACAACACCACTGTTGAGGCTGTTGAGATGTTCCTTGCCGTCACTTCGGCCGGCTTTGTGGCCATCAATCTGCCTGCCCAGCTGCCTCCCCAAGCCATCGTGGGCTGCTGCGCCAAGTTTGGCGTGAAGGTGCTGGCTGCAGGCAAAGACTTCATGGAAGCCACGCAAGGTGTCCCTTGCAAGGTTATCGCCATCACAGACTGCGCTGACCACACCGCACCTGTGGCCACCGTCGACAAGAACGACCCCGCCGCCATCTTCTTCACGGGAGGCACGACGGGAGCCCCCAAGGGTGCCATCCTGCCCCACAGGGCTTTGATGCGTGGCGCTTTGAATGGCGTTTACGCTCCCGGTCACCAATTGGGCTGCCAACGCTACGCAAGCGTACTGCCGCTCAGCCATGTGTTTGGCCTGGTTCGCGGCACTTTGTCGGTACTGTTTGAAGGTGGCGCATGGTATGCCGCCGCCAACACCAAAGACACCATCTCCAAGTTCCCGATGATTAAGCCCACCTGCCTCGTGGCCGTTCCCGGCATCTGTGAAATCCTGCTGGGTCTCGTCAAGATGTACGGCAAGCCTTTCCTCGGTGGAAACCTCAAATTCATCATCTCGGGTGCTGCCAACGTGCCTCCGAAACTCATTGCCGAATTCGACGAACTCGGCATCCAGCTGTTTGCCGGCTACGGTATGACTGAAGGTGCCAACCTCACCACAGGCAACATCGATGTCAAGGAAAAACCAACATCGGTCGGAAAACTCTATCCCGAGCAGGAAGCCAAAGTGGTGGACGGCGAGCTGTGGTTCCGTGGCGACAATGTGTTTTTGGGCTATTACGGCGACCCCGAAAAGACCGCAGAGACGCTTACCCCCGACGGTTGGGTCAAGACGGGCGACCTCGTGCGCTTCGATGAAGAAGGCTATATGTACATCGTGGGCCGCATCAAGAACCTCATCATCCTCTCCAACGGCGAGAACGTCAGCCCCGAGAGCATCGAGGAACCTTTCTATAAGGACAGTAGACTCCGTGACTGCCTCGTCAAGGAAGAAGAACTGGATGGACGTCAGGTGATTGCTATCGATATTCTTCCGCGTATTGAAGAATTCGGCAACGCCCCGTGGGAAGAAGTGGAAGCCTACTTCAAAGACCTCGTCGGCAAAGTCAATGCCACCCTGCCCAGCACACACCAAGTCAGCAAAATCACCGTGCGCAAGGAAGACTTCAAGCGCACTGGTGCCATGAAAGTTTCACGCAATCAATAAACACCTATGCAAAAAGAAACCATACTGGAAGGACTGAAGGAAATCCTGCATCAAATCAAGCCCTCTATGGACTTGTCCTCTGTCAACGGAGACTCGCAGCTGGTCAGGGATGTCGGCCTCGACTCACTCACCATCCTGCTCCTCAGCCTCGCCGTTGAAACCAAGTTTGGATTCAAGTTTGAAGGCACACCCAAGTTTGCCACAGTGGGTGAAGTGATTGACTATATCGGCACACACACAACCTTATAAACGTATGGCCATCAATATCGTCAAGGTGGAAAGTCACAAACAGCTCAAGCTCTTTGTGACTTTCCACCTCAAACTTTACAAGGATTGCGAAAACTGGGTGCCGGCCCTCGAGGGTGACGAATACGACACCTTCAACCCCGAAAAGAACGGTGCCTACGACTTTTGCGAAGCCGATTGTTTCCTTGCCTATCGCGGCAGCGAAATTGTGGGGCGCGTGGCTGCCATCATCAACCATAAGGCTGACGATGCACAGCACCTCGTGCGCTTCGGCTGGCTCGACTTCATCGAAGACGAAGAAGTGCTGAGAGCCCTCATCGGCACCGTCGCCGCGTGGGGCAAAGAGCGCGGGCGCGTTGAGATGAGAGGCCCCTGGGGCTTCACTGACATGGATAAGGAAGGCCTGCTGGTGGAAGGCTTCGAGCATCTCAGCCCCTTCACCTGCCTCTACAACTTCCCCTATTACGGCACCATGCTCGAAAAGCTCGGCTTCACGAAAGATGTTGACTGGACACAACGGGTGCTTGTGGTGGGCAACGAGTTGCCCCCCATGTTCAAATTCACCAACCTGATTGAGGAAAAGTTCCACGTCCACACCGTCCAGCCACGCAACATGAAAGACATGGGCAAACGCTATGGGATGGAGATTTTCCACATGTACAACGAAGCCTTCGCCCCCTTGCACGGATTCTCACCCTTGACCGACAAGCAGATTGCCGCCTATCTGAAGACCTACGTCCCCATTCTCGACAAGGACTTTGTGGCTGTAGTGGTCAACGACAAGGACAAGCCGGTGGGCTTCCTGTTCTGTGTGCCCTCGCTTTCCAAAGCGGTGAAGAAATCCAACGGACGATTGTTCCCCTTTGGTTTCATCAACATCCTGAAGGCTTTGAAGAAAAACGACACCCTCGAAGCCCTCATCATGGGCGTGATGCCCGACTATCAGCAATGCGGTATACCGGTTTTGCTGTTCAAATACCTGCACGAAAACTGCATCAAGCGGGGTATCAACCTAATCATCATGAATCCGCAGTTGGAAGAGAATTATAAGGTGCAGTCGCTGTTTGGCGAATACGAGACCATCCCCTTCATGCGCCGCCGCGCCTACAAGAAATCCAACTGATTTTCACTTTACCTTAAACGAAAGCACCGGTTCTTCCTCCAAGAAGAGCTCCAGGATGTCGCCAGGGTGCACCTCAGCGACACCTTGTGGTGTGCCTGTGAAGATGCAGTCGCCCTCCTCTAAGGTAACGTAACGCGACACATGGGCGACAAGCCTGTTGAAACCGAAAATCATATCGCGGCTATGGCCTTGTTGGGCCCATTCGCCATTAAGCTTCATCCCGAAAGTGATATCCTCAGGATGCCGTAACGCGCTGATGTTCTTAAACCTGCCCATAGGAGCCGAGCCGTCAAACGCTTTGGCCTTTTCCCAAGGATGGCCTTTGGCCTTGCACTCGCGCTGCAAGTCACGGGCGGTGAAATCGATGCCTACGGTGAGAGCATCATAGTAGTCGGCAGCAACATCCTCTGCAATGGAGCTGCCCGTCTTGCAGATATGCAGCACGAGCTCCGTCTCATAGTGGATTTCCTTGGAAAAGCTGGGATAAACGAACGCTTGCCCATGGGGCAGCAACGCCGTTTCAGGCTTCATGAAAAACAGAGGCTCGGCCGGCAGGTCGTTGTCAAGCTCCTTGACGTGGGCCAAATAGTTGCGTCCAATACAAACAATCTTCATAAACTCAGCGTTTTACATTCTTCCCTCCCATACGCAGGCGGATGGCAGTCACCACCTTTTTAGTATAAAGGGGGAAGTCATTTTTCATGATCCAGTCGTAATATGGCGGCTCCTTGCGGAACACATCCTCCACCTTCTCGCCCTTGTGCTTGCCGAACATGAAGACCTCCTTGCCCTCCTCGTCGAAGATGATTTGCCCGGAGAGGTCGGCATTTTTATGGTGGGCAGAGAAATCAGCAAGTTGCTTCATATCGTTGGTCGGGCCTTGCGAGCGATTGCCCCTGCCGTCTTCATACTCAACGCCGTCATAATGGTCGAGCATGGCACGCAGCACATCGTAAGTCGCTTTGGTGTCGGCCATTGCGCCGTGTGCTCCCTCCAGTTCCGCATGACAGAAGAAACGGTAGGCACCTTTCAAGGTGCGCGGTTCCATTTTCATATAGATGTTCATCACGTCGATGAAACTGCGGTCTTTAAGCTCAAAATCGTAGTCCACCCGGAGGAATTCCTCCATCAGGACCGGAAGGTCGAATTTCAGGATGTTGTAGCCTGCAAGGTCGGCATTGCCGATAAACTGGGCGATTTCCTTGGCTTTGTCGCGGAAGGTTGGCTTGTCGGCCACCATCTCGTTGGTATAGCCATGTACGGAAGTGGACTCAGCGGAAATCTGTATCTCGGGATTGAGGAGCCATACTCGCTGTTCCTCATCGCCTTTCACGTTGATTTTCAGCACGCTCATCTCCACGATGCGGTCGTGCGAAGTGTTCAGACCCGTCGTCTCCAGGTCGAAAAAGGCTATAGGTCGTTTTAGATTCAGTTTCATTTTCAGTTGGATTTGAAGTGCAAAAATACGACATAAAAGGATGAGATATTTAATTTTTTCATACTTTTGCCCCACTTTTCAAACGACAAAGAACAAGAATTAGAATTCAAATTATTGAAAGACATGATGGAAGAAAAAGAAATGAACGGCAACGGAGGTTTCTCAAAAGCCGTGAAAGCAGGTAAGAGGACGTATTTTTTCGACGTCAAAGCAACCAAGAATGACGAGAAGTACATCACAATAACCGAGAGCAAGCGTCGCTTCGACGAGAGTGCCAACCAGTTCTTTTACGAGAAGCACAAGATTTTCCTCTACAAGGAAGACTTTGAAAAAGTGGCCAAAGGCCTCAATGATGCCATCAAATTTGTGGAGACAGGCGAGCTGCCTGCCGACTATTACGATGAGCCCGCCCCGCGCCATTACGACAACGAAGGCGAAGGCCACTTCGAGAACCGCAACGAGATTGACAGCTCCATTGACAAATGGTTCGACAGCCTCGACAAGTAAAAAAACGATTTATTTCTCAAACCCAAACATCAAAAGGCCGCACCAAAAAGCGGCCTTTTTCGCGTTCAATGAAAAAACTTATCAACACTTTCACGTTTTGTTGATAACTTTCCCGATTCCGTGACAATAATTCACGCCAATTAGCGTAATTTTGCCGTGAAATATTTATTGAAATGGGCAAGACAATAGCGATAGCAAACCAAAAAGGCGGCGTAGGCAAAACCACCACCGCCATCAACCTGGCGGCCAGCTTAGCCGTACTGGAATACAAGACCCTCCTCATCGATGCCGACCCGCAAGCCAACGCCACCTCAGGCGTGGGCATCGACCCCAGGACGGTCAAAACCAGCATTTATGAATGCGTCATCGACCACGTGGACCCGAAAGATGTCATCATCGAGACGGATACCCCCAACCTCTTTCTGATTCCCGCACACATCGACCTTGTAGGTGCCGAAATCGAAATGATCAACCTGCCTGAACGCGAGCAGATGATAAGGAGACTCCTCGCCCCTATCAAGGACGACTATGACTTCATCATCATCGACTGCTCGCCGTCGTTGGGTCTGGTCACGGTCAACTCACTCACCGCTGCCGATTCGGTCATCATCCCAGTGCAATGCGAATACTTCGCCCTCGAGGGTCTCGGCAAACTTCTGAACACCATCAAGATAGTACAGACCCGCCTCAACCCCAATCTCGACATCGAAGGCATCCTGCTGACCATGTTCGACACCCGTCTGCGCCTGTCGAAGCAGGTCGTCGAGGAAGTCAAGATGCATTTCCAGGATATGGTGTTCGACACCATCATCAACCGCAACACACGCTTAGGCGAGGCTCCGAGCTTTGGCAAGACCATTGTCATGTATGATGCCAACAGCATCGGTGCCATCAACTACCTCAACCTCGCCCGCGAAATTCTGAAGAAAAACAACTTATCCAACGAAAACGACTGAACACCATGCCTGACAAAAACAGAAAAGCCCTCGGACGAGGCCTCGATGCCATCCTGCTCAGCCCCGAAACCGACATCACCAGCAAAGACATCAGCGGTGATTTCGTGGCCGGTGCCATAGCCGAAATCGACATCGACCTCATTGAGACAAACCCCTTCCAGCCCCGCACCGAATTTGACGAGACCGCTCTGAGGGAGTTGGCCCAGTCAATCAAAGAGCAAGGCGTGATTCAGCCTGTTACGGTCCGCAAGATGGGCTACAACCGCTACCAGCTCATCTCTGGCGAGCGCCGTTTGAGAGCCTCCAAAATGGCCGGTCTCTCCAAAATACCGGCTTTCATCCGCCTGGCCAATGACGAACAGATGCTGGAGCTTGCCCTCATCGAAAACATCCACCGCGAAAACCTCAACGCCATTGAGGTGGCCATCTCCTACCAACGCCTCATCGACGAATGCAGCCTCACACAAGAGGAAGTCAGCGAAAAGGTGGGCAAGAGCCGCAGCGCCGTAGCCAACTTCCTGAGACTGCTGAAACTGCCTCCCGAAGTGCAGCTGGCCATCCGCGACGGACACATCAGCATGGGCCACGCACGCGCCCTCATCAACATCAACGACAAGGAAGAGCAACTGAAGCTCTTGCAGCAAATCATCATGGATGAAATGAACGTGCGCCAAACCGAAGAAATGGCCGAAAAAGCCAAAAACAACGGCAAGGAACGCAAGCAGACCAACTTCATCCCCGAGCACTTCAAGAGCAGAATCAAAACACTCTCGCAAACGCTCAACACCAAAGTCAAGGTGAAGCGCGACATCAAAGGGCACGGCAGCGTCGTCATCGACTTCAAGGACGAGGCTGAATTCGACCGCATCATGGAACTATTCGGCAACAAATAACCTGATTATGCCC
>R22__coassemble_833_pt1 | contig 17534 bp, 4 predicted proteins | sample R22__metabat2_low_PE_022 | metagenome-assembled genome bin R22 | reverse complement strand
AATGCGATTGGTACGGCAGAGACCCCGATTACCTTTACAGCATTGAATGGAGAAAGTGGTGGATGGAACGGACTTTGTTTCAATGATCTCAGTGACAACATTTCAGGTATGGAGTCAATACTTGAGCATTGCATCATTGAAAAAGGCAATACCTATAACTTGTATATGGGGAACACTAACCAACCCTCGAATGTAAGCCATAGTACTTTTAAGAATGCTTTGGGCCGAGGCGTATACATTGAAGGTTATGGGTCTACAAACATGACGAATTGCCAGATATTGAACAATGGCGGTGAAGGTGTCTATTGCGTTAATAGCGGCAATATGATAATGACAGATTGTGAGGTTTACGATAATGGCGGCGATGGTATTAAGTCGGAAACCGCCATGATGAACATGCATAATGTGTCGTTGACGAATAATGGCGGATACGGAATGTACTACACCAATGCACACTATATGAATGTAATGGAAGATGTGGAGATTGAGGGTAATGCGCTTGGCCAAGTGGCAATGGCAGGTGGCGATATTACTGAAAGCCGCACATGGAATACTTATTCGTACGACATTTTCGGCACTATTCGTGTAGGTTGTTATCAAAGTCCAGGCTACTGCCGTCTGACATTGTCGCCAGGTTCGACATTGGGTTTTGCCCCAGGGACAGGAATGCAGATTTCTTGGTATAGTTACGGTGAATACCGGGGGGAGTTGAATGCGATTGGTACGGCAGAGACCCCGATTACCTTTACAGCATTGAATGGAGAAACTGGTGGATGGAACGGGCTTTATTTCAACGATTATAGTGACAATATTTCAGGGATGTCGTCAATCATGGAACATTGCATCATCGAGAAAGGCAACAACTACAACCTATTCATGGACAACACCAACCAGCCCTCGCAAATCAGCCATTGCACTTTTAGGGATGCTGTAGGCTATGGCGTGCAACTTAACAACGCTTCACCTGCCCTCAGTAATTCTATCATTATGAACAATGTTTCTTATGGCTTGTATCTGATAGGCAACTCGGCTCCTGTCGTTGGGGCTTCAGCCGAAAACTCTTGTGACATCTATCTGAACGGTGGCTTCAACATCTACCAAGATGGTACTGCCAATGTGAATATGCAATATAATTTCATGAGCAACCCCGATAGTCTCTATGTAGACCAGCATTCAGTGTACGACCAAATTGACAACAGTGCCAAAGGTAAGGTCAACTATATGCCACTCTCGTTCCTGCCTTCCAATACGGCTGTGAGTGGAACATTGCTTTATGATGCCAACCCGAATAAGCCAATAACGGGTCAGACACTTGTCGTGGAAGACATCGACCACAACGTGTTGTATGAAGCCGAAGTGGACGTGGATGGTGGATATACGATTCCTGAGGCCATCGGTATGTTCAACAGGATTACCCTGCAACCCGGATTTGATGTCTTGGAGGGCGTGAACGCTACGGATGCCTTGCTTACCATGCGTCACTTTGTGCATCTTGATGAGCTTGAGGGACAACACGCCTCGGTGGCCGATGTTAATGCCAACGGCATCATCAACGGTACGGATGCCCTGCTTATCCTCCGCAGAACCTTAGGTAATTCCTTCCCCGCTGGGGATTATGCCTTCACGGCTGACACACTCACCTTCGATGGCGAGGTGCTCAATTATCCTTTGAGCGTCATGCTCTTTGGCGACGTGAATGCCTCCTATACGCCACATAACCGCGACTTCACGATGGAATTGGTCCAAGACGGTCTCGTGCTGATCGGTCCCAACCAGGAAGTCGAGCTGCCTGTGCGCATCAAGACCACTGCCGAAATGGGTGCCCTTACCCTGCATTTTGGCTATCCCGAGGAATATCTTGAGATTGAGAACGTGACTTTGGCTGCCACAGGCGAGAGCCTGCTGTTTGCAGCCAGCGACGGCGTGCTGAAGACGGGATGGTACAACCTGAGCCCTGTCGCGCTGAACGAAGACGACCTCTTGCTGAACATCATGGTCCACACCAAGGACTTCGCCATGATGGACGAGCCTATAGGTCTGTCGCTCTCTGCTTTCTCCGAACTGGCTGACGGCGTAGCCCAAGTCGTTTCGGACGTGGTGATAGCGATGCCGATGATGACTACTTTGACCCTGAATACACAAGACAACGGTTGGGAAGAAACACTGGCTGTGGCTGTTTATCCCAATCCTGCCAAAGACCAATGCACCCTTACCTATCAGACGGTGCATGAAGGACGTGTCACCGTTTCGGTCTACGACGTGACGGGTGTGAAGCGGATGAGCTTGTCAGATACCCGTGTGGAAGCCGGTAGCCATCAGCTGCAACTCTCAACCTCCGGCTTGGCTGCTGGGGTCTACTATTGCCGCATCATCCTCGAAGGCGAGGCGAATGCTGAACGTGTAATCAAGTTAATCGTTGAAAAATAATTGACATGAAAAGCAAATATAAAATATTGATGCTGTGGATAGGCTTGCTGTTGGGTGCGACCCGTTCAATGGCAGCCGTTGTCACCACGGCAGGCACAGGGTCGGTTTGCCCCGACAACGAAGTGGTCATCCCCATCACGGTCAGTAACTGCGATGGGGTGTCGGCCATCAGCTTGGCTTTGAATTTCGACAACACCAAAATCACCTATCAAGGGTTTCAAAATGTCAACAGTCAGGTGGCCTCCATGTTAGTCAACCAAAGCAATGGCAGGATTTACATTACATGGGCCAGCCTGAATGCAATCAACTTAGGCAATGCCACCTTGTTAGAATTACGGTTTACGGGTATCTCAGGTACCTCATCGCTGACTTGGCAGACCAACCTTTGCGAGTACAGTAACGCAGTAGGCTCGGCTATACAGTCGACGTATACGAATGGATCGGTGACGGTGTATGGTGTACCCAACATTACCACACAACCTACGGACAAAACTGTTTCGGAAGGACATAACACTACGATTTCAGTAACAGCATCTGGGCAGGGCTTGAATTACCAATGGCAGATGAAGACCCCGATCAATTCGCGTTGGCAAAATGTGACCGATGACGGACATCATGCCAATATGACTTCGCGACAACTGTCGATAAACAATGCCACCATGCAGATGCACGGCAATCAATACCGTTGTTTGGTAAGCGGCACCTGTTCACCAGCAGTGGTCTCAGAGCCTGCTACGTTGACGGTCAATGTGTTCATTCCCACCATTGTCACTACCATCGGCACGATTGCCACTTGTCCTGAAGTGACTTTTTCTGTGCCCGTTTCGGTGACCAACTGCAATAATGTAGGAGCAGTTTCCCTGGCCTTGAACTATAATGCCAATTTGGTGTCTTACATTGGATACGAAAATGCCCACGAACAGTTGGGCAACGGTATGCTTCAAGTCAATGCCAGTGATGGAACCCTTTATTTCACTTGGGCATCCACATCCAGCCCATTAAATATAGGTGAAGGCGCTTTGGTCAACTTCTTGTTTGAGTCGCAGCCGGGAAACTCGTCGTTTTCGTGGAACACTGCATATTGCGAATATAGCAACATGAATGGCAATTCCATACCATCCTCTTTTGTGGGAAGCAATCTGACGGCATACTTGGCTCCAGCTATTACTGCACATCCTGTGGACAAGACCATCGGCGAGGGCACCAATACCACCTTCTCTGTTACCGCCACTGGACATGGGTTGACCTACCAATGGCAACTGAGCCAGGACAATGGCATTTCATGGGAAAACTTAAGCAATGGGGCTCATTATGGCAACGTGAATACAAGGACCTTGAATGTCAATAATGTTCTCAACACCATGAACGGCTATCGCTACCGTTGTTTGGTGAGCGGCACTTGTCCACCTGATGTGGCTTCGGAATATGCCATGCTTCATGTGACTGCTTTTGTTCCCACTATCGTCACCACGATAGGCAGCCTGAACACCTGTTCTGGGTCATCCTTCTCCATACCTGTCTCCGTCATCAATTGCAACAATGTGGGAGCCATCTCGTTGGCACTTGCCTACAACAGCGACGTGCTGACCTACGAGGGATGCGAAGGACTTCATCCAGCATTGAACGGAGGACAAATGCAAATCAATGCCACCAATGGCTATGTGTACTTCTCGTGGATTTCTTTGGCTGGAGCCAATGTGGGCGACGGCAACCTGTTCACCATCGACTTTATGGGCAATCCTGGAAGTAGCACGCTCGCTTGGAACATGTCCTACAGCGAGTTTTCTAACGTTCTTGGACAACACATCCCTGCTACTTTCACCAACGGAAGCGTGACAGTGGGCGACTCGAATTTCTCGATTTCCACACAGCCCGAAGACCAAACCGTGATGTGGGGAGAGAACACGACTTTCGCTGTGGAAACAACCAGTCAGGGACTTTCTTACCAGTGGCAGGTGAGTGGCGACGGTGGTGTTTCATGGAGCAATCTGGTTGCAGGAACGCATTATTCCAATGTGCAAACCGCCACATTGGGCATCAACGATGCGGTGATTGAGATGAATGGTTGTCGTTACCGCTGTGTGGTGACGGGTTCCTGCGGTATCCAGTATTCCGATGCGGCCATACTGACGGTGGACTTGCCGTATAACCTGTTTGAAATCACCGTCTCAGCCAATCCCACGGCTGGTGGTTCGGTAACCGGTGCAGGGGTCTATGAGACCGCACAGACCTGCACGGTGACCGCTACCGCCAATACGGGTTATGAATTCGTCAATTGGACGGAAAACGGGGTGGAGGTATCGAGGGATCCTTCCTATTCTTTCCTCGTACAGACCTATCGTAATCTGGTCGCCAATTTCTCAGTACAGACGATTACCGTTACGACCCAAGTGCAACCTTACGAAGGCGGAACCATTTCCGGCTCGGGAACCTACAACTATGGTGCGCATGTGCTACTGACGGCAACACCTTCCGACGGCTTCGGCTTCTCCAACTGGACGGAAAACGGCAGTGTGATTTCAACCAACCGTTCCATCAGTTTTACAGCGGTAAACGACCGCTCATTAGTGGCGAATTTCATTGCCCAACTTCCTGAGTTGCACGTCACAGGAATCACTCATTCCGATATGATTGCAGGACAACAAGTCACTGTCGGCTGGACAGTTCAAAACGATGGGTTGTTCTCCACACCTAACGGTGCCTTATGGCACGATTATGTATGGCTCTCAGTGGAAAGCCGTGTGGCTGCGGGCGACAACAACCCCATCCTCTTAGGCACCTTCGACAATCTATCGGCTTTGGAGCCAGGGGAATACTATACCCAGACGCAGACCTTTACGCTTCCCTTGGAACTTGTGGGAAGCTATTATCTGTTTGTTCTTACTGATGCCTACGACTGCCACACCATCTATTGGGGACCTGAAGGAGTTCCCTTGCCTTACGCACCTCCGCCATATCTCGGCTGTCTCAGCCACCATTGCTATTCAAATTGTCCCAATGTAGCCGACAACCGCATCTACGAACAATCGGAATATGATTATGGCGAAGCTCCCGGAGGGTATTATAATGATAACTTCTTCTACACCCTTGTGAACATCGCCGTTCCACCTTTGCCCGACCTTCAGGTGACCGGTATTATCCCTCCTGACAATTTCTTCTCAGGGACTAATGTCGCGGTAACGGCAACCATTAAAAATATGGGCGACCATGTAACCTATTCGAGCAACTGGACGGATGCACTTTTCATTGCCTCTGAGCCTGATATTAACTCACCGACGGCTGTTTGCCTGGATGTGAAGCAACATTCCGTAGCATTAGGCGCAGGTCAGACCTATCAAGTACACCTCAGTGGGCGTGTCCCATTAACCATGTATGGTGAAGCCTATTTCTTTGTCTATACGGATTGTTACAACCAAGTGTATGAGCATACGCTGAGCGGCAACAACATCACGATGTCCAATCCGGTGAACATAGTCCTGTCGCCACCTGCTGACTTGGTGCCAACCATCGTGACGGCACCGAATACGATTAGTACTGCTGAAAGCTTCACTTATAGCTTTAGGGTCAACAATGTTGGAGCAGGTCATACCAACGGCGATAATTGGGTGGACAAGGTTTATCTCTCGCAAAATCCCAATGCTTTGGACGGCAATGCCATCCTGCTAAAGACGCACAACCGTCATGGAAAGCTGTATGCCAATGGTTACTACACAGTGAACGAGACGCTGAGTCTGCCCAATAGTGTTGCTGCCGGGAACTATTACCTCTGTGTATACGCTGATGCCGATAATTCAGTTTTTGAATATTTGTATGACGACAACAATGTGGCTTACTCCTCTGCCATTGAGATAACTCAACCCGATTTGCAGGTGACTCAAATCAATGCGCCCGAACAGATTACATCAGGATATCCCATGAACTTGAGCTATACTTTGGCCAATAACGGCAATGGCATCATCAACAACCGAAATGTCGCTGACCGTATCTGTATTTCCGCTTCAGGAAGCATGACGGATACGATAGGCTTGGCTACTGTCAGGCGTAATCTGACGCTCCAGCCAGGACAAAGCCTTACGGTGATGTGCAACGACTTGGCTCCTTACAATCTGAATGAAGGAACCTATCATTTGATAGTGGTGACAGACAACAAGCATCAAATCAATGAGTCTGACGAGGGCAACAACACATTGCACCATTATCCCATGCCGATAATGCACCAGCCTTTGCCCGATTTGGAGCCCATTTCGTTGACGCTTCCTGACGTGGTTCAAGCGGGTGAAGCTATACCCGTGCAGTTTGATGTCACCAACACGGGCGATATGGATTTGATTGGCAGCTATTGCACCTTTAATATATATGCCGCTTGGGGTGACAATGAGATTCTATGTCCCGTGCAGTCGCAGACCTTGCCTTTGGGCAACACGGTCTCTATTGGTGTGGGCGAGACCGCTCATTTCGTCAGAAGCATCCTCGTGCCGCCTACGGTGACTTCCTCGTGTACGACGTTCAATCTGGTTGTGGACAAGGAAAACCTCGTTACGGAGTTGGACACGCTGAACAATGTGTTCACAACATTTGCTACGGTTTTGGATAGTCCTTTGCCTGATTTGGGTGTGACGAACATCGCGCTTTCCGAATTACAGTCAGGTGCCTATAATCAGCTTTCTTACTCCGTGAGCAATACAGGCACAGCCGACTTTGAAGGTTCATTCAACACGTCAATCTATGTCCGTTCAGCCACTGATACCATTCTTTGTCCTTTGGTGCAGCAAATGAGTCCAGAGGAGGGTAACTATTCCATCCCTGTGGGAAGTACGGTGTCCTTTACCCAACAGGTGCTGGTTCCGCCTATGGTGAACGCCTATTATTACCTGTTGGATGTTGTTGTGGACGAGGATAATGTGGTATTGGAAAGCAACGATAATAACAATACGACATCTACAGCTGCAATGATTAGCAATTATCCTTTCGATTTGAAAACGGTGACTTTGCAGGCCACTGATACCGTTTGGGCAGGTGAAACCGCCTCGCTCTCATGGAAGGTGAAAAACATCGGCACCTGTCCTTCAGAGGCAATTCCGCTGTATGTCAATATGGATGGCAACTACCGTTTGGTGGAAGGAGAAACGATGCCCACAGTATGGGTGGACAAGGTTTATGTGTCAGACGACCCTGTTTGGGATGAAGGCGACCAGGAAGTGTATGCCGCTGCGCGGTCTACCGTCTTGCATCCCGATGCGACCTATTCGGTGGAACAAGCGGCTACAATACCCTATACGCATCTTGGCTCGCAATACCTGATCTGCGTCAGCGATGCCACCCGTGTTACTTACGATTCTGACACCACGAACAATGTGAAAGCCATTCCTGTGGAGATTCAGCTGGGTGCATTGCCTGATTTGCGTATCACCGCGCTGACGGTAGACACCTTGATGAATACCGCCAATACATATCAGGTGCGTTACACCGTGACCAATGAAGGTGAAAGAGTGACGCAGACCAATACTTGGACGGATGCTTTCTATGTCAGCGAGTTTGATTTCATGTTTGGTGCCTTGCAGTTGGGCAGTAAAATCCATCATGGAGCCTTGGAAGTGGGTGAGAGTTATACCGATTCCGTCGAAATCCTCATTCCTAATGGTTTGGAAGGCGATTATTACATGTTAGGATTTATCGACAAGACCAATCAAATCTTTGAGAATGAAGGCGAAGACAACAATCTGTTTCCATTGCCGGTGACGATTATGGCTCCCGCCCCCTGCGACTTGATTGCCATTCAGCCCGACTTCCCGACTTCAATAGTCTCAGGAGGGGAAATGACTATCTCGTGGCAACTGCGCAATGTCGGTTCGAATCCTGCCACAGGCCGTATCCGTAACGCCGTGTATCTGTCCACAGATGCCGAATGGAGCAGCGACGACAAGATGCTTGGCTATGCAGATATGAATATCAACATTGCGGCAAACGGAGAGCAATCGTGCCAACTTAACGGTTCAATAACAGGCTTCGACGAAGGCAGTTACTATGTCGTTGTGAAGGCGAACATCCTCAATGCCTTGAACGAATCCACTTACGAGAACAACATCTGTGTCTCCATGCTGACCACCGATATCACCTTCCCAACCTTGGCGATAGGTGAGACGATAGAGCGTACCATTTTACCAGAACGAAACATCTATTACAAGATTGAGGTGGGCGCGGAGTATGAGGGGCAGACACTGCTGTGTCAGATAGTGTCGCTTGACAATAATGTGGATGTTTCCAACGGGTTATACATTTCGCATGGATCCGTACCGACACCTATAGATTTTGATTACGGTGTGTTTGTACCCTATTCCCATGAGCAGGAGATTCTTATACCTTCACTGGAACAAGGCACCTACTACCTAATGGTGCAAGGAGCAGCCTTTGAGATAGGGCATTTGAATAATACAGTCATTAATAGGAATCTTGTACCCATTCAAAACATCTTGATTTCCGCTTCCATCGTCAACTTTGAAATTCTGAGTGTCAATGCCAATCACGGCTCCAACATGGGTTCGGTTACTACCAAGGTGACAGGAGCCAAGTTTGAAGATGTGATGGACATCCGCTTGGTGCAAGGCGATGAATACCTGCCTGCCCAGAAAGTGCATGTCAACAACAGTTCAGAGGCTTACGTCACCTTCGACCTCACAGAGATGCCGCTTGGCACATATACTATGGAGGCTGAATTGCCCGGAGGCGTGATAACCGTAAAGGAGGATGCCTTCATCGTTGAAGAGGGAGTTCCTTCAGAGTTGATGCTCCGCCTTTTGGTGCCAGCGAGCGTCAGAAGTGGCAACACCTTCCCTGTGACCTTGGAATATGGCAACACAGGTTACACCGACTTGAACGTGATTGGCTTCAAGGTGGTAAGCCACAATGGACATCCCATCGGCTCAACTGCTGAAGAATTGCAGGAGGGAAAGACTGAAAGGATGGTCTATGTTCGGGATAATGGTGTCCATTATCTCAATGGGATGAATCCTGGATTTATGGATAACCATGTGCTTATCATGAAGGCAACACCGTCTTCAAATATCAAGTTGTCGGTTTATGCAATTAGAAGACAGTAATAAAGAAAGGTAACAATATGAAAAACAAGATTATAATTATCATTGCGTTGGTCTTGGCAGGTTTTGCTCTGCAAGCCCAAAATACCATCCGACCCAAAATTGCTTGCCCGAACGGAATTTGGGTGAACAGCTACAACGGTGACTTGTTCTACCAACGAACCGATATAGCTATTCCCAATCGAGGGTTGGACTTGGAAGCCTCGTTTTACTACAACAGCTCAAACAACACCAAGAACTATGGCTATGGTAACGGTTGGAGTTTGGGGTATGAAATGCGCTACCAAACTGACACCGCTGGCGTGACTATTGAACGAGGGGATGGAAGACGTGATCATTATCGGCTATACGGCGGACTGTTGTATGCTCCATCAGGTGTGTTTAATCAGTTGGAATATGAATCTTCCACGTACAAGTTAACCACGAAAGACGGAACGCAATACTACTTCTCCGACCCCGTAACGATGCGTATCACCCAAATCAAAAACCGTTATGGGAACATACTTAATTTTAGTTATGAAAACGGCAATCTGGCTTCCATCAGCGATATCAACGGACGTAGCATCCTTTTTGAATGGAACAGCGACACGCTGATGACCCAAGTGAGTACCAACTTCGACGACCGTGTTTGGATTTATGGATACGATGAGAACAAGAATCTCACCAGTGTAACCAATCCGATGGGTTATACCGTGTATTACGGCTACAATCATGACAACCGCATCAAGACTTTTACCGATGAGGAAGGCTATTCCACCGATATCAGCTATAACGACAAGGGGATGGTGCATCGCGTCAAGACCGATTTGACTGACAAATCCATTCGATATGAATTGGAGCATAACAAAACAGTGTTTGTGGATTACTTGCCTGATGGGAACAATCAATTTAGCACCTATATTTGGGATGATTTAGGCCGTGTGGTTGAAAAAGTGGGAAACTGTTGCGGGCATAGCAGTAAGTTGATGTATGATAGCGACAACAATGTGATTCGCCATGAAGATGCCAACGGCCATGTGACCACTTACACCTACGACCAAAACGGCAATATGCTTACGGCCACGGATGCTTTGGGCAACACGGAGCATTATTCCTACGAAAGTACCTTCAACAATGTGACTTCTTACACAGACAAGAAAGGCAATGTCTACACCTTCCATTACGATGCACAGGGTAATCTAACTACTGTCATTGCACCTATGAATGTCACCACGAGTTACACCTATAACAATTACGGGCAAGTCCTGACAGCCACCGATGCCACCAATCACACGACGCAGTATGTATATGATACATACGGCAATCTGCAATCAACGACAGATGCCTTGGGGCATACTACGGAAATGTTACATACTGTTCAAGGTTTGGTTCAGACCATTACTAATCCGAATATGGGGGTGACGCAGTTCTTATACAATCGTTTGAATCAACTGACGCATACCACTGACCCGCTGAATCATACGATACAAATGGATTACGACCACAAAGGCAATATGGTGACGGTGACCGATGCCATGGGAAAAGCCACCAGCATGGTTTACGACGCGCTTGGCCAGCCGAGAAAGGTTATTGACCCCATGAACGGCGCAAAAGAATATCTCTACAACGCCAAACGCAAGGTGGTACAGGTGATAGATGCTATGAACCATGTGTCGCGCAACATTCTGGATGACCATGATTGGGTGGAGATGAGCATTGATGCCTTGAACGACACTACCCGCTATTATTACGACAACATTGGGCAAGTGATAGGCGTGGAAATGCCTACGGGACAATTCATTACCTACCAATATGATGCTTTGGACCGTCTCGTTAGCGTGGCTGACCAGTTGGGCACCATGCAAACCTACGTTTATGATGCCAATGGCAATGTCGTTTCGCTGACGGATGCCGAAGGCCATACGACCACTTTCCAATACGATGCCTTGAACCGACTGATGCAGACCACTGATGCGGAAGGCCATTCCGAGTATTACACTTACGATAACAGCGGAAATGTATTGAGTTATACCGATGCCAAGGGCAACACTACGCTCTACACTTACGATGCGATGAACCAAGTGCTGACCGAGCGCGATGCCTTGAACAATGTGACCACTTACACATACGATGCCAATGGCAACCTTGCTTCGGTGACGGATGCACGAGGCAACACGACTTCCTACCAGTACGATGCCAACAACCAACTGACGAAAATCACCTTCGCCAATGGCAAGACCCAGCAGTTTGTTTATGATGCCAACGGCAACACAGAGACCTTTACCAATGAAAGCGGCCATCAGATAGGCTTCTGTTACGATGCCTTAAACCGCTTGACGCAAAAGACCTATCCGAACAACACGGCGGATAGTTTCACCTACGATGCCAATGGCAACATGCTGACCGCCAACAATGCCGATGCGCAGGTGTCGTTTACCTACGACAACGGTGGCCGTATGCTTTCGGAAACCTTAAACGGTACGATGACCCATTATGCCTACAACACCCGAAACAGGACGGTAAACAAAACCTATCCGGGCGGACGGACGATAACGGAAGAGTATGACTACCGCCAACGTTTGACAGGTTTGAAGGAAAACAACAATTATTTTGTGACCTTGGGCTATAATGCCAACGACTTCCTGACCCAACGCGTCTACGGAAACGGAACGACCACCAACTTTGTGTACAATGCCTTGAACCAGTTGACGCAGTTGACCGACAACCCCAACATTGCCAATGTGCAGATGACCTACGATGCCGTGGGCAACATGCTCTCGAAGAAGGACTTGCTTCGCCCGACCAAGAGCGAGGTGTATGGCTATGATGCGCTGAACCGGCTGACGAGTTTCAAGCAAGGCGAGATAAGCACAGGCGTGGAGATTCCCAATCCTTTGAAGCAAGTGCAGTATGCGATGGATGCCTTAGGCAACCGCACCACTGTGACCACCAACGGCGTGGCGACCCAGTACACCGCCAACAACATGAATGCCTACACCGCCCTTACGGGAGGCCAAAACATGACCCTGCAATACGACGACAACGGCAACATGACCAGCGACGGCACCCACACCTACCAATACAACTACAACAACCGTCTTGTGAGCGTGGACAACGGACAGACCGCCACTTACAAATACGATGCATTGAACCGCCGTATTCAAAAAGTGGTCGTTGAGCCTGTCGAAACGACGACTAACTATTACTATTGCGGTGACCAAGCCATTGAAGAACGCGATGCCAACAATGCGGTGCAAGCCACCTACATCTTTGGCATTTCGGTAGATGATGTGTTGCAAATGCAGCGCGGTGGCAACACCTATTACTATCACAAAAACCATTTGGGTTCCGTGGTAGCCCTCACCGACGGCAGCGGCAACCTCGTGGAACGCTACGAATACGACCCCTACGGACAACCTTTGTTCTTTGATGCTAACGATAACGCTTTGAGCCAGTCTGCCATAGGCAACGCCATCCTATTCACAGGCCGTGATTATGATGCCGAAACGGGGTTGTATTACTACCGTGCCCGCACCATGCACCCTGGCCTTGGCCGCTTCATGCAGCATGACCCGCTGATGTATGTGGATGGGTTTAATATGTACAACTACGTTGGAAATATGCCTCTCGTGTTGACTGATCCCAGTGGAGAGATTGTCCCATTGTTAGTTTGGGGAGGATATGCTTTATCAGTTTGGCTTGCTGCAAAAGCTGGATGGGATTTGGGAAAGGCAATCAATAACTTTATTGACAAGGATTGTTCTATGTCAAGTATAGACAGATGGAAAAAACTAGGATGGGCATCATTGAATGCTGCTTTAAGTACTTTTGGTGCTGCATTGGTTGAGAAAGCTTTTTTACAATTGGTAAAATTTGCTCCTAAATTATTCCCTTCACTGGGGAAATTATTATTTGGAAGTGGTAAAAATAGTGCTTTTTGGAGCCATTTAGGGAAAGGAGGGGCGGAAGTAGCCAAGGGACATGCTAAAGAAATGGGTCATACAACATTAGAAATGACTCCTATAGGTCATGCATACGATGCTTTAGGAAAAATGGGATTAAATTCAGGTAAAAGAGGCAAACCTGTTTGGGATGCTTTATCTTCTGGTTTCGCAAATAATGCCAAAGGAACCAGTTATAAGTATTTCAATCATGCTCAAAAGAATATTGATAGAATAGAAGATATAACTAGGGGAAGCATATGGAGAGAATTTGAAAGGCCTAGTGTTTTAAGAAATGGTAATAATATTCATTATGAACATGTTCCTATTCAATAATATAATAAGAAACTAACTATGAAAGAGATTAGAACATATACAATAATGGGGTTGCTTTTGTTATCGATTAATGCATATACCCAGAATTGCAATAAATTTGACCAAAAAGAAATTAAACCTATTCCAGAGGGTGTAGATTCCAATACAGTTGCAGAAGGAAATACAAGCGTATGTGTTCCTTGCGATTCTAACGAAATCATCCACACAAAGGGTTACGATGCCTTGGGCGACACGCTGCAATGGATGGCGACAACGGCTTCCTTGCCATACACCGTCTATTTCGAGAACGACTCGGAGTTGGCCACAGCTGCAGCACAGAAGGTGGAAATCCACTATGCGTATAACTCAATAATGAATTAAAAAATGAGAGTTATGAAAAGATTATTAAAAACGTTATTATTAGGAATTCTCCTATCTTTGGCCAACAATGTATACTGCCAGAGCAATGGAGGACAGGTTAATTGTGGACAAGGTCCTCAAGATCCCCCTCAAGAACCACCTGGGACTGAGGACTCAAATCCGTCGGCAGACGCAGAATCTGACAATAATCAAGCTGAAGACCCCAACGAAATCATTGGCACAAGTGGTTACGATGCTTTGGGCGATACCCTGCAATGGGTGGCGGCAACGGCTTTTCTGCCATACACCATCTATTTTGAGAACGATCCAGAACTAGCAACTGCCTCGGCACAGAAGGTTGAGATACGCTGTCCACTGCACCCTAAGGCGGATATCTCCACCTTTACTGTTGGGGCTTTTGGCTTTGGGAGTCATATCTATACCGTAGAGGGCAACCGGTCTACTTACCAACAACGGTTGGATTTAATAGCCAATTTGGGCATCTATGTGGATGTGGTGGCAGGCATCGATATTGTGGCAGGGGAGGTCTTTTGGGTTTTTCAATCTATAGACCCAGTATCCCTTTTGCCGCCCCAAGGTACACAAGAGGGTTTCTTGCCTATCAACGATGAGAACAGTAGTGGCGAAGGTTTTGTAACCTTCAACATCAAGCCAAGAGTCTCTGCATGCGTCACGGGCGATGAAATCACAGCACAAGCTTCCATCGTTTTCGATGTCAACGAGGCTATTGCTACCAATGTGTGGCACAATACGGTAGATGCTCTGCCACCCACCACACATCTTGTGGGAACGGAAGGCAGGGACAACGAGATAGTGTTGCAATTCAGCGGCCAAGACGACGAAGGCGGTTGTGGCATCAAGCAGTACAAACTCTATGTGTCGGACAACTACGGGGCTTACAGCCTATATGGCACATATCCCGTCGGCACTGAGGCGACTTATCCCACAGAATACGACCATTGCTACCGTTTCTTCTGCCTTGGTGAGGACAATGTGGGCAACGTGGAGGCAATGAAAGAACAAGCGGAGGTGGAATACGGCAACTATAACCTGATGGTATCGGTGGCGGCTTCACCTGAGGAGGGCGGCACGGTTACTGGCGAAGGCCTGTACACCTACAACTCGCAAGTCACTGTAACGGCTGTTCCCGCTATGGGTTATGAGTTCTACCGTTGGACACGAAACGGTGTTCCCGTTTCGGAGGAACCAACCTACACTTTCTCCATCATGGAAGAGATGAACTTGGTGGCGCAGTTCGTGGAGGCCAATATGTCCATGCAGCAATTTGAATTGGCCGAAGGCTGGAACTGGTGGAGCACTAACATCGAGCAAGACGGCATCAACGGCTTGGAGATGCTTGAAAACGGCCTCGGACATAATGGCATAACCATTAAATCCCAATATGATTTCGTGGAGAACTACTATCAATATTATGGCGAAGACTTTTGGTTCGGTTCTCTTGGAGAGATTACGAATGAGCAAGGCTATCTGGTGGATGTCACCCAGGATTGCTTGCCAAGTATGACAGGAATAAGGGCCAATCCGTCCAACCACCCGATAACCATCCAACCCAACTGGAACTGGATTGGCTATCCGGTCACCTCGCAACAAAGCGTCGCTTCCGCATTGGCCGGCTACAACGCATCGCCTGACGACCTTATCAAAAGCCACTATGAATTCTCTACTTACTATGAGGGCTTCGGCTGGTTCCCCGAAGACCTGATGATGACTCCTGGTCAGGGCTATTTCTATTATTCCAACGCCACTGGAAACCAAACCCTGACTTACGGCAACAGCAACCGCGAGGAGGCTTTGCCCGACAAGACGGACCTTCGTCAGTGGAGAACCAATGTCCATCGCTTTGCCGACAACATCAGCATCGTGGCGGTGGTGTCTATCGACAGTGTGGAACAGAGGGAAGAGGAACTGGAGCTGGGGGCTTTCGTCAACGGCGAGTGCAGGGGCAGTGCCAGATTGAGGCACTTCGGGCCAACGAACCGCTATTATGCCTTGCTGAGCGTTACGGGTATAGACGGCGAAGAGGTGGCTTTCGGCTACGTCAATCAGGAAAAAGGCGAAGGCAGCATGGTCTGCGAGAACCGCGTCGTCTTCATGAGAAACGATAGGGTGGGTAGCCTGGATGAGCCTTACATCGTCAGGTTCAACACCCAAGTGGAAGGCTTGGAGGATGACTTTGCAGATGGAGAGGACGTGATGTTGCTGTATCCGAATCCCGTGATGCGCAACCAAGTGTTCACCCTGGAGATACCTGGGGAAGAAGTGCTGAAAGAATTCGTTGTGGTGGATGTGCTGGGAGAGGAAGTGCGGCATCAACATGGTGCTGTGAGAAGTACCGACATCAAGGGGCTGCCTGTGGCAGGGATTTACTTCGTCAAGGCGGTTACGCAGTCGGGTCGGGTCTATTACGGCAAGCTGATAGTGGAATGAACTAATTGACAGACAAATCAAAAAGAACGCAATATGAAAAAAGTAGCTTTAATTCTATTCTGCCTTGCGATGATGGGCATCGCAAAGGCACAGCAACAAGGCAACCATTGGACACCCGTGGGACTGGAACACAACATGACAGTCAGCGGCATCATCCTGATTGACGGAACTGAACAGATGGTCTCGACGCTTGAGGTCGGGGCCTTCTGCGGAGAACAGTGTCGAGGCAGTAGGCGAGGACAGTACTTCAGTATGACAGGACAGTATGTGGTGCCGCTGCAAATACAAGGCAACACCAATGGCGAAGTGATTACCTTCCGCCTCTATGACCACGTCACGCAACAGGAGCTTGAGTTGGAAAGCGTCAATACGCTGGAGTTTGAAATCAACGGACGAATTGGTGCCCCGGGCAACTGGTATCCGTTCAGCTTCAACACGCCGGCACAGACGTTTAGCTTGAACATCGCAGGTTACGGTGGCGGCACCGGCGGCTACTACCTCATCGCCCCGCCGATTGACAATGTGGACCCGACTTCTGTTGCGAGTATGACAGAAGGAGATTTCGACCTCTATTATTTCGACCAGAGCCAATTGCAGGAGGAATGGCGCAATTATGAAGCAGAGCCTTTCAACCTCACTTTAGGCAAGGGTTACCTCTATGCCCACAAGACCGATGTCACGCTCAGTTTCTCGGGAACGCCTTATAGCGGCAATGGACAAGTGACTTTGTCAAAGACCGAAGGCGTTCCGCTCTCGGGCTGGAACCTCGTGGGCAACCCCTTTGCTCAGCAGGCTTCCATCGACAGGGAATGCTACGTGATGAATGGAAGCGGCACGGAGATTATCGCCGGCGACACCAGAACGGTCAACCCCATGCAGGGCATCTTCGTTATTGCCGCCGAAGATGGCGAGACGATGACTTTCGTTCCCGAGAGCAGTACTGACCAAG
>R22__coassemble_813_pt1 | contig 17819 bp, 13 predicted proteins | sample R22__metabat2_low_PE_022 | metagenome-assembled genome bin R22 | reverse complement strand
TTTGCGCTTGCAACCCTGACTTGCAGACAACCACGCTGCAAATCTAAGGTTTGCACCCTCTATACCTAAACGCAATTTAGATGAAAAATACCAGCCCTTACAGTGCCTCCTTTACTGCTTGCGGATTGCAGTTCAATGAGTTTAACCTCATGCTACCTATGCTGCTATCCGAGGATAGGGATGCTTTGATTGAAAAGGAAGTCAACAATAATAATATCCTAAATATCAATTCTCACAAGTCTCGCTACCGCGTCATTGTGGAATACAAAAAGCGCGTCGATGCCATGCCTCGTGATTTTTGGTCATGGTATCAAACTTTGGATGACCAAGCACAGCGCATCGCCATGCTCTATGTCATCCTCAAAACCTACCGCATCACCTTCGATTTTCATATCAAAGCTACAATGCGCAAATGGCGTTCCGTAGTACAGACACTCACTAAGCCTGATATAATGATGGCCTTTTCTGAAATAGCCGAAACGGATGCTTTCGTTGATGGCTGGTCAGACGCTACCAAAGGAAAGGTCGCTTCTGCATATCTAACCATCTTGCGCCAGGTGGGTATGCTTGACATGTTCAATGCTCAGCTTTCTCCACTCAAAGCAGAGCCGCAAGCCTACGCTTATTATCTCAATCATGGCGAAGACTGGTTTCTTGAAGCCTGCCTCCTTCAGTCCTACGAAATCGAACAAATCAAATCCGACCTGTTATGACACCAATGACCATTGAACAGCTCTACGAGAAGCTGAAGGATAAGGATTTCCAAGATACCACCACCAACCTATTTTATAACTACTATGTGTTTCAGTACGACCCTCAGCAAGAAGCTGAGATTTATAGTCAGCTGAAACAATATCAGGAAAACCTTTACCGCCCGTCTGAGCACCTTGATATTCTCATCTTGAATCTCTTCGATTTGTTCTGTGATTACTTGAAGTCCATCCGTCTTGGTGCCAACGAGCCTCCATATCTCGAAGATCTGCTACGGCAAGACCTCACAGAGCCTAATGTAGTCACACAAAGCCTGATGCAAGAAGCTGGCAGCGACGAGTATTATCAGTTCATCCACAACCGCATAATGGAACATAAGGCAAAGGCCGACACAAAACGCCGTCCCTTCGTCTTTCTTACAGGCATTGGCAACATGTTCCCTTATCTCCGCGCCCATGTCTTCTTTGATTGTTATGAGAAATACAACGACCCCGAAGCATATAAGATTATCATGTTCTATCCGGGCAATTGCAGCGACAAACATTTTGGCCTCTTCAATCGTTTCGCCGAGACCAATCCATATAGAACCATTAAACTATTGAATTAAAACACTACAGCATAATGAAACAGTTCGAGCTATACAAATGGGACATTAACAGACCTCTTAACCCTGCGGTTTCCGCTGATGGCTTTGATAAAAAGACTATAGAGACCGAAATCAAAGAGTATGTCTTCACCGATGAAATCATACAAGGTCTTTACAACATTCTGGAGGCCATCAAAAACAAAGACAAGAGCCACGACGGCATTTGGATTGACGGTTATTTCGGTTCTGGTAAGTCTCACTTCCTGAAATACCTTAATTATTGCCTCGATAAGCGTTATAGCGATGAAGCCATGGATCGACTGTTGACTGCTGTCAAGGAAGCTGACCCAATTCAATCCAACCTTGAAGTCCAAGCCTTCCAAGTCATCGACTTGATGAATTGGCTGAAGAAGGCAGAGGTTGAGGTCGTCCTGTTCAACATTGGCACCGTCAACAATATCCGCGTCAATCGCAGCAATACTTTCCTTGATGCCTTCTGGAACCGTTTCAACAAACACTGTGGTTTTAATGGATATAATATCTCACTTGCCCTACACCTCGAAAAGAACCTGGCACAACAAGGCAAGTTCGAGCAATTTAAGGAACTGCTGAAAGCTGAGGGCTTCAATTGGGATGAGCAGTCCTATCGTCTGGCCACCAACCGCATCGACCTCGTACTACGCAAGGCCAAGGAGGTTGACCCCGACTTCTCCGTACAGCGCGACCTCATCCTGAATGATGCCACAAACACCAGCGTCGAATCCTTCGCCGACGACCTCTGCGACTACCTCAAAACCAAGAACGACGATTTCCGTCTGCTCTTCCTCGTCGATGAGGTCAGCCAGTTTGTCGGTGTCCAAGGCGACTTGCTCCTACAGCTTCAAGAGATTGTCACCATGTTCCACAATCGCTGTGGCGATAGAGTGTGGGCTGCTTGCACCGCTCAGCAGGCCCTCTCTGATTTGGCGCAAGCCTGTAACTTCAATTCAGGCACCGACCAATTTGGCAAAATCATGGGACGCTTCGAAGTCCGTGTGTCGCTCGAAGGCACTAAGGCCGACTACATCACCCAGAAGCGTATTCTTGATAAGAATGGTACAGGTGAGCTGGAGTTGGGTAAGCTCTACGAAGCCGACAAGGAAGCTATCGAAACGATGCTTCCTTTGCCAGCTTCTTATTATAGCTTCACCTCAAAGGAAAACTTTATTGATTATTATCCCTTCATCCCGTATCAGTTCAAGTTGATGATCCAGGTCTTCAACTCGTTCGATTTACTTGACTATGTGAACAAACAGGTGCGCGGTACTGAACGCTCAATGATTAACGTCACCCACAGCACCGCCAAACTCACCATGAATGACGAGATAGGTAAGTTCATTTCCTTCGACCAATTCTATAACGCCATGTTCAAGGAAAGCCTCACGCCTCGCGCCCGTATTGCCAAGCAGAAGGCCGACGACATGGCCAAAGAATATCCCAATGATAAGGATTTCGCAAAGCGCGTCATCGATGTGATGTTTATGATCTGCAACCTGTCTTCAACCGACAAGCTGCTGTTCCCGGCCACAGCCGAAAACGTCACCACCCTAATGTTGCGCGATGTCAACGAGGCACGTGCCACGCTGAAAAATGCCATCACTGATGTCCTTTCTTTCCTTTGCGACAAAAACATCATGTATAAGGCAAATAATCAGGCCAACTTGGAGTTGTACGATTTCTACACAGAGGACGAAATCAATGTGGCTAACCTCATCAACAACGAGCGTGTCGGCATCGATGAGCTTGACCGTCAACTCTACAATGAGATTTATTCCTATTTCGGACTGAAGGATAAGGAATCCTACTATAACAATTCGTTTAAGATTAGCCTCGATATTGATGGCTATCGTTTCCTCTCCCGCAATGGTGAGGATATGTTGGTCACCATCCTCATTGACCCAGCGGTTGAGATTGATGGTGACACCTATCTCGGAAACAACAGTAATTCGCTAATGTTCTATCTCAGTCCTGCCTATCATGACCCATCGTCTGACTTCCTGAAGGATTTCCGTTGGTATTGCCGAGTCCAGAGCTATCTTACCAAGTCGTCCAATGGTGCTTCTGAGCAACGCGCCAAGGCCAACGACAAGTTCCGCGATCAGGCCAAACGCCTCTACAAAGACAAAATTCAGAAAAGCATTGAAGACATGCTCGACACCTGCAAGGTCTTCTCTGGCCAAAACGCCCTCTCTTCAAAAGAGTTGGGCAGCACTAAAGGCAAAGACCGCTACCGTCGCGCCATGGACACTCATTTCGCCAACTACTACATCCATGCCAAGAAGGCCGCTGGCGCTTCCGTCCCCAAGGACATCGCCTCGCTTCGCTCCGCTGTCATGAAACCTATCTACCCGAATGAATACGCTATGAATCCCATGGGCGATGCCGAGCAAATCCTTAATACTTTCATCAAGACCCAACCCGATATTTCACTGGCCGACATCCAAACCCGCTACATCAAGGCTCCTTTTGGCTGGGCTCCCGTAGCCACAAGCTATTTGGTCAACGAATTGGTACGCCGTCACTTCTTCGATTGGTATGTCAAAGGCGAACGCGCCACCAAACTCGATTTCATTGCCTCCAACATTGGCAATCCAAAGGATATGACAATTCGTCCCGCTGCCGTCATTTCCTCAGAATTGGTCAACAACTTCATCAGCACTTGGAACGTCATATATAAAAGCACAACCACCTTCAAATCAAAGGAAGCCACCGAGGTCTTCGATGTGGCCAAAGCCGCCATCGGTAAACTTGCCAAGAACAACACCAACACTTTGACCACCGTCGGGAATGCGCCTTTTGCGAAGTTTCTGATCCAGTATATCGACATGCTCAACAACTGGATGGTGGAGCGCGACGAAACCAAGTTCTTCAATCTGGTCATCAGTGACAAGGATTTGGCCAAATCGCTGTGCGATGTCTGCGCTGAAATCACCGATTTCGTCGCCGACCAAAAGCCGCAATACGACAGCATCTGCGCCTTCATCAAGAGCAATCAGGATAACTTCGCCTACCTCAAAGAGGAAAGCCAGCAAGACCTCGAAAACCTCAAAGCCATCGAAACCGATGAGCATCCTTTCGATAAGCTTAATGCATATAAGAAACTCCGCGATAAACTCAATCAGGAACTCGCTGCCATCCGTCAGGAGTATGCCATCAAAGTTAAGGAGGCTTATAACCTGGTCTTCGACCAGCTTGGTCAATTGTGTTTGGACAATAAAGTGCCCACCTCAATACTACCTTCCCGCGAATCCACCATTACCAATGTCTGCGCTTCGCAAAGTATTGATAAGCTGAAAAACAGCATCGACACCACTGAGTTTTTCAACAAGTGGGTCAATATCATCATGGAACGCGCTGAGAGTGGCAAACGCAAACCCATCAAGTTCAGCCGCTTCTCCGAAGGTCATCCGCGCACCATCAAGAACCCATCCGAAATCGACGATTATTTGCAAGGCTTGAAGCAGCGTATGCTCTCAGCCCTCGAAAACAACGACCTAATCATCTGATGCCATGAACACAACGCAACTCAAATCCTTCGCCGCCGAAGCCCGCAAGTCGTTGCTCTCCGGAGTCAAAAGCAAAATGAACGCCCTTGGCTTCAAGGACAATGGTTCTGTCGATGAACGCGACTATCCCATGCAAGCCCCCGACGGCACGCTTTTTCAAGGCGAAATCTACGATGTTTCTTTCTACGGAAAATGGATGCGTCTTAAAGATGAAATCTCGCGTTATGGCTTTCGTCAGGTTTGCGAAGAAGGTGCCTACACATGGTTCAACCGCCTCATGGCCATCCAGATTCTTTCTCGCAATGGTCTCATTGATCCAGTGCTCGAATTTGAGTCGCCTGATGTCCGCATCCCGCTTATGGTCAAGCAGGCCCACGAAGGCATCCGTCCCGAAATGACCGCCTTCGACGCTGCGCGTCTCAACGCTGTCATCGACGATGACAACCGCATTACCGACCAATTTGCCATCCTCATCGTGGCCTATTGCCAATCAACGCCCATCCTCTACAAGTGTTTCGGAACCCTCAACGATTTCACTGAGTTGCTATTACCCACCAACATCCTCGCCTCCAACGGTTTCTTGAAACTGTTGAACGGCTCCACATTCATTACCCAAGATGATTACGAGACCACCGAACTCATTGGCTGGCTCTATCAGTTCTATATCTCGGAGCGCAAAGACGAGGTCTTTGCCTCCTTCAAAAAAGGCCAAAAGGCCAATGCCAACGACATCCCCGCCGCCACCCAAATCTTCACCCCCAACTGGATTGTGAAGTACATGGTACAAAACACCCTTGGCCGCATCTATCTCGACAATAACCCCGACAGCACCCTTAAAGATTTCTGGCAATATCTCGTCGATTCCCCCTCTGAGAGTGGGCAAGGGGGAGTCTTACAACTCTCATCCCTCGAAGACTACACCTTCGCCGACCTTTCCTGTGGCTCTGGCCACATCCTCGGCGAAGCCTTCGATATGCTCTTTGAAATTTACAAAGAAGAGGGCTTCACCCGACGCCAAGCCATCAAAGCCATCTTCCAGCGCAACCTTTTGGGCATCGACATCGACACCCGCGCCAAGCAGTTGGCCACTTTCACCCTCATGTTGAAAGCTAGCAAGCAATGGGCTGATGCTATAAACTGTGAAGTGATGCCTCGTGTGCTGGATATGTCTGGCCTAACACCGCCCAACTACGAAAACCTTTCCGACACTCTACCTCATTTCTTCCTCGGCTGTAGCGCAAAAACCAAGGCAGAAACCATCGCCGCCATCAACCTCATGCAGCAAGCCGCCAACCTCGGTAGCATTATGAAGTTTGATATTTCTCCTGAAACTCGTGCTGCCATTGCCGAAAGCATGAAACGATGGGAAGACGAAGGTCTCGAAGATTTTGAAGGTTTGTTCCCCGCCATGCGGCTCATACTTGCCCTAACTGATAAATACGCTGCCATCGCCATGAATCCGCCCTATATGGGCAGTGGTAACATGAATGCTGAGTTGGCCAAGTATGTGAAGGACAACTACGAGGACTACAAATCCGACCTCTTTGCCGTCTTTATGAAAGTGGCCGAAGACCGCCTTTTGCCCAATGCAAAATATGGCATGATCAATATGCAGTCGTGGATGTTCCTTTCTTCCTTCGAAAAGCTGCGCACTCATGTCATTGACGATTTGCAGATTGACAGCATGTTGCACCTTGGGCCACGCACTTTTGACGAGCTGAGTGGCGAGGTGGTGCAAAACACCGCTTTTGTCTTCACCAACGCCAAGCCAGCCCATGCAGGCCGCTATTTCCGCTTGGTTGACTATGCCCCCACCGCCCAAAAGGAAGCCCGTTTCTTGGACGCGCTTTGCAACCTAACCACAGCCCAAAGCCGTCATTGCGGGCTTGACCCGCAATCTCCCGACCACAACGGCCACACCATAACAAACAACGCTTTCACCGTTTCACAATCCAACTTCAAGAAAATCCCTGGATGCCCTATTGGGTATTGGTTAAATGAAAATTGGTCAAAAATATTCTCGATGAATAAAGCACTTGAGAATAAATATGATTTTAAAAAGGGTATGAGTACCGGAGATAACACACGCTTTATTAAAAATTGGCATGAAGTACCATATGGAAATATTTTCTTTAATTGTACATCGAAAATTGAGTCACTTGAAAGTGATAAGAAATGGTATCCAATTAATTGTGGTGGTTCATATCGGAAATGGTATGGGAATCAAGAATCTGTAGTAAATTGGCTTCATGATGGTGAAGAAATGAAGGCTAACGCTGTTATCCTAAATCATGGTGCACATTGGTCTCGTTATATAACAAGTGTAGACAAATTCTATAAACCAGGTCTTTCATGGAATGCAATATCTTCTGGCAATATATGCGTAAGATATTTTGGTGAGGGTTTCCTTTTTTGTAGTGCTAGCATGTGTGGTTTTGGTGAAATGATTGAACCTGTAATAGGATTGCTAAATTCAAAAGTTGCCATGGATATATTAAGCGTATTAGCACCAACTTTGAATTATGGACCACTTCAAATAAAACAAATTCCTTTCTTAGAAGACAAGAATGGAATAACAGAAATCGTAAAAACCAACATCTCCATCAGCAAGTCCGACTGGGACGCTCACGAAACCTCGTGGGATTTCAAGGAAAACGAGCTGGTGCGTGTTTTCAAGGAAGGCAAAGCAAAAGACTTGCAGGCAGCTGTTTCAGCTTATAAGGAAGAATGGGAAGAAAAATTCGACCAACTACACGATAACGAAGAAGAGCTTAACCGTCAATTCATCGAGATTTACGGCTTGCAAGAGGAGCTTACGCCCGAGGTGCCTTTGGAGGAAGTCACCATCTTGCAACAGGGGGAGATAAGTATTGTGAATGAATAAACAATTAAATTCGGTTAGAATCAACCAAAGTAATTAAAGACAAATGTTTGAAAGAGTTATCAAGTTGGTTAGAGAAGAAAAGGTTTCACTTTTCATTGGTGCGGGGTTCTCAATTGAGGCACACGCGCCTTCTGTAGCTATGCTGCGTGAGGCTATATTGACGCAATTCGATAATGACCAACAGCGTTCGGAACATGAAAATGATTCTTTAGCAGAAATCTCGGATTTCTTTGTGGAAGAGGTTTGCTGTGGCAGCAGAAATAGTTTGATTGAACTCCTGCAAAAGCAGTTCCAATTTACGCCAGCCAAGATGGATGACCATCAGGCATTGGCAAAGATACCGCATTTCCATAACATTTTCACCACCAATTACGATACCCTGCTGGAAGACTCTTATACCGACGATATTTGTCAAGTAATTAGAAAAGATGCCGACTGCGCATATCTTGATGACAAAAAACCAGTAAAGGTGTTCAAGATACATGGCGATTTCACAAATCAGGATTTTGTAGTAATAACATCATCGGATTACGATAACTTTTATAAGCAAAGACCCAATCCGCAGATGTGGGACATTGTAAAGAACGAATTCCTGACCAAACATATTCTGTTCATCGGTTATAGTCTTTCTGATGACAACATCCTAGACATCATAAAGAACATCTCGCTTACGGTTAACAAGAATCAAAAGGACATGTTTTTAATTGCTCCTAAAATCAGTCCTATGAACCAAGGGAGATTAAAAAAGATGAAGGTGCATTATTACGACGCTTTTGCTTCTGATTTCTTCGCGGAGTTAAAGAAAGAGTTGGATGGCAATATAGGGATGGACTTCCGTCATCACAAAGTGAGTGCCGAAACATTTGCCAAGTATTGCCAACTTCACGGCTTCAATCCTGACATTGTTATTAATCAGAAAAAAGATAACGACATCTCTAATGTAAAAGCCTTGCCTGGGCAATCGTTGAAGCATACAATTCAGATGACAGTGAAGTCTGAATTAAAAGATTTGATGGAAGAACTTGATTTTGAAAAGTATGGAGAATTAGTAGAAGATTCTCCTTTCCCCAATTTGCCTCTTATCAAAATCGAAGAGAAAGATTTGCTTAATTGCTCATATTCCGTCAATGGTGTTGTTGTTCAGAATGAAATAGAACGAGTTCTTGTTGGTCCCGTTGTGAATGATTTGGTTTTGACCATTCGTATTCCAGCCAAAGGCTTCATTGAAAAGATTAGTGCCAAAACTTATCGTGTTAACAACAGAAAAGTCGCCTATAAGTTTGACTGTAATATTTATACCGTTGAGTTAACCGCTGAAATAAAAGAAGTTACTGATGAAGGAGCACTTATTACATACAACCTTTCTTTCAGTTTCAAAGACACATATACTGATAACTCCGAGGCATTGAAATGGATTGAGTTTATTGACGCTTTCTTTAATGATTGCGAAATCATCATCAGCATAGATTCGTACCCTTTGCTTAACACAAACGAAGTGCAATTCCCTAAAAAAGAAAACAAGTACGGTAGATTCAGGCATTATTATCAAAACATAAAGCAAATAGAATTGTTGACAGGCAAAAGTTTTACTGAATATAACTGTTATAATGTGGAACGATATAAACTGTCGAGATGGATTGTGGCTTATCTTACTCATCAGACGGTTACAGTAAAAGCCTCAAGTTCACAATTTTCTGTCGAAGTAAACGAAGGCTCTTTCCTGTCTGAACAAGCAAAGAAAGATAATGTAATTTCAGTGGTTACGACAGAAACTGGTGGAAAGTCTCTTAGTTTGAATGGAAGAACTTTCGACATTCCTTTTACACACACGATAGTCAATGAATGTAAGATAATAGATGTCAGGAAGAAACGCAAGAAAGTGAAGATTGATTTTGATGCACAAAGCACAAAATGGCAAATCTTGTTCTCAGACAAATCGGCTGATGAAGAGTTTCCAGGATTGAAACAGGTGAATGACCCCGTGTGAAAAAAGATTGAAATGTGGAACAGGAAATATTAAGTTTAGATAGAATTTATTATGGAAACAAAGGAACAAATAATAGTTTGGCACGATGATGCGATAATAAAGCAATTTATTAGCTACGCTATTGGTTGCTATATGGGTCGCTATCGTTTAGACCGTCCCGGTCTTCAAATCGCCCATCCCAATCCTACCGCCGAAGAACTTGCGCCTTACGAGGTTTCATGTCCCGCGTCCCGTAGTCCCGAGTCTTTTGCAATCGACGACGACGGCATCATTCCCCTCATGCCCATCGATAGCGGTTTCCCAGATTGCGCTGCAACCCGCATGTCAGAGTTTATCAAGCTCGTCTTCGGTGAGGAAAACCATGCCGCCAATTTGTCCTATCTCGAAAAAACCCTTGGCAAGGATCTTGAATCCTATTTCGCCAAAGACTTCTACGCCGACCACAAAAAGCGTTACCAGAACCGCCCCATTTATTGGCTCTTCTCATCCAAGAAGGGTGCGTTCCAAGTGTTGGTCTATATGCACCGCATGACACCCTTCACCGTCGAGCGCATCCGCAGCAAATACCTGTTGCCATACATCGAACGGCTCACCAACCGCATCAACGATTTGAATGCCAGTATTCTTAAACTGACATCAGCACAAGCCCGTACCCTCCAAAAGTTGGAGAAAGACCTTAAGGAGTGCCGCGAGTACCACGACCTGCTGCACCCAGTGGCCAACCAAAACATCGCCATCAACCTCGACGACGGTGTTGTGGTCAACTACGCCAAATTCGGCCCTGTACTCGCTAAACTTAAATAATAACACAAAAATATAGAAGACATGCAACGATTTAGAAACATAACGATTCATTGCGAAAATGAAAACGCAGCATTGGAAATGTTGCAAACAATTGCTTCAGCATGTAACCAGCCGCCATTTGTATATGAAAAAGATAATGATAGATTGCTTAAAGATAAAACTGTTCGAATCATATCTACACATGCATATACTACTGAAGCTGTAATTATTGTAATTGCAAGCGGCTCAAATGTAAAAGTAATCAATATTATTCCTAACAAAAGGTCGGTGTTTCGTATTGATAAAAACGAGTACAACACCATAATGGAGTACTTTAAAAAAGAAGTGATTGATGAGATTATTGGTGATAAGGTTGTTGATTTCCCTGAAGCAGAGTATTCAATGGAAACAGTGATACCTAAGTCATACAAAAAATTAAATAATTGGGCTACATGTCCAGGAGCTCCAAATGCACCGTTTTCTCACCAAAATGATCTTAATTGTTGGTTTGATTTTGTGATAGCATTATTTTTGAATAATGAAAGAGACAAACTTTCCTCAAGTGATTTGGAGCAATGGCTTGAAGAAAAAGGTTGGGACGAGGAAGTAATTGAAGAAACAATTCTACATTATGAACACGACACAGACCTTATTGCCTATTTTTATAAAATATACGGTTTTGGCAATCGTATTTTGAACTTTACAAAGCCCTATACGCTAATGAAAGCGGAAAGTGAGGGTGGAGTACACGTAATTGTAGTTCCTCAACAAGATACCACTATTTCTGTTTCTGAGCATGAGAAAACAAATGTTTAATTATTTGAATCTATGATATCTATGTTTTGTTTAAATTGTATTAGTGCGGCCACAACTATAACTAAAATAGATATAATCGTAACGGTAATATCTATTATCTGTACCATATTAACTTGGTCATGGGCTAAGAGCACAAAAAAGATAAAAGACGAACTACAAGAAAAACTGAATAGCTATGAATTGGTCTCGTATAAAGATCAGTTACATAAACTGTATTTGCAATTGTCAAAAACCATAAGACAGCAGAATTGGAACACAGGTGGAAAAAACAATGATTTGCTTTCAAGTCTTGAAAATGAATTACGTGATTTTAATAAGTTTAATAAAAAAATACCAATAGATAAACAAACTAGTATAAAGGAAACAATTGATTCTGCATTGAATCATATAGATTCATTATTTAAAGGTCTCGATTATTATGCCGAAAACTTATTAACAGACCTAGATGGAATCGATGTGAATTTAAACTCTTTATGCAATGAATTGATGTCTAAGTAACAATTCTCCCATGCAAGATAAAATCTACAAATACTTTGACCTAAACCCCAATCTCCACGTCCTGTTCGTCTTTAGCCTCGAAACCAAGGCCGACGAACTCGATAGCTACGAGTGGAAGCCTGGCTACCGCTACGAGAAGTTCAACGGGGCTTGGTTCAACACCAAATATAAAATCCTCAACGATTGGAAGGACGAGCACGTCATCCTCGCCTTCGAAGGGCTACGCCCTTCAACTCAGGCTCAGATGATGCAGTTCCCCCTTATGGACATCCTCGCCACCAACACCGACTATCGTGATGATGATTATGAGGCCTTCATGCAGCAATACAACATCAGCGGCCAGTTCTCCACCTTCATCCAACGCCACGTTGGCGAAATGCAACTCAAAAAGTTCCAATCAATCTTCAAGGATTGTTTCGGCAGTCACTTCAACGATGATCTGGGCTACCGTGGCCTTCTGTCTGGCTATCTTGGCCTTGATAAGATGCTGGACTGGGATTCCCTCATCATCCGCCTCATCCTTCTTGATGTGCAAACCGACGATGCCAAGCGCGATGCCTTCTATCGTCGCCTCGTCGCCAAACCAGATATTGCCCGCTACCTCCAGCAAAAGCTGAAGGACATCTTCAATGTCGGCTATCTCGAAAACCAGCCCGACCGTCGCTTTGCTCCTGTGGCCGAGTCAATGAAATACAACGCCATCCTTCAAAAGATTATCGCCGACGAGAAGCACGACACATATTGCGCCTACAAAATCGATAATGCTTTCCAACTCAATCAAATCAACCGCATCATGGCCCTCGCTTTCAGCGATAAGGCCATAGCCAAACCTTTTGAGTCGGCCTTGCTTTCCCTTTCAGGCAAAATCAAGGAGCAAAGCATCATCGAATGTTACGGCACCGAAGCCGATTACTATTATATGCCCGAAACCATGTGTTGGCCAATCCTCCAGCAGTTGGTCGCCAACCATCTCTACACCGATAACGACAGGCTTGTTGAGCGTCTGCACCAGCTTCGCCTGAAGCAAGACAACAACCCCGAAACCCAACCCGCCATCATTTTTGTGGCGAATGTGGCCAACCTCTATAAGAAGACCGCTGAATATCCTTCATTAAAGTTCAACTATCCCGAAGACTACATCCAGCGTTATGCCGAAGACCTCTATTGGGTCGATACCTATTACCGCAAAGCCTTAAACAGCTTCGATAGCATTTCCAAGACCATCCCAATCTACGATGATATGATGGTGGTAAAGCGTCGCCTTGATGCCGACTACGCACAATTCACCAACAAGCTCAATCTTGAATGGATGAAATGCCTGGTCGAGAAGGGAAATGGCTTGGTTGGTCTGAAAGACATGCACCTGCAGCAGAACTTTTATGCTGATTTCTGCGCTCCACACACCGAGAAGATGGCGCTCATTATTTGTGATGCACTGCGTTACGAGATTGCCGCCGAAATCATGGGTGAGATAGCCAAGCGTCGTCGCCATGTGGCTGAGCTTGACTATGCCATCGCCATGCTGCCCACCGAAACCAAGTATTGCAAACCTGCTTTGCTACCTCATAAGGCCTTGGAACTACAAGTTGATTCATCCATGCTCGTTGATGGCCACTACATGAATACCACCGACGACCGCACTGAGCAGGTTAGACGCTACAACGAAAACGCCGTCTGCTACAGCTTCGCCAATTTCGATAAGAAAAATAGCGACGAGAAGCGTGAAATGTATAAGAACCAGCTCGTCATCGTCTTCTACGACGACATTGACGAAAGCGGCCACAAAGCCAGCACCCGCACCCAGATTCTCAACATCATCAACAATGCTGTTTCCAATCTCGTTGATGAGATTTATTCCATTCTGTCATCCTACAACATCACCGATGTCTATCTGACCGCCGACCACGGTTTCCTATACAACGACATCGATTTTGCCGACAAGGACAAATTGAATATACCCGAAAACACCATTGACCAGAAAAACCGCTATTACCTCACCACCGACAATGCCGAGCGTGAGCACATTGCCAAATTCAAGTTGTCAGAGGTGTCTGGCATGGAATCAAACCTAGATATGCCCGTCTTTGTTGCTGTGCCAAAAGGCACCAATCGTTTCTACACCCAAGGAGGCGGCTACGGCTTCACCCATGGTGGAGCCTCGCTTCAAGAACTGGTCATCCCTGTGCTTCATTGCTCCCAGCAGCGTACCGATGAGCGTCAAGAAGTCTCAGTCGCCCTCTTGAACCGCAAGCTCTCAATGGTATCGGGTCAGCTGAAGATTACACTTGTACAGCTGGAACCAGTCTCTATGAAGCACAAGAAAATGGATGTCCTTTGCGCTCTCTATTGCAACAACGAGCTTGTTTCAGCTGAGCGTCCCATCACACTCAATGCAACAGGTGAACTGCCAGAGCGCATGTTTGAGGTTGACCTTATTCTCACCGAGCAAGCCCAATCCAACATCTTGGAGCTTCGTGTTTACAAACCCGAAGACCCCATGAATCCCCTCATCCGTGAAACCGTAACCAACAACACCTTAATCGAACGCGACTTCTAACTATGGACTTACAACACAAGATACTAGACCAATTCATCGGCAAGGTCGTCCGTAAAGACCTGGCCTTCCAAGTCAAGGGCAACCTTCCTGTGCCCACCTATGTCCTCGAATACCTCCTTGGCCAGTATTGCGCCACCGACGACCCTGAGGCCATCGAGGAGGGCTTGGAGAAAACCAAGCATATCATCCGCACCAACTATGTCCACCGTGCCGAGGCCGAAGAGGTGAAAGGCAAAATCCGTGAGGCTGGCCGCTACCGCATCATTGACAAAATCTCCGTTTTGCTCAATGATAAGGCCGACCAATACGAAGCCACCTTTGCCAATCTCACCCTTACCAACATTCCCATCGGCACCGAGTATGTCCGAAAGAACCCAAAGCTTCTTTCGGGCAATGGTGTTTGGTGCATCGTCGATGTCGGCTACATCCCCGGTGAGGATGTCAAAGTTCGCTGGGAGATTCAGAACCTCAAACCCATCCAAATCTCCAACATCGACTTGAACGACTACATCAACAAGCGGCAGGAGTTCACCACTGATGAATGGATCGATTTCCTCATCCACACCGTAGGCCTCAACCCCGACAACCTCAACCGCCGTGAAAAGTTCATTGTCCTTTCACGTCTCTTGCCCCATGTCGAAAACAACTACAACTTCATGGAGCTGGGCCCGAAGGGCACAGGCAAATCCCATGTGTTTCAGGAACTGTCGCCCTATGGTGTCCTCGTCAGTGGTGGTGATGTCACCTCAGCCCGCTTGTTCGTCAAGATGTCGGGCAACAAGGAAATCCTTGGCCTCGTAGGATATTGGGATGTAGTCGCATGGGATGAGTTCGAGCAGCAGAAAGGCAAGCAGATAGATTCCGTCATGATTGACACCATGCAGAACTATCTGGCCAACAAGTCCTTCAATCGTGGCAAAGCCACTCATGAAGCCACCGCATCGATGAGCTTTGTGGGCAACACCAAACACACTGTGCCTTACATGCTCAAAAACTCACACCTCTTCGAGTCCATACCCACGGCATTCCAGAAAGGAGCCTTCTTAGACCGCATCCACCTCTACAACCCAGGCTGGGAAATCAAGATGCTGAAGAAAGACTCCTTCAGCAAGAGTTATGGCCTCATCACCGACTATGTGGCCGCTGTGCTGCACGAGCTTCGCAAGTTCGACTACTCAGCTGACCTGAAGAAATATGTCACCTTCAGCACCACGCTATCCGAGCGCGACCACAACGCCATCCGCAAAACCTTCTCCGGCTTGGTCAAGCTGCTCTATCCCGATGGCAACTACACCCAAGAGGAAGCCCTTGAAATCATCGACTTTGCAGCCGAGAGCCGCAAGCGCGTCAAAGACCAGCTCTATGTCGTTGATGAAACCTTCAAGGCTGAGCCAGCAGTCTTTGAGTACACCAAAGTTTCCGACGGCACAAAAGTCCAAGTCGAAACCTTAGAGCGCGTCGGCCTCTTCGGAATGCCATCATCAACTGAGGAAGCTCCAGCAGAGGAGGCCACGTCCCCCTCTGAGAGGGGGTGCCCGTCAGGGCGGGGGAGTCAGCTCGCCGCCAAGTCCATCGAAATCCGCCTCAACCAAACAGGCGTTTCCTACAAGACCCTCTTTGCAGACTATCTGCAAACCGCCCACACTGTCGAAGTCATCGACCCCTTCATCCGCTTGCCGTACCAGGTCTATAACCTGATAGACTTCATCCAGATGCTCAAAGAGACCAACGATGCACCGGAAGAGTTGAAGGTCATCCTTCACACCAACGCCGACAGCGATGAGGCTGTATCCGAAATGATAGACATCTTCGACAGCCTCCAAGATGATCTGCGTTCCTTCAGCATCGATTTCGAGTACGACTTCACCGCAGACCACGACCGCAAGATTGAAGCAGACAATGGCTGGACAATCTTCCTTGGCCGTGGCCTCGACATCTTTGAGCCATATCCCAAGTTCACCATGGGCTGCGCCGCCCAAGAAAACCGCCGCTGCCGTGCCTTCTCCGTCACCTACACCAACCAATAAGACCCTTAGCCATGAAGAAATTGTTGTTTTTACTAATTGTGTTTTTTAGTGTTACTTTCTCAGTCAACGCACAATCAAACACTCAGAACGACCTCAATCTTACTCCAAGAGATACGCTGATGTTTCAATATATGGACACCTATATGCGTCAGCTTAGAGAGCCTCAATATCAGTTATTCCCAACTGAAAACATGTGGACTTTTCTCAAATTGAACACTGTTACTGGTCAAATTTGGCAGGTTCAATACAGCGTAGATGGTCCTGATTATAGGTTTGAAACGATATTAGACATAACACCTCGCATATCCGAATACTTCGACGACCCAATTTGTGGCCGCTTCACCCTTTATCCTACAAAAAACACCTATAATTTCATTCTTCTTGACCAAATAGATGGACGGTGTTGGCAAGTCCAGTGGAACACAGAACCTTCAAACAGAGGAGTAATTCGTATTTATTAAAACAGAATTGTTCTATTATCTAAACACCGTAAACATGGACATCATCTGTTTCGATACCGAATGGCGCTATAATCACCATAAGAAGCCATTCAAGTTTAATCTGAAATGTGAGCACATTTTAGCCACACTTAAAGATTTCTATGGCTTGGATCCAAAATATGAGAAAATACTCTCACGCGATAATTTGGTTCACTACATGAACCAATTCAATGGCAAGCGTATAAGTAGCAAGTATGATATTATATACATGTCGTTTCATGGTGAACCTGGTTGCATATATTTCGAAGGAGAAACCAAGGATAATACCAAAAAAGATTCCCAAGAAGAAGTAGGTGTAATCACTCTCGAAAAGTTGGGTGATTTGTGTGAGGGCTTTTTTGAGGATAAAATCGTACATTTCAGTAGCTGTAGCACCATGTGCGATGAAGATGCTGTTAGGAAGTTTAAACGTCAAACCCACGCCAAGCGAGTTAGTGGATACAAATCCGATGTTGACCCTATTGATTCTGTCCTGTTGGATATGGCCTATTTCAAATACCTACAGCATTACACAATCGACACCCTCAAAAGGCCCACCAGCATCTTCCAGCAGAATTACGCCTCGTTGATTGATTACTTGCAGTTCGTAATTGTTTAACCAAGATAAAAGCCTATAATGTACCCCAGAATTGAGAGCATGAGTTAAGGTGAAAAATGAGTAGTTTTGCAGGGGATAAAAACATTAGGGAAAATGACGACAAAACGAAGGAAATTCACAAACAAATTCAAGGCCATGGTTGCCTTGTCCGCGATTAGGGAGCAAAAGACACTGGCCGAGCTGTCGAAGGAATTCGAAGTAAGCCCCAACCAGATATCACAGTGGAAGCAGGAGGCGATAAGGACAACATCTGGATTGAGCGCTTCTGGCGTACCATCAAACGCGAGTACATCTACCTGAATCCTTGTGATAACGCCATTGAGTTGC
>R22__coassemble_798_pt1 | contig 18015 bp, 18 predicted proteins | sample R22__metabat2_low_PE_022 | metagenome-assembled genome bin R22 | reverse complement strand
CGGAGGCCTACCGCGTGCTCAGCTATCGCGCCCATGTGATTGCCTGGCTCAAGAGCATGGTGCTCTATGTGGCCAACGGCTGCCAATGGGGCGAGACCTTCGATGAGTTCGTCCGCTGGAGCGTGCAGTACGACCTCTGGTGCAAGATGCTCTACTTCGGCCAGCAGCTGGAGGACGAACTGAACGATGAGGTGGCGATGCAGCGCCAGCGCGGTCCGCAGAACCTGCTCAACCTGCTGCCCGACAGCTTCACCCGCGAGCAGTACCGCAACATGAGGTTCAGTTGCGGCAAGCAAGGCGACGGCGAATCGACCCTGCGGGTCTGGATGAACCGAAAATACATCGTGTTTGATGAAGCGAGCAGAAATTTCTGCAAGACAGAGGATTACATGAAGAAAACCAGACTCGCGAGCTAATTCTGTTACAGTTGTTACAGTTGTTACAGTTATTTTTTGAGGGGTCAAAGGGGGCTGCCATCAGGCGGCTCCCTTTTTTCCTTTTTGAGGGAAACGACGTTTCTCCTGTAGCGATACGTCATTTCTCTCACAGCGATATGCCTTTTCGTTTTCCGTAGAGACGCAATGCTTGCGTCTCCCAGAACATATTATCCCTCCAACTCCAACCGAATAATCTCCCAAAACATCGTCATTCCCGTTTCAAGAATATCATCGGGGAAATCAAACTCTGGATTGTGCAAGGCGGGCTGCTCCAGGCCTGAGCCCAAGCCGAAGAAACCAATGGGGCAGACGTTTCCAAACCTTCCGAAGTCTTCTGACCAGCGGAAGGGCTCTTCCAAATGACCTAATTGAAGCTCCAGATTGTTGGCGGCCTGCTCGATGACGCGAACGCATTTCTGGTCGCTGTTAGTGGCGGCAAAGGCTTCGTGCATAGAGAAGTTGAAATCGAAAAGGTGGTCTTTGGCTTTGGCGCGACAGAACTCGATGATTTCCGTAGACATCAGTTCAAGGTTGCGGTCGTTGAAGCTGCGTAAAGTGAGCCAAATCTCCGCATGACCCGGGGCGACGCCAAAGGTTTCCTCGCCAAGCGTGGCGTGGGTGATGACGAAAGTGGTCAGAGGCTTTACGGCTTTCAGCTGTTCACGTTTCTTTTCCAGGTGATGGATGAGTTTGGCCAGCAGTTCAGAAGGGCTGTGCCCCGTCTCGGGCTGTGAGGCATGGGCCGTGCGTCCGTCAAAAACAAGTTTCAATCCAAAAGAGGCGGCTGCAAAGCAACCTTCACGCACCATAATCTGTCCCTTCTCAAAGCCAGGCAGGTTGTGCAACCCGTAGGCCACGTCGGGCTTGATGTGCTCAAATTGCGGGTCTTTCAAGATAGCTTGGGCACCTTGTCCCGTTTCTTCGGCAGGCTGGAAAAGCAGAACGACTTCGCCCTGGTCGGGTCGCTGTTCGCCCAGCCATTGCGCCAGCCCGCAGAGTATGGTGGCATGTCCGTCGTGTCCGCATTTGTGTGAAACACCTGGGTTTTGCGAACGGTAAGGGATTTCATTGGGCTCGGGGATATGAAGCGCGTCAATATCACCTCGGATGAGGATGCGCTTACCTGGTTTTGCACCTTTATATATAGCAGCTATTCCGTAGCCGCCAATCTTCTCAATCAGCCGATTGGGCTGGGTTTGTTTCACCCATTCGTTCAAAATTCTATTAGTCAAAGCCTCCTGCCCCGAAAGTTCAGGATGGGCATGAAGAATATGTCGAAGTTCGATAAGGTTTTGCATATTATATAACTTTGCTGCAAAAGTACGGTTTTTCTAAAAAATGTCTTATCTTTGCCCCCGAAAATCTGAATAGAAAATGCAAACAGTTTTATATCCCCTGAAATTCAAGCCCATCTTCAAAGACAAGATTTGGGGAGGAAGGAAAATCAAGGAAGTCCTTGGTATGGATTATGGTGCTCTTCCTAATTGCGGAGAGGTGTGGTTGCTCTCTGGTCTTTGGAACGAACAAAGCGAAATCGCCAATGGTAACTTTGAGGGCGATGAGATCAACGATTTGGTGGAGACCTTTATGGGTGACTTGGTAGGCGAGGCCGTTTTCGACAAATACGGCGAGCAGTTTCCTCTGTTGTTGAAAATCATTGATGCCAACGACTGGCTTTCGGTGCAGGTGCATCCCGACGATGAGCTTGCTGAGAAACGCGGGTTGGGCAACGGCAAGACCGAGATGTGGTATGTGATGCAGGCCGACAAGGATGCCGAACTCGTTATGGGTTTCAATCAGGAGCTGACGCGGATGGATTATGTCAATGTGTTGAGAGACAATCGGCTGCAATCCGTCCTGAATCATGAGGCGGTGGAGGCAGGTGATGTGTTCTTCATCCCTGCAGGCCGTGTCCATGCATTAGGTCCCGGCATCATGGTGGCTGAGATTCAGCAGACCAGCGACACCACCTATCGCATTTACGACTGGGACCGCATCAACGAAGCGGGTATGAGTCGCGAGTTGCATATTCCTCAATCTGTAGAAGCTATTGACGGGACGGTGCCCGATAATTACAAGATTCAAGTTCCCGATGTGATGAATCGCACCGTGCCTGTTGTGGATTCACAATATTTTGTTACTAACCTTCTCCAGCTGCAAGGTGAGATGGAAAAGGACTATTCCAACCTTGATTCTTTCGTGATTTTGATTGCTCTGGAAGGAAATTTCACGCTGAATTGGGAAAATGGCGCGATATTTGTAAATGCAGGTGAATGTGTCCTGATTCCCAACATCATCAATAAGGTGGCGATAAGGGCCGAGAAATACTGTAAACTGCTGGAAGTATATTGTCAGTTAAATGCGGAATGATGAACGCGGAATTCGAAACAATGAATCTTGAAATTAGAAATCTTGAAATCTTGAAATCTTGAAATTAGAAATCTTGAAATTAAATAATTGTAATCCAATGAAAAAACTAATGACACTTTTGCTGATGGCCTTTGTCTGTGTGGGCCTTCATGCGCAATCGAAATCTGACCTGCCTAATGTCACCATCAAGGACATCAACGGCAAGGATGTGAACATCGCCAAATTGTCGAACAATGGCAATCCCATTGTTATGACCTTCTGGGCTACTTGGTGCGGCCCTTGCATCAAGGAACACAATGCCTTGAATGATGTGTACCAAGACTGGCAAGACGAGACCGGCGTGAAGATTTATTCTGTTTCCATCGATGACTCGCGTTCAACTGCCAAGGTGAAGCCTACAGTGGAAGGTAAGGGTTGGGAATTTGAAATCCTGCTTGACGTGAACAGCGACCTCAAACGTGCCATGAATGTGAGCAATCCGCCGCATACCTTCCTCTTTGATGGTACGGGTAAGCTTGTTTATCAGCACACGGGTTATTTCGAGGGTGCTGAGGATGACTTGTATGGGGAAATTCTGAAAATTGCCAAGAAAAAGAAATAATGCGGAATGCTGGATTCGGAATTCGGAATAAGTCTAACGAAGACAATTATTCCGCATTCCGCATTCCGTATTCATAATTCTAACATTTATGCGAAAGTATATACTTATTACTATTGCACTCGCCCTGGCGTTCAGCTTCAGGGCGAGTGCTCAGTCGTTCCTTGCCAACAGCCAAGTGAGCGGCAGTTTCCAAACCGACGCGCAGTATTATATGCTTGATGAAGGCATCGGCATCACCGACCTCAACGGCAAGAAATTCGGTATCAATGGCTTTGGTAAGGTTAACTATACCAACGGCAACTTCTCGGCAGGCATCCGCTTTGAGGCATTTCTGCCTGAGATGAACGGCTTCCGCAGTGAGTTGAACGGTGTGGGCCTGGCCAATTTCTTCGCCACCTACGACAATGGGTTCATCGGTGCTACTGTGGGCGATATCTATGACCAGTTTGGTAGCGGCTTGGTGTTCCGCTCATACGAGGAATGGTCGCTGGGCATGGACAATGCCCTGCGCGGTGCCCGGGTGGTGTTGCGTCCCACCCAAGGCGTGACTTTGAAGGGCGTTTATGGCCGTCAGCGTTATTATTGGGCTCCTTATTTGGAGCGCGATTTCAATATTGACGACATCCGCGGTATTGTGCGCGGCGTTGATGCCGAATGGGATCTCAACCAAAGCATCCCTGCCATGAACGATGCTAAGTTCAGGATGAGCCTCGGTGGAAGTTTCGTTAGCAAGAAACAAGAAGACTTGAGCCTATTCTATTATATCCCTGAAAATGTGGGTGCTGCAGCTGCACGCATCAATTTGGGTTATGGGAATTGGGCCTTTAGCACAGAATATGCCTACAAGATCAACGACCCATCGGCCATCAACAACTTCATCTACAAGGAAGGCCGCGCCCTCATGTCGTCGTTGAGCTATTCACAAAAAGGTTTCGGTGCTGTGTTGCAAGTGAAACGTGTCGACAACATGAGCTTCAAGTCGATGTACACTGGAAAACAGAACGATCTCGACATCAACTTTATCCCGCCTATCAACTACACCCATACGCACAGCCTGCCGTCGATGTATACCTATTCAACGCAGCCCAACGGTGAGATGGCAGCCCAGTTACAGGTGAACTACACCATCCCGAAGGGTACAGCCCTTGGTGGAAAATATGGTACCAAGCTCGCCTTCAATATGAGTCAAGTGAACGATATTGTCCGCGATTCCATTATGGATAATGGACGTAAGGTGGTCAACACGCCTGGCACTTTGGGCTACACTTCCAACTTTTTTGCCGTCAGTGACCACCGCTTCTTCCGCGATATCAACTTTGAGATTGATAAAAAGATTAGTAAGGACTGGCACCTCACAGTGCAATACATCAACCTGTATTACGACATAGAGACCATTGAAGGCCATGCTGGAGCACCCGTCGTGAAGGCCAACATCGGTTTATTGGATGTGACCTATAAGATTAACAAGCGTCAGAGCCTGCGACTGGAGGTCCAAGGCCTGTGGGAGAACGAAGTCCACAAAGGCTACGAGTACGAAGAGAGCGAGAAGAAAGACTTTCAGAAACGCGGCGACTGGGCTTTTGCCTTGTTGGAATACACCATCACCCCGCATTGGTCGTTCAGCATTGCCGATAAATGGAATTACGGCAACCCTGTTGAGGAATACCGCGATCATTATTTTACCGGCACTATTAGCTACATCCATGAGGCTACTCGTGTTATGTTGAGTGCAGGCCGTCAGAGCGAAGGCGTGGTGTGCGTTGGTGGCGTTTGCCGCACCGTTCCCGCTTCGTCAGGTGTTACTTTAACGGTTTCAACTTCATTCTAAATTATTCATCATGAAAAGGTTATCATTGATATTTGCAACTGCGGCCTTGCTGCTCTTCACGATGGGCTGCGATAAAATCGACATCAACAATACGCACAAGCCCTATCAGCCCACAGGCGGCGACAAGACGGTGCTTATCAAGGACTTTACTGGGGCACGTTGCGTCAACTGCCCTGCCGCGGCTGAAGCAGCTCACCAGCTGCAACAACTTTTTGGTGAGGAACGTGTCTTCATCATGAGCGTCCATGCCGGCTTCTTGGCACAGCCGATGGGTAATTTCCCCGATTTCCTCACCGAAGAAGGTACGATTTGGTACAACAATCACGACTCCAACCCGTTGTTTTCTGTTGATCATGTGGCTTTGACGGAAGGCAACACCTTGAATATAGAACAGATTGACGTACCTGTCGCAGATGCACTTCTTGAGCCTCAGTTGTTCGAAATTACAATCAACAACACCTACGATGAGGCTTCCCGCCACTTGAGTGTGGAGAACCGCTTTACCCCCATGGGCAATGGTGAAGGCAAGTATTACGCTACAGTTTGTTTGGTGGAAGACAGCATTGTGGGTTGGCAGACGATACCTGGTGGTGTGAATAAGGAATATGTGTTCCGTAATGTGTTCCGTGGTACCTTGAATGGTGCTGATGGCCAACTTGTTTCCAACGGATCTTTCTTTGTGGAAGACAGCTTCACCACGACTTGCAGCATCGATATTGATTCCACTTACAATGCCGACCAGTGCTATGTCTTGACCTACATTTATGACTATGAGAGTGGCAAGATTATGCACACGGCGATGGAAAAAATCAAGTAACCTGTCGGGTAGGGTCTTATGGTTTTCAACTCTATAGAGTTCATCATCTTTCTGCCTATTGTGGTATTGCTCTTTTATGTGCTGCCACAAAAACTGCGGTGGGTGATGTTGCTGGCGGCCAGCTGTGTGTTCTACATGTGGTTTGTGCCGAAGTATATCCTCATCTTGCTTGTCACCATCATTGTTGACTTTTCGGCAGGTGTGCTCATGGAGAATTATGCCAACCGACCCAAGCTGAAAAAGGCTTTTCTTATCATCAGCATCGTGAGTACACTCATGGTGCTGGTGATTTTCAAGTATCTGAATTTTATATCAGAGAACTTGACGCTGCTCTGTGTCCAATTGGGTATCGAACGACGTTGGGTGACTCACATCATCCTGCCTATCGGCTTGTCGTTCCACACTTTTCAAAGTATGAGTTATGTGATTGAAGTGTATCGTGGCAACCAAAAGGCAGAGCGACATTTTGGCTACTATTCGCTTTATGTGATGTTTTTCCCGCAGCTGGTTACGGGTCCTATTGAACGCCCGGGTAATCTGTTGCGGCAATTGCATGAGAAAAAGCAATTTAGTTATGAGAACATCTCTAAGGGCATGAGGCTTATCATATATGGCTTCTTCATCAAGATGGTAGTGGCCGACCATTTGGGTTTTTATGTCGACAAGGTGTATGCCGATCCTTCTGCTTATAACTCATGGAGCGTGATGTTGGCTATGGCATTCTACAGCTTCCAGATTTATTGCGATTTCTTTGGCTATTCCACCATCGCCTTGGGTGCTGCAAAACTGATGGGTTTTGATATCAGCGACAATTTCCGCACTCCTTATCTCTCCAAGAATATCGCAGAGTTTTGGCACCGATGGCACATCTCGCTGTCTACCTGGTTCCGCGACTATGTGTACTTCCCTCTTGGTGGCAGCCGTGTTAAGTTTGCCCGTTGGGCGTTCAACATTCTGGTGGTTTTCGTGTTGAGTGGAATATGGCACGGTGCAGCTTGGACTTACCTGTTCTGGGGTTTTGCACACGGTCTGTTGCATATCGTCGAGAAGGTCTTGCGAAACCGTTTCCCTGCTAAGGAAACGCAATCCAAGTGGTTGGGTGTCTGCTTGGATGCATTGCGCATTGCCAAGACTTTCGTATTGGTCACCTTGTTCTGGGTGATGTTCCGTGCCACCGATTTTGGCAATATGAAAGACATGTTTGTGGCTGCTGTTTCCAACTTTGGAGGCGGACAAACTCTCGGAGTGAAGCTGGAACTGTGGCTCTATCTTGGTCTTTTCATTCTCTCCGACCTTTTGCTTTTCAACACCCGTTTCGACCAGTGGTGCGAGAGTAAGCCGATGGTGTTGAGATGGTTTGTGTATGGCTTGCTCGTCTTTTTGACGATGGCCTGTTCGAGTGTCAACAATTTCCCGTTTATCTATTTCCAGTTCTGATCATGAAGAAGTTTCTGATACGTATAATGATGGCAGTCGCGTTGTTTTTCGTTCTCAACTGGATTTATTCCAAGGGGTTGTTCAAAAAGGATGTGGCTGAACATGCCGATATTATGGAACTGGTTTGGAAAGTGACAGACGACCAATGCCGCATCGTCTATCTGGGTGAATCTTCAAACAACACCTGTGGAAATCTTGAACCAGGGAAAAGAAAAATCAGCGAGTATCTCAGTGAGTATTTCCCTAATGTGAAAACTGGCGACATGACTAAAGAGGCCTCTCATGCCCAGACTTATTATTACATGCTAAGGCGGCTTCCCAAAAGATCAGCAGTGGAGACGGTTGTTGTGACCATGAATCTACGTTCATTCGATGCCCGTTGGATTTATTCTAATTTGGAAAGTCCTTTGCGGGAGCAGTTGGTGCTGATGGGCGACTATCCGCCATTGATGAACCGTTTCCTGCTCGCCTTGAAGGTCTATCCTTATCCTATCATGAGCGACGCTGAGTGGGATTCGCTGACGGTACAACATTGGCGTCAAGACACATTAGCTTTCCCCTACAAGTTTGAATGGGATAATGTTTACGATTGGGACTCGGCCACAGCCTGGCGTGGTCTTCACAACTACGAAGACGTGTATGACCCGAAATGGACTGAGCTGGCTTGTCATTATATCAAAAGTTATGGTTTCCAAATCAGAGACAACAATCCGCGACTAAAGGATTTTGACGACATTGTCGCTTTGTGCCACAAACGAGACTGGCATTTGGTTTTCAATTTGATGGCAGAGAATGTCGATAAGGCTAACTATATGGTGGGCAAGGATTTGATGTGGCTGATGAAGCAGAACCATGACTATTTGCTCCGTCGTTATGGACATTTGGAGGATGTGACCTTGGTTGACAACCTCAATTTGGTGCGCGATGTCGATTTTATCGATCAGGACTGGACCACAGAGCACTACTACGAGGAAGGCCGTCGCATCATCGCTGGAAATGTTGCCGAGGCGCTGAAAACCTATTATCCCGATGAATACCGGAAGGTGGATTGGAAATGCGATGTAGGACATTATTATTTTGGTGACAATGTGTGTGTCGTGGGTGGGGAGCAACCCTATGGCCCTACTTTGATACTGCCCACCGACAGCCTTCGTCCCGACTGGGAGCGTGTGAATGTGGCCTTCATGATGAAGCAAACTGACACCTTGCATAATGCCCAGCTTGCTGTTCAATTGGACGTGGCTCAGGACAATGCCATAACAGCTTATTATGACGTGAAGCCGCAAATCCAAAAGATAGGTGAGTGGGACTTTGCCACCTTCGATTTGCCGGTCACTTCAATTATGCGTGCGGCACATCAGGTTAAGATTTTTGTCTATAATCCCTCTGAAGATGCCGTTCACCTGAAGTGTATGGATGTTTCGTTCCGTCCGGCTTATCTGAAGCCAGGAGTAAAGGGTCAATCCATGCGCTGAGGTTAAAACGAATGGAAATAAACTATCACTTTGCTGAAATTCAAAGCTTTTTGGTTTCCACAACCTTTAGTCGCATTTCGTCTACCTGAAACTTGACTTCCATTCCGCCAAACTCCATGCCATACACCCTTTTGGGGTCATTGTGATATTGTGGACGTGGGTCGTGGGCGAGGACATCCATCAGGCTCTCTCGTTGTGCTTCAGGGATGATTTGCAATAAGGCTTCAGGAAAATCCACCTTCAAAAGGTATTCCGCAGGCTTTGAGGCAAATCCGCTGATGGCATCGGGGTGGCTGTCGGTGTAGGCGATGTAAGGCTTGATGTCGTAAATCGGTGTGCCATCCATCAAATCCGCGCCTGTGACGTAGAGCACGGGTCCAAGTTTCGTGTCGGTTTCGATGCTTTCCAGCTTTACTGACGACAGTCCGATGGGATTGGGACGGAAGGGAGAGCGTGTGGCGAATACGCCTTTGCGTACGTTGCCGCCCAAACGGGGCGGGCGTACTGTGGGTGACCAGTCCTCACGTACCGCTTCTGAAAATTCCCAAATCAGCCAGATATGTGAGAACTCCTCCAAACCGCGTACCGCTTCTGCGTTGCGGTATTCCGGCTCAAAGACTATCCTGCCTTGCAGTGATGCGATAATGCCGCTCTGCCTCGGTATGCCGAACTTGGTCGGGAAGTCGGTGTGGATACGGGCGATGACCTTCATTTTTCCCTACGATAATACATATTGTATAGTGCTTCGGCTCTCTTGCTGGACAAGTATCTTTCTGCCTTTCAGAAACTCCTTGCCTGAATCTTCGCGGTAATGCCTGATGGTGAACAGCTGCAGTCCTTCGTTGTATCGGATTCGGAAGACGTCGCCCAGGGCTGCTTTCAGGTTTTCGAGCTTGCCGGCATCGCTGTCGAAGCAGAATGAGAGCATCAGGGCCGAAGTCTGTATCATGTTGGCGTGGAGGTGTAGCTCGTCGCACACTTGGAAGATAATCTGCAGGTTGTGGACGTTCATGAAGGAGAAGTCGCGTGGCGTGATGCTGACGAGGGTTTGGTTGTCCTTTACGATGTAAGAAGGGATGCGCTCGTCGTTCTTGTCCTGTATGCCGTCGATAATGGTGGGCTCATGGTCGGGATTGAGGAACGATTGCACCTTGAGGCGTATGCCTTTGTTTTGCAGCGGTTTGATGGTCTTGGGATGGATGACAGTAGCACCATAAAAAGCCAGCTCGATGGCTTCAGAGTAAGGGATGTGTGGTATTTTGACTGTATCGGAAAAACGTTTCGGGTCGGCATTGAGCAGACCGTCCACGTCTTTCCAGATGGTGACTTCTTCTGCATCGAGACAGTTGGCGAAGATGGCAGCGGTGAAGTCGGAACCTTCGCGCCCGAGGGTGGTGCTGTGTTTGCCGTCTTCGGTGCCGCCAATGAAGCCTTGTGTGAGGCAGACCAGGCCTCTGATGTGCTCGTCGTTGAGTTTGCTGATGCGCAGGCGTGTCTCGTCCCAATCAGGGCTGGCAGCACGGTAGTTTTCGTCGGTGATAACATATTTCCTCGCGTCTAACCAACGGGCAGGGATGTCTCGCTTGTTGAGGTATTCTTGGATGATGGTCGTCGAGATGAGCTCACCGAAACTGACGGTTTGGTCGTATTGGTAGTCGTAAGGTTTGCCGGTGTCTTGCAGTTTCTCCCACAGCTCGATGAAGAGGTTGGCGATGGTCTCGGCAAAATCAGGGTTGGTGTCCTCGCCAAATAGCCCGTTGATGATGTTATCGTGGTAGGCAATCACTTCGTGCAAAGCCTCCATGCCGAGTTGACCTTCGTGTTTGCGGAAGTCGGAGAGTGCTTTTTCCAACATGTTGGTGGTCTTGCCCATGGCAGAGACGACCAACAGGATGTCCTCGTCCTTGTGTTGACTCACAATGTCGGCCAGGTTGTGCACAGCCTGAGCGTCTTTTACCGACGCGCCACCGAATTTATAGATTCTTTTAATCATTGTCTTTCGATTGAAGATGCAAAAGTAATAAATTTCGTAATCAAAATTATCATTATCTTTGCAGCCCGAATTGAATCATTTTTTTTGATGCCAGAATACCCCTACATATCCTACCAGCCTAGCTTCGGGAACCGCCTGATTGACACTATCCCAGTTGTCGACTCTGCTTTATGTGACACGGTGCCTGCTGAGAGCTTCGTCACGACGTTTGGTGGCAGCATCAACCCGATGCCTCGCATGACGTATGATGTGCTGGTGGGATGGAATCTTGTCGTGTTGGGCCTTATGCTGCTTCTCGTCGTGATAAACAAGCAGCTCTATCCCCGTCAGTTTCGTCAGATTCTTTCGGTACCGGGAGGAGTGGCACACACCAATCAGTTGCTGCGTGAATGGAATCCTATGGGCAGTTTTTTGGGTTTCACTTTCTTGGTGGCTTATGTCGCCGTTATAGCCCTTTTTGTGCAGAAAAGCTGTGTGGTGCTCTCGCGTGATGTGGTGCAATACAACACCAACCACATGTTCGGTGTCGCTTTTGCCGCGGTGGGTGGCTGGGTATTGCTCCGGTTTTTGTTCCTTTATTATGTGAATTGGCTTTTCGAAGCCCGCGATGCCGTCAGCCGTCAAGTGACCGTACAACTTTCGGTGTTGATTTTTACCTTTATAGTCATGCTTCCCATCCTGCTTCTGCTGCTTTATAACCCTTACTCGCTCTTTGTGTGGATTGGCATTAGCGTGATTGCGCTGGCAGCGTTGATAAGGTTTATTATAGGAATTGTTGAAACTAGAGTTGCAACAAAAATACCATCGTTTTTCATTTTTTTGTATTTTTGCAGCCTTGAAATCGCCCCTACGGCATTGCTCCTGACAGCAGGTTTGCGTTATTTTAGTCAAGGTTCTGTTTTCTAAAGAGTTAAACCGTTCAGACGAGGAAAAAGATAGATAATAATGATACACTAAAGTAAAGATAGCGCATGAAAATCAAGCATATTTTGGTGTCACAACCCCAACCTGCCGACATTTCCAAGACCCCATATGCCGACATGATGAAAAAATATGGTGTCAGTTTTACTTTCGAGAAGTTTATCCGTCTTGATGACGTTTCTGCGAGTGAGTTGCGTCAAGAGCATGTGAAGTTGCCTGAGTATACAGGCATCATTCTCACCAGTCGAAATGCTGTTGACCATTTTTTCCGCGTGGCCAAAGAAATGCGCTACAACGTGCCAGAAACGCTTAAGTATTTCTGCATCAACGAGGCGACGGCGTTCTATCTGCAGCGTTATGTGCAATATCGTAAGCGCAAGGTCTTTTATGGCAACCAGACGCTTACCGACCTCATTGAGATCATGAAGAAGCATAAGGACGAGAAGTATCTCTACTGCTGTTCCGACATCAGTTCCGACTCGACCACCGACCTGCTCGCTGCCGCCAAACTCAACTTCACCAAGGCCGTCATGTTCCGTACTGTTCCTGCCGACCTGAAGCACGTCAATATTGGTGATTACGAGATGTTGGTGTTCTTCAGCCCTGCGGGTATCCACTCGCTGAAAGAGAACTTCCCGGAGTTCAAACAGGATGGTGTGGCCATTGGTGGTTTTGGCGAGACTACCTGTCAAGCTATTGTTGATGCCGGCTTTGAGCTGAACATCAAGGCACCTTCTGAGACAGCCCCGTCTATGACGATGGCCATCGAGCAATATCTTGCTGCCGAACTGAAGAAGAGCAAGAAGAAATAAGCGGCTATGTCAGCAAAGGAAGGCTTACCTAAATACGAACGCATCTATAAGGAAAACGACGTCGCGACACTCTTCGACCGCGGCAAGGGCGTTTCGGTCTATCCTTTCCGAATGGTCTACCTGTTTCGCAAGGACGGGTGCCAGCCTGCCACTTGCCGCCTGCTCGTCTCTGTATCGAAAAAACGTTTCCACCATGCCTTCAAACGCAATCGGGTGAAAAGGCTGATGCGCGAGAGCTGGCGCAAAAACAAATTGCCCCTGCTCGAAATCTGCGAAAAAGATAATATTTCCATAGATGTAGCGTTAGTCTATACGGCTACGGTCATCCATAGCTACAACGAGATGTTCGACAAGACGAAAAAAGCCATCCATGAACTGGTCAAACGTTATCACGAGAGTAAAAAGACTGCCGGCTGACTTCCTGATTTTTCTGATCAGGATTTATCAGGTTACGCTGTCGCCCTGGTTCGGCAAGAGTTGCCGATACACGCCTACCTGTTCCAACTACGGCATCGAAGCCATTCAAAAATATGGTTTCTTCAAAGGCGGGTGGCTTACCTTCAAACGCATCCTGTCATGCAATCCTTGGGGCGGCAGCGGCTATGACCCCGTCCCCTGACCAATTTGAAATCATGAAAACTGAAATCTGAAATGAAAAACACCCTCTTCACCCTTATCCTATCTCTCTTGCTCTCCATCGGCCTCGTCGCCCAGGAGAAGCAGAACAACTTTGAAATTGCCAAAAGCCTCGACATCTACAACAGTCTCCTGCGTGAGTTGAATCTCAATTATGTTGACGAAATCAATCCGGGAGAATTGAACGAGGCAGCTATCAACGCCATGCTCGACGGCCTCGACCCGTATACGGTCTTCATCCCCGAGTCGGACATCGAGAACGCGCGTTTCATGACCACGGGCGAATATGGCGGCATAGGTGCCCTCATCCAATATGATGGCGAACTGACCCGTATCTCCGATCCTTATTATGGCTGGCCTGCGCAAAAGGCTGGACTCGTTGCCGGTGATGCCATCCTTGAGGTGAACGGAGTGGATTGCCACAAGAAGAACACGCAAGAGGTGAGCGAACTGCTGAAAGGTCAGCCGGGTACCGAGGTGACGCTGAAAATCCAGCGTTATGGCAAGGAAAAGCCAATTGAGATGAAGCTGAAGCGCGAGAAGGTGAAAATCGACAATATTCCATATTATAAAGTGTTCGACAACGGGGTGGCCTACCTCTCGTTGAGCGGTTTTACCCGCGATGTGGCCAAAGAACTGAAAGAAAAGTTCCTGGAGATGCGTAAAGACAATGAACTGAAGGGTTTTGTCCTCGATTTGCGCGGCAACGGCGGCGGCTTGATGAACGAGGCGGTTGACATTGTCAATCTGTTCGTTTCCAAAGGGAAGCCCGTCGTTTCCATGAAGGGCAAGGCTGCCACAGCCAACAGCGTACATGCCACCACAAACGAGCCTGTCGATTTGGAAATTCCTTTGGCTATCCTTGTTGATGGCAACAGTGCCTCGGCCAGCGAGATTGTGGCAGGGGCCATCCAAGACTACGACCGTGGTGTCATCATAGGCACGCGTACTTTCGGTAAAGGGCTGGTGCAGAACATCCTGCCCCTAAGCTACAACACTCAAATGAAAGTGACGGTGGCGCATTATTATATCCCCAGCGGCCGTTGCATCCAGGAAATCGACTATTCGCATAAGAAAGACACCACCCAAAAGAAGAATGACACCCTTGGCAAACCTTTTACCACCATGCACGGACGTACGGTTTATGAAGGCCACGGCATCACCCCCGACGTGAAAGTCACTCGCAACCCGTATGCCACGGTGACTGCCTACTTATACGCCAAGAGCCTCATCTTCGACTATGCCACTAAGTTCTACAGCGAACACAAGACCATAGATTCTGCCGACCGTTTCCAAATCGATGAAGCCACCTACCTGGATTTCATGCAGTTTGTGAAAGACAAAGGCTTCAGCTATACCACCGAGAGTGAGAAGACTATCGAGAAACTGAAGAAAACGGCCAAAGACGAGGGCTATCTTGACAAAATCAAGCCGCAAATCGAACAGTTGGAGAGCAACCTTGCGGCTGAGAAAGACAAAGACCTTATCAGCAACCGCAAGGATATTGAAGAGCTACTGCGCTCCGAAATTGTTGGGCGCTATTATTATCAGAAAGGCCGCATCGTGGCTTCTCTGCAAAATGACCCCGACCTTGAACGCGCCTTCGAGATTTTGCTGAATACCAACGGCAAGGACGAATACCACAGCATCCTGGCTGGCAAGTGATGACCCCGAAAAAGGCCATACGGTTCACGCTGACGCAAGCCTACGTCTTAGGCTTGATGATGATGGCGGTGGGGCTCACCCTCTCGCCTTTCCTGATGGGAATGTCTCAGTTTTGGTTGGTTGCTGTGTTTATTGTTGATTGTTTTATCACAAAATCAATCAATAAAAAGCTTCTGCGTTTCTGGAATAACAAGCCCGCTGTCCTTTTGGTCGCCTTTTATCTGATGCACGTCGTCGGTCTGCTCTATACCACCGATTTTGAGTATGCTATGAAGGATCTGCGCGTCAAGCTACCCATCCTCGTGATGCCATTCATCTTGTCGTCGATACCTCCATTGGGGCACAAACGTTTCAATCAGGTGATGCTTGTCTATGTGCTGTCCGTATTCATCGCCACTATCTTCAGCAGCGTGTCTTACTGGAGGCACGATTATGAGGACGTTCGCGAGATTTCACACTTCATCAGCCACATCCGCTTCTGTCTCAATATCGTCTTCTGTATTGCTATCATTTTTTGGTATATCGCTACCACTCAAGTCCATGAGTCAACCTTCAGCACGCGCTTTGCTATCAACCGTTATCTCCAGTATTTCCTTGCCTTTTGGTTTGTCTACCAAATCTACATCTTTGAGTCGCTCTCAGGCTATGTCGTTCTGGCAGCCGTTGTTATAGTGTCGGCAATCTATGCCTTTCTACGCTGGAAGCAGGGTAGGGGCTGGCGTATAGGTATCGGTATAGGCGCAGGGGTGTTGTTGGTTGTAGGCATCATCCTTGCGGTGCATTGGTTGAAACCTTTCGTGGAGCTCAGACCTGTCGATTTCAACACCTTGGAGAAAAAGACTGCCTTGGGCAACGACTACTGGCACGATACGATATGCAACCCCGTTGAGGACGGACAATATGTGGGACTTTATTATTGTCGGAAGGAGTTGCAGGAGGCCTGGACGCAACGCAGCGAGTTGCCTTTTGAAGGCAAGACCCTTAACGACGAGAACTTAGAGGCTACTTTGGCGCGTTATCTCACCTCAAAGGGTTTGCGCAAGGATGCTGAAGGTGTGATGGCTCTTACTGACGAGGACATCCGCAACATCGAGCAGGGTGTGGCCAACTACAATAATTGGAAGCATCCAGGGCTGAGGGCGCGATTGTCGTCCACCCTGTTCGAATACAATCTTTACCGACGTTTCAACAACCCCAATGGAGGCTCGCTCTCGCAGCGCATCGAATACACGCGCGCTGCTTTCCACCTCATCCGCCAGCATCCCTGGTTCGGTGTGGGTACCGGAGATGTGCCGCAGGCCTTCCGTCAGACCTACGACGAGATTCATTCGCCGTTGAAGGAGGAATTCCGCTTCCGTGCCCACAATCAGTATCTGTCCATCGCGGTGGCCTTCGGTCTGGTGGGACTGGCATTCTTCCTCGTCGTGCTGCTCTGGCCCTATTTCTCGTCAAAGAAACGCCGCACTTATTTATATACGGTGTTCCTTTGCATCATGCTGCTCTCCATGTTCCCCGAAGACACGCTTGAGACCCAAGCCGGAGCTTCACTGTTTGCTTTCTTCGAGGCCCTTTTGCTGGTGATGAAGGAGGATTAACTGTCTCGCCAGTTCCTTGCCTTTCTCGGTGGCCATTTTCTCCGTGTCAAGGCGTCAACATCTGCTTGTTGTCCGGTGCAATAATTGACTAAGACATTGGTATCGACATATATTCTTATTGACTGCGACTTCATAAGGCCAGCCTGTTGAATTGCTGCTTTTCAGCCATCGTTAAAATGCCGAGGTTTTCGTAAATGAAATCTTGCTCCGCTAATTTAATGAGGTCGCTGCGTTTTGTACCAGTTTTCAACAGCAATAGTTTCAACAAGGCTTCAGTCTGTTCTTTAACAAGCTTTTTTTCGTTATCTTCTTTCTTTGTTGCCATAGTGATTCGTATTTTGCTGCAAAAGCAAACATTTTTCTTCAAATGCACTTGCACAATCCATTTTTTGTCTCTTTTACTTCGCACACCCTTCTCCCGCCCTTTCTTCGCTCTACTCAAGGAGATGCCATACTGATGCCATACTGATGCCATACTAATGCCATACTAATGCCATACTGATGCCATACTTTAAAGTATGGCTACACTATGGCTACACTATGGCTACAGTATGGGTAGAGTATGGCTGCACCTTGCCAAGTCCTTGGGAACACCTTGGGAACTCCTTGCCATCAGCTTGCCAAAAGGGAATCGAAATTTTCTATCTTCGTTTTGGATTTTTTGTTTATTTTTGCAGGGTCAAATAAACGATGAAGTATGCAGAACACGGCAACGATACCGATGGAAAGCCTATTGGCTATGCTTAGCGGGATGAGTCTCAACGACCGTCGCTGGTTGGCTGAGCAGCTTACCGAACAGATTGAGCGAGAGGCCACGGAAACGGCAAAGTCATGGAATGACTTCTTAGCCAAAGGCAGTCTATGGGAAGACGATTCCAACGAAAGGCTTGATGCGGCATTGGCATGTTTCCATAAAGACTGGGGAGGCGACAAAGACCCTGCGGATATTGCAGAAGAACTGAGGCAGGGAGCTGAAATGGTTAATGACGTTGAGACATGGTGAGGATGCTGACACACGGCAAATACCTGCTTGACACAAGCACGTGTATTGCATTGATTAAAGAAAAACCAAGTGTGGTGAATCATATCAGACAAGTGGGTGTTGATGATTGTAAGATTTCTAACATAACTTTGGCTGAGTTGTATTTCGGTGCATACAAGTCAGGGCGTAAAGAACATTTTGAGGATGTAATTGTGTTTTCAAACCTCTTTGAACAATACGACGTCAGCTGTTTGAAAAAATATGGCGAGATACGATGGTTGCTTGAAAGCAAAGGAATAAAGATAGGTGACATGGATACCTTTATAGCCGCCACAGCTTTGGAGGAGGATCTCATCTTGGTGACTGGTAACATCAAGCACTTCGATCGTGTGCCAGGCTTGAAGGTCGAGAATTGGATGGTTGAAGGTTAGATATAGAATAGGCGA
>R22__coassemble_791_pt1 | contig 18151 bp, 12 predicted proteins | sample R22__metabat2_low_PE_022 | metagenome-assembled genome bin R22 | reverse complement strand
ATGAAGGCGAGCAAAAGCGTCATCATCAAAGAAAATACTTTCTTTTTCATAATGAATTGATTTGGTTAGTAATTTGGTGAATTATTTGATTAAATTGAATTGTTCTATATACAATAATAAGACTAATAACTTCGGTTTTACCCTTAGTGGAATTTGCTGTATTTTTGGAGTATTTGTCGAATTTTGTTTATTTTATTGATTATTGGTGGTTTATATCTTTTACTCCCCCGCCCTTCGGGCACCCCCTCTCAGAGGGGGAACCTACCGGAGTCGTGTTCCGCGTCGCTTCGCGCTTCCCCCTCTGAGAGGGGGGCAGGGGGGAGTCAGTTTATTCTCCCAGCAGCACTTTCGGGCCCATGTTGTAGACAATGTCGACAGGGATACCGGCTGCGTTGACGCAGTCGAGGTCGGCCTGCAGTTCGGGGCGGATGATGCATTGTTCGCCCATCCAGGTCTTGGTGGCCTCGTAATCGCCGTTGCCTTGATGCTGAAGGATGTCGCCAGCCAATTTCTCCACCGCCACCTTCATCTTCTCAAAGTCGATGGCATAGCGGCCATCGGCGTTGCGGACGAAAGCACCCTCATTTTGGAAGTAGTTGAAGGTAAGCATATTGGCCTTGCCGTGGGCACTGGCAGCACCGAAGCGCACCGAGCGGAAGATGCCCGCCATAAAGGTGGTGTAATTGTCTTCCATCGTGGTGGTGGTGTATTCGCCCATCTCAGCGAGCTTGGTGACGAGGTAAAGCCCCAGCACGTCGGCCTTGGCTTCCTCGATGGCATTGTATTGGTTGCCCAGGGCTTCCTTCACGCCACCCTTGCCCGTGATGGTGTTCTTGATGCCCATGCCGTGGGCGGTCTCGTGGAACATCACGTTGGAGAAGAAAGCGTCAAACTTGATGTGTTCCATCGATTCGGGAGTCATCAGCATTTCGGAGATGGGCAGCAGGATTTTGTCGAACTTGGCCTGCATGGCGTTCTTGAGCTGGAGTTTGCGGGTGCCGCGCTCAAGTTGCACACGCGGGTCGTTAGGCAGGTTGATGGCAATGGTCTTGCTGTTGGCATTGCAGTCGCCGGCATAGTAGACCACGTCGTAGGCGGCCAGGTCGACATCGGCGCCAGGCACTTCTTTCTTGTACTCTTCCGGCACAGGCAGTTGCTTTTGCAGCTCAGGCACAAACTGTGCATAGCGGGCCAGTTGCTTGGTCCACTCCTGATCCTTGATGAGGATGAAGGCTTCGTGAGAGGCCTTGATGCCGTAGCGGGCATCGGTGTAGTTCTCGATGGGGCCGACCACCATGTCAATGTTGTTGTTGCGGACGTCCATCCATTGCATGTCGCTCTCGAGGTAGTCGTCGGTGCGGAGGGCCTTGGCGCGGAGTTTCAGGTATTCGCCGAACTCCTCATCGCCAGCAAGTTCAGAGGCGTCTTCCAGCAGAGAAGCGGCCTTCTTGATTTGCTGGTCAAAATAGTCGTGATACCACACGCACTTCAAGGCGCCGTTCTCGTCGCGGACAATCATGGTATACTGGCTGTTCTTGTCGGGGTCGCTGAAAGCGTTCCATTCTTCCTCGGTCATGTCGACGGGATAGAACTGTGCGCCAGCGGGTTTTGCGCCGATGCCGTCAACGAAGGACTTGTTGCCGTCGAGGCCGTCCCAAGGGCCGTAGGTAATCATGGCCATGCGCTGTTGCTCGGGCGTAAGCTGAGCCATCAGTGCGTCTTTGTCGCCATAGTTTTCGAGCCAGAACAGTCCGTCCATGATGTCGGCAGCTTCAAAAAGCAGCGGCAACATCTGTTTTTCGTTGTCACTCAAGTGGCTGATGTCGGTCGTCAAGGTGTACTCGGCGTATTTGTCGGCCAATTGAGGGGCTTTTTCTTCCTGAACAGGCTCGGCGGGCTTGTTCGTGTTGCAGCCAACGGCCACTATAGCCGCAGCAGCAAGAATCACTAAATGCTTAATTCTCATACTATTGCAATTTTAGTTTTGTCTATTTTTTCAGAGTACAAAAATAGAAATATTCTCCTTATATTTCAAAGGAAAACTTCAGTTTTTTTGAGGCCAAGGCAAACCTACGACGAGGACACGTCATAGTAAAGTCGAACTTACCTCGGAGTTGCCCAAAAGGCGAGGAAAAGGGGAGTAAAAGGGGAGTAAAACCAATAGAATACAACAGACTCTCTTTCAGCACCCTATGGCGCGGGAAATGACAAGGCGCAAAATCTCCGAAGTGCCCTCTCCTATTTGCAGGATTCTTTGGTCGCGATAGAAGCGTTCCATATCGAATTCCTTCAGCAGTCCGTGACCGCCCATCACCTGCACAGCATTGTCGCAAACCTCGGCAGCCACTTCAGAGCAATAGAGCTTAGCCATTGCGGCTTCCTTGCCGAAGGGGCGGTGCTGGTCTTTCAGCCAGCAGGCACGATAGAGCAATCCGCGGGCCGCCTCAATCTTCATGGCCATATCAGCCAGCTTGAATCCAACAGCCTGGAACTTGCTCACCGGTTTGCCAAACTGCACACGTTTTTTGGAATAGGCCAATGCCATTTCGTAAGCCCCTTGGGCACAGCCCAAGCCCATAGCCGCAATCGACAGACGACCCGAATCGAGGGTGGCGAGCATGATATGCGAACCCTCACCCGGCTTGCCGAGAATGCAGTCTTCCGAAAGACGTACATCATTGAAAATCAGCTTTCCCGTATTGGAAGCACGCCACATCATTTTGTCGTGCATGGGGGTCTGCGTGAAGCCTTCTTTCCTGTTCTCGACCAACAAAGCGGTGAACTCCGGCTTGCCGTCTTTCTCACCCGAAATCGCCTGCACTGTGGTACCGAGACTGATGGGCGTGGCGCTGTTGGTGATAAAGATTTTGGAGCCGTTAAGATGCCAAAGCGTGCCGTCAAACTGCGCTGTCGTCTTGGTGCCACGCGAGTCGCTGCCGGCGTCTTCCTCGGTCAAGCCAAAGCCCCAAAGACGGTCTTTGCAGAGCTGGGGCAGGTACTTGCGCTTCTGCTCCTCGGTGCCGTAGTCTTTGATGGGGCCAATGCCCAAAGAGTTGTCGGCAGCGATGGTGGCGGCGGTGCTGCCGTCCACGCGAGCCAGCTCTTCCACGGCTATGATATAACTCAGATTGTCAAGCTCTTGACCACCATATTCCTTCGGAACGGTCATACCCAACAGACCGAGTTCAGCCATTTTGAGCGTCAGGCCGACGTCAAAATGCTGGTCTTCGTCGTTTTGACGGGCAACGGTTTTCACTTCCTGTTCTGCAAAGTCGCGCACACGTTGGCGCAGGGCTTCCTGTTCTTTTGTGAGGTCGAAGTTCATTATTTTAGGATTTCAGATTTCTTATTTCAGATTTCTGGATGGCTTCGTCGTTCCTCCTCGCGATGACGCGAAGTGCGTCTCCTTCATCGCGAGGAACGAAGCAATTCATATTATTCTAACTCGATTAACTGCATTTTATTGTCTACCATCTGCCCTTCGGTGACGCGAATTTTCTTCACGCGGGCTGTTCCGGCGGCAACGATGTTGTTCTCCATCTTCATGGCCTCAACGACCATCATAATCACCCCCTCTTTCACCTCTTCACCTTCTTTAACATTGATTTTCACTACCTTACCTGGCATCGGTGACACCAATCTCGACTTGTCGTTGACGGTTTCCTTGCAGGCATAATCCATCGTATCGTTCAGCTGATCGGTGCGGAAACATGAAAAGTTGAGCCCATGGAAATTGACGATGGTTTTCTGTTCATCATTGACAGAGCAATAGACCGTCTCCGAGCGACCGTTCAGCAAGATTTTCAACTGGTTATGATCATATTGAATAAATTCAACTGCAAAAGGCCTCTCTCCAATCGTTCCTTTAATTTTGCCACGTGCGGCATCCGTAATGGTGACGGGAATCCGTTGGCCCTCCACATCAACCGTCAACTGCATGTGGTAACGCCAATAGCCAATCTCCTCCCAAACATTCTCCGTGCGATGCTCAAACTGCCGCTTGCAGAAATCATAAATCAGGAAAGAAGCGGCTATATCATTAACGCACAAACGGTTTCTGCTTTCATTAAGCGCCGTCAGCAACTCCTCCTGATGGCTTGTGCAGAAGCCGGTGTCAATCTTGTTTTCAGCGAAATCAGAATTCTTGATGACTTCCCAGAGATAGGCCTTGTTAGTAATCAGCCCTTGGATGATGAACTGTTTCAGCGCATTCTGTGCCGTTTCGATGGCGGCTTGACGGTCTTTAGCCTGACAGGTCAATTTGGCAATCATAGGGTCGTATGCCTCAGATATAGAGCATATTCCGTCAATACTGCTATCCACGCGCGCCCCACGTAGCTGCGGCTCGTGATAGGCCGTCACCTTTCCAGGCGTGGGGAGGAAACCCTTCTTGGGGTCTTCAGCATAGATACGCAACTCAATGGCGTGGCCTTGAGGCTGAATCATATCCTGCGTCCAACCTAATTCCTTGCCACGCGCAATACGGATTTGCTCCTCCACAATATCGATACCCGTACGCATTTCCGTGACAGGATGCTCTACTTGGATACGCGTGTTCATCTCTAAGAAATAGAAATTCATATCCTTGTCGACGAGGAATTCCACCGTGCCGGCATTCCGGTAACCGATAGCCTTGCATAATTTCACGGCGGTAGCACACAATGCCTGGCGTTTTTCCTCCTTCAAAGTGGGCGAGGGTGACTCTTCGATGATTTTTTGGTAACGCCGCTGTATGGTACACTCACGCTCGAACAGATGGATCACATTGCCCGAATGGTCGGCCAGCACCTGCACCTCGATATGGCGCGGATTCTCAATATATTGCTCAACAAAAACGGTACCGTCGCCAAAATATTTCATAGCCTCACAGGAAGCTCTTTCCATCTCCGCCTTGAGGTCTTCCTTTTTCCAAACGACATGCATTCCCTTGCCGCCACCGCCTGCTGCCGCCTTAATCAAGACGGGATAAGGTAGCGTGTCGGCCATAGCCAGAATCTCGTCCTGTTCGCCCATCATGCCAAACGTGACGGGAATGCCGTGCTCAACAGCTACTTTCCTTGCCGCTATCTTATTGCCCATCAGCCGCATGGAATGTGCATCGGGGCCGATGAAAATCAAGCGGTTTGCTTCGCAAGCCTCAGCCAATTCCGGACTCTCGGAAAGAAAGCCGTAGCCAGGATGAATGGCATCAGCCCCGGCATCCAAAGCCACATCGATGATTTTCTGTATGTTGAGATAAGTATCTTGCAATGCGCCGCTGCCCAAGGGATAAGCTTCATCGGCCATACGACGATGCAGGGCATTGGCCTCATTGTCGGCAAATACGGCCACGCTTGCTATATGGAGCTTCCGCAAGGTCTTGATGACGCGAACGGCAATCTCTCCCCTATTGGCAATCAACACTTTGTGTATTCTTCTGCTGTTCATGGTTTGGAAAATGATACCGCAAAGATACAAAAAGAAAGGCAATCTGTTCAGATTGCCTTTCCATTTTTAATATTGTTTGTTGGATTAGTAAACCACAAACTTCACGCAGCTATTGTTGCTGCCTTGGTTGACGCGCATGATGTAGGAGCCAGCACTGAGGTCGCTCATGTCGACATTGACTTCATGCTCACCTTCGCTGTAACTGCCGAGGTTCACATTCTTCACCATACGGCCCATCAGGTCGTACACCTGATAGCTGACGTTGGTCTTGCTATTGACAGTAAAGCTGATTGTTGCCTGACCTTGAACAGGATTAGGATATAATGCAACATTTGATGTAACAACCGTTTGCGAATCATCAGAAACACCAGTATAATACTGCTTAAAGTTCTCGCAACGGAACACACCGCGTCCGTAGGTGGCAGCATAGATAACGCCCTTGTTGTGGACACCAGGATAAACCGTGGTGAAGATACCTTCTTCGGTCTCATTGGTCACAATCTGGTCGTCCCATTCCAAAAGCTGTTGCTTAAGATCCATGACAGGTACATCACCCATCATATTTCCATTAGATGACCACGAAGGTGTGCCACTCATACTCTTGGTTGAATAAATACCATGTTCAGTGCCAAGCAGGAAATATGGGCCTTCTGCATCACCAACATGGAGGCTATCCGCAAAGTAGTCATAGGCAATCACTGAAGAGTAGACCGGCATCTTGGGCAGGTTGGCCTGCTTGCTGACGAGGGTAGGATTCTCGGACAGGGCATCGTTCGAATACAGAACATAGGTGTCGTTGCCATAGTTGCCGAGGGTGACGATAATCTTGTTGGCATCGCGCGGGTCAACGGCGACGGAAGTCACGCACTGGCCTTCGGTGGGCAGGGTGATTTCGGTGGTCGTCACTTGGAAGTTGGCTTCGCCAACGTTGCCCGACTCAGCATCAAAAACGGTGTTCAGGTTGGAAACGCGGAAGAGTCTGCCTTCCTTCGTGCCGACGAAAAGATTGTCGCCGTCAGCAGAGATAGCCATGCAGAGAGGCTCGCCAGTGACACCTTGGTTAGCCTTGTTGGAGACAAGGAACCATTCCGTCTCGACGGCGAAGTTCAAAGCCTCGCGGGTCATATAAACCTCATCGGTATAAGAAACAAAGAATCTTGCGCTGATCGGGTCGTGCACCTCAATGGAGTCGCCAGCATGCAAGGTGTGTTCCAGAGTGTAGACAAAGGGGAATTTGTTGTTGCTCATGCACTGCACTAAGGTACCACTGGGAAGATTTTCTTCACTTTCGTTCTTAAACCACACTGTGGCAGGATTCAGCTCGTCATCGAAGTCTTCGTAAAGCAGAATGGGCATACGGAAGGAAGAGGTTGAAAGGCTATGGTCGTTTGCATCACCCGTCAAGGACGACACGAAATTGGTGGACACCCAGTCAGCACCAGCCGTCTCAGAACGCTCAAGGACACCATCCTTATAAGTAACGAAGATGGTCATGGGGTTGATGCAGGAGATAGCGCAAGGACCAGCTTGATAAGCATCGGTAAATATGCCAGAGTTGATACCATCGATGTTAATCCATTCGCCCGTGCTGAGGTTATTGAGGTTCTCATCGCCTTCGATGCGCACCACACCATGGTCAAGGCCAGAAGCGAGGACACGGGTGGGCTTGCCGCAATAGGCCACACTGAACATACGAGTGGTCACATAGTTGCGGTTGCTGTAGCTGAACGAGAAGCTGCCACCCGACTTCGTGGCTTTGTAGATACCACCGTCGGTGCCGAAATAGCACTTGGTAGCATCCTTAGGATTGAAAGCCAAGGCGTGGAGACCAGCGTGCAAATAGTTAGGCAACATATACATTGACTGGCTGGTCACTTCCTCGCAAAGGTAGTAGCCATCAGTACCGGATTTCTCAATCTTCCACAGATAGTAACCAAGGATGAAGAGACGGCCTTCGTTTTCGGGGTCAACCACGATACCATGGTTGTAAAGGCCATATCCGCCATAGACGTTATTGCCGAGGTTTTGGCCGACGGCAGGCAGAGCGACAGCCCATATCTCACCACCGTCGTATGACACATAGATGCCAGTGTGGGCACCGCTTGCATTGACGCAAGAAGCATACAACACATTCTCATTGCTCGGGGCAAAGGCGATGTCGAGCAAGCCTGCGGCTTTCGGGAGAGCGATGATGTTGTTATTATCGTCATACGTTGCGCTGTTACCATCCGTCGAGTGGCAGACCATCTCCTCGGTAGTGCCGATGTAAAGCATACCGTCAACAGAGGCCATAATGGTACCGTCGCTGAGAGCCTTCACTTCCATAGCAACGCCTTCAATAAGAGTAGTCCAAGTGGCACCCTTGTCGGTGGTGTACCTCAAGCCAGTATTGGTAGCGGCGAAAAGCTTATTGCCCGAAACGGCAAGGTCGTTGACGAACGACCAATCCGAAACGGCATTGAGCGTAGGCTCAGTGGAGGTCATCAGGGTGAAGTTGCCTTCGGCATCAACGGTATAGATGCCCGTACCGATGAAGCTGTTGTCGTAACCCTGCTGGCTGAGGCCATTGTATTCAGCCGTCATGCTGCCACAGTCGCCGGTACCCACATAAATGAGACCGTCAGCGTCTTGGGCCATGCAGCTGACCATAAGGTCAAGGCCACCTAACTGATGCCAAGTAATACCACCGTTGTAGGTTACATAAACGCCACCGCCCTTGGAGCCGATGTAGACCCAATTGGTTTGGTTGTCATAAAGGACTGCTGTGGTTTGACCGCCCATGTTGTCAGGACCCATGCTAATCCAATACAAATCGCCGGCGTTGGTTTCTTTAGTTTGGTTTTGAGCGGCTTGCAGCATCCAAGCGGGATCGATGAGACCCGTGTGTTGGTTGGCACGCAGACTGCCCATGAAACTTTCAGCCGTAGTGTTTCCTTGTGTGCGCGGCACGTAGTGACCGCCATTGTCAGCAATGGCGAATTGGCCAAAGACCAAGACCGCCATAATGAAAGGTAAAAATCTCTTTTTCATATCACGAAATTTAATTAACTATCTGTTTAATAATTGTTTTCGTTGTGATTGTTATCCTATTTCACCAAAGTTATGGTCTGCAAATATATGACTTTATCTTAAAGGTGTAACAAAAAGAGGAAAAAAAATTCGTTTTTTTTCCTAAAAAAAGGACATTTTAACCTCTTTAAGCGTCAAAAAGGGCGAATGAAATCGGCTTGGAGCCATCCGACGCTACCATTGGCAATTTTGATTTTATGCCAGCCATCGGCCTCGTCGAGGAGGGCCACCTTGGTGCCTTCGTGCAGTACGAAAAGGTCGACACTCGTATCGCTGGGTGAGCTTTTCACCGTCACCGTAGGGGTCATCACTATGGCTTGGTCTTCCTTCGTGGAGGCTTGCTTGAGCTGTGCCGCAAAGAGCACCGACAAGGCAAAAACAAGGGCGACAACAACACCGCCGAAGAAGCCCAGTTTGCGTAAACCCATTTTCCTGGCCCTCAAGAAGAGGTAAGCCGCAACGAGCAGCAAAACAAACGTGCCCACCGAGACATAGGCCCATTCGTCACTCGAGAGTTTGTGCTTCAACCCGTTCCATCCTTTTACGATAAACGATTGTGGCACAGGCTCTATCTTGTCGACAATAGCCATGTTGGCAATCTCAAGATTGGTGCGCGCATCGTCGTTGGACGGGTCGAGTTTCAAGGCTTTTTCGTAACAATAAATAGCCATCGGATACTCACGCATCTTGTAATAGGCATTGCCCATGTTATAATAGAGCGGTACCGATTCCATATCGGTGGCGAGGATTTGCTCGTAAAGCATCATCGCCGAGTCGTAATTGCCCGCATTGTAGGCGGCGCTGGCTTGTTCAAACCATTGCTCATTCTGCGTTTGCGCCCTCATTGACATAACGGCGGACATCATCAGTATTAATAAGGTGTAGCGTTTCATCTCTTCCTCCTTTCTTTCTTTATAAGACTTTTTCGGCTTTGGTGATGACCTCGATGCCACGGCGGTAGAGGTCGTCCATCTTCTCTTCCGCATTGCCAGGGGCAAAGCGGGCAAACTCACAGTTGTTGAGCGTGTCGACAAATTGCTGAGTGAGGTCGTCAGGGACGTTCTTTCCCTTCATGGTCTCGCTCACCGTATCCATCGAGAGTTTGGAACGCTCGATGGCGAGCTTGTCGGCGATATAGCCCCACAAGGCCTGCGACATCTCCACATAGAAGTTCTCCTGGTCTTTGACTTTCAGGTATTGGCTGGCTTTCTTCAGACGGCCACGCGCCACCTTGTCGGCCTTGCGGTTACGGTTGGCGGCGTTGTCCTGTTTGAGTTGTTCACGCTTTTTCGACAGCAACAAGGCGATGACAAAAACAAGCAGCAAAGCCAACAGCACGATGAAATAAGGCACCGTGCCAAAGAAAGCCGAATGGACGGGCTTCAGGCGCGGGTTGCCCGTCATGATATGGCGGATGTCGCTGCCGAGGTATTTGATGCCCTCCTGATTGGAGGCGAAAATGCTGACCTCTTCGCTCTCAGAGCCCTGACCCTTCTCCACCTGAATAGTATAGGCCTCGGAAGTCGTGCTGGAATACGTGCCTCTGCTGGGATTGAAACATGAGAACTCCACAGGTGTCAGATTGAAACTGCCGGCGCGACGAGGAATAACAAGATACTCAGCCTTTTTTGTACCCGACATGCCATTGGCTGTATTGTTGGTTGAGATGGTGATTTTGGGGTCATACACCTCGAAATCGGGCGGGAAAGCAGGTTCAGGCAGCTGCAACAGCTCAATGTTGCCCGTGCCCGTCACCGACAGCGAAAGCGTGAATGCTTCGTTGGTCTTGAGTTGTGTCTTGTCGATGTCGGTCTTGAAGTTGTAGTCACCCACAGCACCAGCAAAGGAGCCGGGCTTGCCATTATCGGGCAGATTCTTGACTTCAACGGTCAGGCTATTGGTCGATAGCTCCTTGCGGACATTGGCAATATTACGGTTGAAGAAGGGGTCGTTAAAGAAAATGTCGAATGGGTCGTTGCTCTGGCGTTTGTTGTTTTGCGTACGCACTTGTGCCACACACTCAATGACCATCGGCTCGAGGGTAAACGAGCCGCCGCGCTGCGGGACGAGAATAATTTTCTGGATTTCAGCGGTAGTGTATTCCACTCCATTGATGTATTCACTGCTTTGGTGCAGATTGCCGCCAGTGTTGTCAGTAATGTCCTTGGTCCAGAAGCCGGCATAGGACGGCGACCTTGACACCGACAGCGACGAGACGGGAATCCTAGTATAGAGCTTGTAAGTCAAAACGACCTGTTCACCGACATATACCGATTTCTTCGAGGGAACGACCTTGATGAACAAATCCTTGCCACTCACTTGCGGGTCAGAGGTGTTCTGCGAAGCACCACCTTGTTGCGAGCCATTATTGCCTCCCCCTGAAGGAGCGGAATAGCTACCGTCATCAGGAACGACCTTAATTTCAAAAGGCTCGCTACTCACTTTGTTGCCTTTGACGGTCAACGAGGCGGAGCCAATACGGAAGGTGCCTTCCTGGGCGGCTTGCAAGGCGAACGTAAAGGTGTTTTTGGTGGTACGCGAGATGGAACCGTTGACAATCTGCACACTCGAACTCGACGAGGTGAAAGGTCCACCCAACACATTGAAGCCTTCAAACGAAGGTGCTTGGAAATTCCTGCCTTCGGCATTGGCTTCAAACACCACTTGGAAACGCTCGCCCACCATTACTTGCCGCTTGGCGGAAACGGTGAGGGTTGGGTCGTCTTGTGCCCATAATGTCATGGGGACGACACATATTAATGCTAATAACCAAAATATCCTTTTCATCGATTCTTTGTTTTCATGCTACAAAACTACAATTTTTAGACGGACGCAAGCATTGCGTCCCCACAAGTTACCAATCTTTGTCACTCTTCTTTTTGGGTTGTTGTCTTACCTTTTGTTCGTTGACCTTTTCCATGGTTTTCTTTTCCTGGTTCTCAAGGGCATCCAACATACGTTGGGCATCTTCTTTTGACATCTCCTGACTTTGCTGTTGCTGCTGTTGTTGCTGCTGTTGCTGGTCTTGATTTTGTCGATCTTGCTGTTGCTGCTGCTGATCTTGCTGGTCCTGTTGCTCCTGCTGCTGGTCTTGTTGCTGCTGTTGTTGCTGGTCTTCACCTTCATTCTTCTCGAAGACGGCAGAGACCTCCACATCGAAGTCGGGCATAGTGAAGAAATTGCCCAAAGGCTGTACTTTCACCGAAGTGTCGCCCACCTGATGGATGACGTATTCCTTGAACTGATAGCCAGGCTCTGGCGCATTGCGCAGGGCCACCGTCTCGCGGCGCGTGGCATCGCTGACATCCAGCAGCACATGGCCGCCTTCAAGGGTGGTGTCGGCCTCCACCTTATTATAATAGGTGGCCTCCTCAAAGCTGGCTTTCACAGTCACGTCGTTGTCGAGCATCTGGAAGACGTTGTCGTCACTAACGGGAGCCGACTCCGTGCCATCGTTGCTCACCACACGCAGGTCACTCAACTGGAAGCCTCTGTCGGGCTTCACAATCACCGCGACATTCTGCCCGGGCTTGACCAAGCTATCGGTGACCGAAATCGTTCCATTGGAAACCGTGTCGATGCTGATTCTCAAGGCTGTGCGGAACGAGGCTGTTACCGTTACATCAAAGTCAGGCATCTGGAACACAGTATCATTGACTTGAACCGTATCGTTACGGCTTCCCGTCTTGTAAACGGTGAATCTGTCCACCATATAACCCTCTTCTCCCTCACCCTTCAGGACGACCTGCTGCCCCTCAATAGCACGCTGCTTGTCGGCCCAGACACGTCCATGGACAATATTGTTCTCCACCTCTATCTTATGCGCCTGCTTGAACTCAGCGGTCACGATGACATCAAACTTCGGCATGATGAAACTGTTTCCGCTTACCTGCACCTGTACTTCCTGATTGTCGGCCCTTACGACAACATACTGCGACAAGGCATAGTTGTCGTCAGCTTGAGATTTCAGCGTAACACGCTGACCGTTAAAGGCTTCTTTCTCGCTTGCTTCCACGCTGCCAAATTCAATATTCGGGTTCACCCAAATACGGCTCTTAACGAGATGTGCCCGGCAATACTCGAGGTTGTAAAGCGCGTCAGCATTCTCAGGGTTAAACTTCAGCGACACCTTATATATATTAAAAGCATCAAAGAACTTGCCTTGAGCGAGGAGGCAGTTGCCCATATTGAAGACCGCGTTCGACTTCAATTTGGCATCAGGCGACATTTCGACCACCTTCTGGAAAGCCTCGTAAGCTGCATCATAGTTCTCTTGGGCAAACAATGCGTCGCCAACGTTAAACTGCGCATGAGCGTTGTTGGGGCGCGCATCAAGCGCCTTCTTGTATTGAATCTCTGCTTCGGTATAATTGCCCCGTTTATAGAAGCGGTTGCCTTTACGAATCAGCTTCTCGTCGGTCTGGGCCGAGGCCGAAACAAAAGATAATACCAAAACAATGGTTATCAGATATTTGCTTATCATTTTCATACCTTCTTCTCAAAAATGTTAAACTTTCTCTCCCAGCCTTTCTTACCCGATGAAACGAAGATTTCGATGAGCAACAGGATAATGGCTGCTCCCACAAACCACTGGAACTGGTCTTCATAGTCGGTGAACACCTTGGCTTCAATCTCAGCCTTGTCAAGTTTCTCAATGTCATTATAGATTTTTTCCAGTCCGACATTCGAGTTGCTGGCACGCACGTAGATACCATTGCCTGCAGCGGCAATCTGCTGCAACATCTGTTCGTTGAGCTTGGTGATGATGGTGTTGCCTTGCATATCCTTGCGGTAGCCCGTCTGGTGTCCATATTGGTTGTACTGCGGGATAGGAGCGCCTTCGGGCAGACCCATACCGATGGTATAGATGTGAATGCCAAGTTTGGCGGCCTCCTGGGCAGCTTTCACCGCGGCATCATTCTCATGATCCTCACCATCAGAAATGATGATAATGGCCTTGCTGTGCTCCTCTTCAGAGAACGACTTAACTGCCAGATTGATGGCTTCGGCGATGGCCGTTCCCTGCGAGGCCACAAGGCTTGTGTTTACCGTCGAGAGGAACATACGCGCCGCAGAATAGTCGGTGGTAATAGGCAATTGCACGAAAGCCTTGTCGGCAAAGACAATAATGCCAATACGGTCGCCTTTCATCTCATTGATGAGCTTGTTGATAGCCTGCTTGGAACGTTCCAAACGGCTCGGAACGATGTCTTCAGCGTTCATCGAATTGGACACATCAACGGCGATGTAAAGGTCGATGCCCTCACGCTTCACTTCCTCCATCTTACTGCCACTCTGCAAATTGGCTAAGGCCAAGATAATGCAAGTCATCATCAGCAGGAAGACAACGAACTTGAAGTTGGCGCGACGGGCGGAATAACTCGGCACGAGGCTGTCGCGCATCGCAATATCGGCAAAACGCTCGAAAAGGTTCCGCTGTCTGATGCGGAACAGGATATAAATGATGACCAATACCGGCAAAACCAGTAACCAGTAAAGGTATTCGGGATGTTCAAATCGCAATACGTTTTCCATAGCTTCAATCCGTTAAAGTCCTGAAAATAGTTTTGCGCAAAAGGAATTCGAGCAGCAGCAAGGCCATTGCCATAGCTACCAAAGGATAAAACTCTTCATGGAGACGGCGGAATTCCGTCACCTCAATCTTGGAGCGTTCCAACTTGTCGATTTCCTGATAAATTTCGTCCAACTTTTGGTTGTTGTTGGCACGATAATACTTACCGCCCGTTGAATTGGCGATAGAGGACAGCAATTTCTCGTCGATTTCAACCTTCACTTGTTGAATGACCGTTCCGCCAAAGGGAGTCTGCATGGGATAAGGAGCAGTGCCATAGGTACCCACGCCAATGGTATAGACGCGGATGCCGTACAATTTCGCGATTTCGGCTGCCGTATAAGGGTCGACGGAACCGGCATTGTTCATACCATCGGTCAACAGAATCACCACTTTGGAGATGGCTTCGCTGTCTTTGAGTCGGCTGATGGCCGTCGCCAAGCCGTCGCCAATGGCGGTGCCGTCATCAATGAGGCCGTTTTTCATCTCGTCAAGCATATTGAGCATCACGCCGTGGTCGGTGGTCAAAGGTACCTGGGTGAAGGTCTCGCCCGAGAAGATGACCAAACCCATGCGGTCGCCCGGACGTTCTTTAACAAAATCGGAAGCCACGCGCTTTGCGGCAGTAAGACGGTCGGGCTTAAGGTCGCGTGCCAGCATGGAGCCAGAGACGTCCATCGCCATAACGATATCAATACCTTCTACATTCGAGGTCGAGTTAGTCGACGAGCTCTGCGGACGTGCCAAAGCCACGATAAGCAACGCCAATGCCGCCACCTTCAAAACAAAGAGCGAATGACGAAGGTAGGCTTTCCACGTCTTGGGCAGATTGGCGAAACCGTTGGTGTCGGAAAACTGCATCGAAGCCTCCTGTTTCTTGTGGCGCAGCACATACCAAAAGATGGTCAACGGCACCAGCAACAAGAGCCACAGCAGCTTAGGATTCGCAAATTCAATGTTCTCAAACATCTTTCACTTCCTCCTCTGTTTTCATTGTCTTTTGATAATGCGCATAACTCTCGTTGACAAACTCAGTCATGTTGCTCAAAGCCGTGTCGCTCTCCAAGGTCGTAGCGGAATATTTGGCAAACTTCACCAGATCAGCCACTTCCATCGTGTCCTTCAGCTTGCTATAGGTCTCCTTAGAGAAATGCAACGGCTTGATTTCCTCGAGGATATCATCAGTGGTCATCTCGATGGCATTCACGCCAAACTGACCTTCGATGTACTCACGGGCGATGTCGGTCAGCGAGGAGAAATACTCCTTCACCTTGCCCGACTGCCACATCTTCTCCTCACGCAATTTCTTCAATTCGTCAACAGCCTTGTCGTAAGGCGGAATGACGGGCCCATGAACGATGTTGCCCTCCTCATCAACATGAACTTTGCGTCGTTTCACGAAGAGCCAAATGCCTATACCAAGCAAAACGGCCAACAAAGCGACCAAAATCCACGGAAACACCTCTTTCATCTGTATCGGTGCGGCCATAGGCTCAACGATGGGTTTGTAAGGCTGCAAGGTGTCAACAACTATCGTAGTCGCATACAAGTCGATAGGCTCCGTGAAAGCCATCATCCTCATCGGGTCGTCAAACGATTGGGCATATTTCAAGCCGACAGCGGGCAATTGAATTTGTCCTGTGTCGAAAGTCATCAATGTCAGTTGTTGCTGCACGATGACATTACTGTCGGCATCGGCGGTACGCACCACATCGCCACGTTTCAGAATGTCAATTTGCTCCGAGAGCGTGTCGATGGCGAAATCGTTCCATTCCACAAACCAACCGTAGGGCACTTTGAGGCTCAAGTCGAGCGTAAAAGGCTTGCCGACCTGCACTTTCGTGCTTTCTACCTTGCCCTCCACCTCCACCTGCTGAGCCTTGACAGCCGTCGTTGCCAACAGAGCCATTATCAAAAACAAAACATATTTCTTCATCTTCTTGCCTCCCTTTTCTTGAAGAGTTGCATCAAAGGTTTCACATAGTCCTCGCCCGTATAAATCAGCGCGTTGTCAATACCGTGCTTGGTAAACTCGCGGTTGAGTTCTGCCGACTTATACTGAATCATCTTGGAATAAGCATCATGCCAAGCGCGACTTGAGGTATCCACCCACAGCTCCTTGCCCGTCTCCGAGTCACAGAACTTCACCAGCCCCACCTTGGGAATCTCCATCTCGCGGTGGTCGGTGATGCGCAAAGCGACCAAATCGTGCTTGTTGGCACAAATCTGCATCTCTTTCTCAAAGCTCTTATCCGTCATGAAGTCGGAAATCAGGAAAGCAGTGGTGCGGCGTTTGATGGCCGAGGTCAGGAAACGCAGGCCCTCGCCGATGTCGGTACCGCGCTCAGCGGGCTTGAAGTCGACAATTTCCCTGACGATGCGCAAGATGTGCGAACTGCCTTTCTTCGGAGGGATAAATTTCTCCACCTTATTACTGAAGAAAATGACACCCACCTTATCGTTGTTCTGGATGGCAGAAAACGCCAAGACCGCTGCCAGTTCGGCAGTCAAGTCACGTTTCGACTGACGCTGCGAGCCAAAATCGTTGGAACCCGACACGTCGATGAGCAGCATGACCGTCAGTTCGCGCTCCTCCTCGAAAATCTTGACGAAAGGCCTGTTGAAACGGGCTGTGACATTCCAGTCAATATTGCGGATGTCGTCGCCAAACTCATACTCACGCACCTCGCTGAAGGTCATACCACGCCCTTTGAAGGCACTGTGATACTGCCCCGAAAAGATGTGGTTCGAGAGGCCTCGCGTCTTGATCTCGATTTTACGTACTTTCTTGAATATTTCTGTTGATTCCATTGGTTATTTCGAATGTGCGGCTGCCACGTTGCGACAGCCCTACAACTCTAAACTCTCAACTCTAAACCCTAAACTAATTACGGCACTTCGACGGTATTCAGGATTTCGTTGATGATTTCTTCGGTGGTAATATTTTCGGCCTCAGCCTCGTAGGTCAAACCGATACGGTGGCGCATGACATCGGGAGCCACAGAACGGATGTCTTCAGGGATGACATAGCCACGATGCTTGATGAAGGCGTAAGCCTTGGCAGCCAAAGCCAGATTGATAGTGGCACGCGGCGAGCCGCCATAACTAATCATATTGGCAAACTTCTTCAGCTTGTAGTCGGAAGGATAGCGCGAGGCAAAGACGATATCGGTGATGTAGTTCTCAATCTTTTCGTCGAGATAAATCTCGCGGCACACCTCACGGGCACGGATGATGTCTTCAGGCTTCACCACGGTATTGATTTTTGCGCCAGCATTGCTAATATTCTGGCGCAGAATCATTTTCTCTTCATCTTTCTTGGGATAGTTGATAATCACCTTCAACATGAAACGATCCACCTGAGCCTCAGGCAGCGGATAGGTACCCTCCTGCTCGATGGGATTCTGGGTAGCCATCACGAGGAAAGGATCCGGCAACTTGAAGGTCTCGTCGCCGATGGTCACCTGATGCTCCTGCATGGCTTCAAGCAAGGCACTCTGCACCTTGGCGGGAGAACGGTTGATTTCATCGGCAAGGACGAAGTTGGCGAAAATGGGGCCGCGACGCACCACGAATTCCTCTTTCTTCTGGCTGTAAATCAACGTGCCGATGAGGTCGGCAGGCAGCAAGTCAGGGGTGAATTGGATGCGGGCGAACTCGGCATCAATGGCACTGGCCATCGACTTGATGGCCAAGGTTTTGGCCAGTCCTGGAACACCTTCCAAGAGGATATGTCCGTTGGCCAGCAAGCCGATCAATAGGCGTTCGGTCATCTGCTTCTGTCCCACGATGACCTTGTTCATTTCAAGGTTGATGAGGTCGAGGAATTGACTCTCCCTTTGGATTTTTTCGTTCAGTTCACGAATGTCAGTCTCTATCATTTTATGTTGAATTGTTTAATTGTTGAATCGTTGATTGTTGAATTGTTGCCAACAGCCCGTCAAAAAGCGTGCAAAATTAGTGCTTATTTAGGTTAAATAACTCAGAAAGGGGAAAAATATTGTGAGTAATGGAGACGAATAATCACCGCAAACCTTAGATTTGCAGCGTGGTTGTCTGCAAGTCAGGGTTGCAAGCGCAAAA
>R22__coassemble_788_pt1 | contig 18156 bp, 14 predicted proteins | sample R22__metabat2_low_PE_022 | metagenome-assembled genome bin R22 | reverse complement strand
GTGTTGAAGAACCGTTCCATATTGGTCATTTGCTTCTATTCTTGTTTTTCTTGTAAGTAGGTGGTCGTATTTAATTTACATGTTGGACACGAGACTGCGGGACGCGGGACGACGGAACTACTATGGTTAGAAGTTTTTGCATCTCGGTTCAATTGTTAACAAACTCATTCACATTCCCCAAACCATTATCTTCCTTCCGTTAAACTCACGTCCATCGTGCCATATCTTCTCTTCCCACGACTTGCCTGGTGTGCGGTCGAATATGATGAAATGGCCTTCATCGACACTGCCCACCTTGTCCATATACTCCCAGGTCTGCTTCAGACCGTCTTCTATGGTCTTTTCCATGCTGTAGCGTTTTATCTTCAGCTCCAGCACTATCCTTTGAATCGGGCCTCCGTATTGTTCCGTCAACGGCTTGCGGATAAGCAGGTCGGTACGTCCGCGACCGAGGCCGTATTCGCGGTCGATATAGCCTCCACCGTTGACCACACGTTGCAGGAAGGCCTGCAGGAGCAACTGAGGGCCACTCTCCTTATAGTCAAACTTCTCAATCCAGGCATCGGCATTCTGGCGGAAGAACTGCTGGAAGTCCAGGAGCAGCTTCTCCATGTTGATGCTGTTGTCGGGATTCATGTACCAGACAGGAGCTTGCACCAGACCCGTTTGCGTAGTCCATGTCAATTCACGGGGGATAATCTCGCGATATATTCCATTGGCAATACGGCGAGGCTTCCCTCTTTCAACCGTAATCAGCCCCATGTCCATCACATATTGGACATCATCCGAGGGGATAATGGATTCATCCGCTTCCTCCTCATTGGCCAATATGGGACCTATCACACGCCGCACACGGTCTTCCTTCAGTTTGTCTATCAATATGTCAATATGCGTCTCGCGGCGGTAGATGATACGTTCCTGCGCACGGTAAATCATCTCGGGGATGATTCTGACGCTACGGTCGCGGTTCTCCCTCATCTCCATCGTCACTTCATAGCCCAATGCGTTCACCAACCAGGGCTGTCCTTCGGTGGCCTCCCAAATCATCGGGAAGCAGGCTTCATCAAACACTTGACCTGTCGCCTTGGTATGCTCCAAATACAATGCATGGATTTCCTCTTTGGTGAAATTGCCTAAGTGCAGCGACCGAGCCTTGATGTTGAACGCAGAGCCTCCCGTGATGATGTCTTGATTAGACAATACAATACGATAATCACGGACATCGCGCACACCACAAAGGATGATGGACTGCGGGAAAGAGTGGGGACGATTGGCGTATCCAGAGCGGATCTGGCGGAGAATGCTGACCAGGCTGTCGCCCACCAAGGCATCAATCTCATCAACAACAAGAATTATAGGCTTGGGAAGACTCTCCGACAAACGGCGCAAATAGGTAGCCAGCATCGAGTCCTTACCCACTTGCTGCACTTCGTCGCGAATCTGAAGGGGCATGTCATTGCCGACAACACCTCTAAACTGCTCGGCCAAAGTGTCGACTGTCGACTTGACCACGCTTTGCACATCGTTGCGCGAGGCTTGTCCGCCCTCCACATTGGCGTAAACCGCGATGTATTCATCCCGCTCGTTCAGGTAGTCGCGCAAGGCGAGCATACACGAGGTTTTACCCGTCTGTCTTGGGGCATGCATCACAAAGTATTTCTGCTGCCTGATGAGCAGCAGCACCTCTTCCAAATCGATACGCTTCAGAGGGTCTATATAATAATGCAAGTCCTTCTTGATGGGACCAGCCGTGTTGAAGAACCGTTCCATATTGGTCATTTGCTTCTATTCTTGTTTTTCTTGTATCTCAAATATCCTACCCAATAGAAAAAAAATCGTCCAATACCCTTACGCCTTTCCAGTCTGTTTTATATTGTACAAGAGTCAAGGCACTTATTAATGTAAGGCTCGACTTTGTAAACAGGGACTACTATTGTTAGGAGTTTTTGCATGTTAATTATAATCGTTAGCAGAACAAAACGCGAATGTTTATCAACATTTGAATAAAGACCTCAAACCATTCTTGACTTTTCGCATACGGTTTTTCATCTTATTATTTCGGAAGATACGCTTTTGTTCTGGTAGATAGTGATGGTAATCAACATCAGGATCCAAGACCCAAAAACAACCATGATCACTAGCCGCTTTAACAGGTGTCATGTAATCATTTCCATAGAATACCTTCAAAATCATATCATAATCCGACGGCACTGGAATACTAATATACTCGAATTGGATATAATCCGTATGGCTATACCAATCTTTATTCATAATATAGCGAAAAGATAAACTAGAAACACGGTGATGTGTTCCATCATCGTATCTTTTCAAACATTTTTCATATTCGCCAGCAAGTTTGTCAAAACTACTCATTCCTTTCAACGACCTGAAAGGGTGAAACATATTGAAATAAACATTTGCATCCAAAGCGTAGAATTTCGTTCGATGCTCCGCCAGCCATAATTCTATCGTTTTCGAATCATCAGGAACTTCATCCAATGGAAAAACATCAATAAAGATTCCCTGATGGATGTGTGTGGTCTTCTGTCCTCCAAACCCCAACATTCCCGTGGTACCGTCCATACGTATCTGGGCGTGATTTCTCGCATAGCGTTTTTCTGTTGCCATAGACTGGAAAAAATAAGGATGCGAAAACTCTTGAGACGCTATCTGTACAAGATAATCGTAATCATTCCTAAACATAACCACATCTATGTCGTCATCCCAAGGAATATATCCACCTTCTCGCACAGCACCAAGCAACGTTCCACTATCAGCCCAAATTCGCAATCCGTATTTCTCACATACATCCAACAACTTTTGCAACATATCCAACTGAACCGCCCAAACTCGTTTCATCTTTGCCGAAACGAAATAGCCATCACGTTCCTCTGCTTCGAGGAAGCCTTCTGGAATGGGGTATTTGCATAATTCAGTAATCATAATTGCTATTTCTTTTTACAAATACTACCGTCATTCTTAAACTATTCAAATTTCAAACACATTGATTCTCCTGTAAAAATCCTCCATCATATTAACTATGCATTTCGAATGAACCTTGTCAATATAAGTATTAATATGACCTGACCGAATCCCTTTAACAAAAGACAAGATTTCATATCTAATTCCCTCACCGTCCACCTGATAAAAGAAACGTCTATTATCAGCAGGGTTTTCATAACGAATTTCAAAATAGTCGGTCTTCCACCATGGTGCCGGCACATAAACATAACCTTTTGTGCCGGATATAATCAATTCACCCTCCGACTTAACACCTTTCCCGACCTTCAATGAGGCAACGCCATGGGGATATATCAATGAAATCTTCGTGAACGTATCAAAACCTTCTGCAATTAAATGTGTTGATATTTGTTTGTTTACATACTCCGTACCGAGAAGTTGAAAAACAGGCAACATGGCTGTCGGCCCCCATGCACTTATACTATTCCAAACCTCATCGAGACTTGCACCTTCCTTTGTTTTCTGTTCCAATTCTGACAAACTGGTACAAGTAGCATCAACGGAAACGATATCGCCAATTCTTCCACCCTTAACAAGAACCAGCATTCTATTGTAAGCAGTAGAATAGGCGGTCTTGATAGCATCCATCAATTGCAAGTTATGTTTTTGAGCTATCTTCTGTAGTTCTTCATATTCGTTGGTATTTATCGCAATAGGAGATTCGCACAGAACATGTTTGCCTGCCAGCAAGGCGCGTTTCACATGCTCATAATGATTCCGCGGATGAGACACGACATACACTGCATCTGAAACTTCAAACAATCTGTCAAGACTCTCCGTAATCAAATATTTGTTTTTTATCTCATCGGTAAAACTAGAATCGTCAGAAGTGTTTATTCCACTGATAATGATGCCATTCACATAACGACTTTCCTTCTCAAACTTGTTGACTAAGGTAGAATTGCCCACGATGCCTATCTTTAATTCCCTCTTTCCCTCTCGTATTTCTGAGCTGGATACACCTTCCGTTCTATCAAGATAAATCACCTTGCAGAACTCCTTCAAATAATCAAACTTACCTTCCCAATCCGAACCAACGGTAAAGACATCAACACCATAGCGTTTGATATCATCAATCTTCTGTCCTTCATATTCCTCGACAATAATCTCATTGGCCAACCCCGTTGCTCGAACTGATTCTAACCGCTCCACCAAAGATTGCTGGGCATTGATTTTCCCTCGTGTTAAATCAAAACTATCAGAAGTAACACCGACAATCAAATAATCCCCCATAGCTTTGGCGCGTTCCAACAAGCGTTGGTGACCAAAATGAAACATATCAAAGGTTCCATATGTGATAACCTTTACCATCAGATGAACTTCTTTTCTTTAAGGTTAATAAAAGCATTCAACAACAGATTATAATCCGCTTCGGTCAAACAACCAATGTGCCCCACTCGAAAAAGGCTGTCTTTCAAATCTCCTCCATTTGGACATATCCATATCCCATACTCATCCTTTAATTTCAAAAAAATCTCAAAAGCCGAACGAGTGGTGGGATGCAACGGCGTCATAGCGTTACTCAGACTTTCACTGCATATCTCAAAGGGCAGTTTGTACTCTTTTATCTTATCCCTAAAATAATTAGCAAGTTTTGCAGTTCTTTCAACCTCTACCTTATCTCCACCTGTCGCATCAATCTCTTTCAAACGGACGTTTATCTGGTGCAATACTCCCACAGCTGGCGTCCACGGTGTTTGACCACGCTCTTGATTCTTTAATGCCAAATTCAAATCAAAATACTGGCAGCAACACTTCGTCTTTTCAATACGTTTCAAAGCAGAGTGGGCAAGCACCACTATCGCGATGCCTGGTGGACATGCCAATGCTTTCTGGCTTCCAATAATCATCACACCAGCATCTAATGCCGCCATATCAAAGGGGTCGGCAAGGAAACTACTGATAACGTCTACAATCATAAAGCATCCATTCCTTTTGCAGAACCTACTCACCAATTCTGCATCATAATGAACGCCCGTAGAAGTTTCATGCTTTTGAAAAAGGAACGCTGTATATCCTTTGCCTTCGTATGGTGCAAGGTGCTCGGGCTTCAAGGCCTTGCCCTGTTCCATTTTGATTTCCGTGAATGGAATTTCATGAATGGTCAACAATTCCACAAAACGTTCACCGAAGCTGCCACCATTGATAACAAGTGCTTTGTCATCTTTTGCCAGACAATTCATAATCGCCGCTTCCATGCCACCAGAGCCAGAACTCGTCAAAAAGGCCACTCTACTATTATTTGTAGCATGGGCGAACTTTTTCACCAAACGCTCATTTTCAAGCATCAGTTCCGAGAACTCTGTCGTTCTAAAATACGGCACTTGTTCTGCACCAATAGCTCTGATGGTCTCACTCGACTGTACTGGACCGACGGTAAAAATCAACATTCTACTCATCAATTCTATATCATCTTTTTTTTATCACAGTAAACCATCTGCTAGTATCAGAGTTATTTCCATGGTCAAACTCTGAAACAATTCTTTCATCTACGACATCTGATATTGAAAACAGCGGCTGAAGTAAAGCAAGGTATTCCTCTCGCGTCCTATATACCGCCGAATAGTTTGAATCTAAAGCTGAAGACCAGATTTCATCCAGAGTCAATCTCCTTCCTAATCCTATACTCTCCCATAAATACAAGCGACCGCCTTTCGACAGTAAACTAGCTAACCGCGTAAAGCATTGTTTAAGATCATCTTCATTGATATACATCGACACACCTGCTATCAATACAACATCAAAGGATTCTTCCCTAAATTGATCAGAACTAATTAAATCCTGAAACGACATATTCAAGAACGAAACGTCCTTTCCTTTCAAATTCCAACCGCAAAAGTTCTCTTTGCAGGATTTGATCATCTCTTCAGAAAAATCAGTTCCAACATATCGACGACACAACGGTATCACAGTTTCCGCCCACCTTCCTATGCCACAGCCAATATCCAGAACCGAATCTGTTTCTCGAATATTCAACAAAGGAAGTATCAAATCCTTCTCCATGACATCCCATTTCTCAGCATTTTCCTTTGTTAAAGTAACCGTGGCATAACGAGCAGATTTCTCCTTCACATCAGATTGGTTTAATAATCGAGCTCTGGTTTCATAAAACTCCCTAACACGTTTCGTGTCAATATCTCGTTTTCTTTCATAAATACGATGTTCTTCCATAACCTAAAGATTGTTTAAAAACCAAAATTGATGCGGTCTTGCATATATGTGATTCGATTTGCTATATCCTCTACCCCTACACTTCGCCTACGGTTCGGATATAATATGACTTTGATTTCTCCGACTTCTCCAAAAAGCTTCCCATGCAGTCTTCTTAAATCATTCTATGCCTGTTCTTTCACTTTTGTCTAATCAAACAACCATCCTTCCCCAAGCCCTTCTACCGCCCTACCCAAGCTCTACCCAAGGTGTTGGCAAGGAGTAGCCAAGCTCAAAGGCTTGGCTTGAGTTTGGCAACAACATGTCAAATACGGTTCAACATCTTGGGTACAAAAGTATACAATAAGTCGACACTTTTTCGCCTACTCTTCGCCTAAGATACGCCTAAGGTACGCCTATACTACGGTAACGCTACATCGAAGCTACGTCGAAGGCACATCGAAGCTACAACGAGCCTACAATCTGGTTTTGATGACGGATTGGGCTGCTGATGCAGAGCTTGTTTTCTTACATCGAAAAACGCGAAAGACTCGAACGGGCTGCTTCGCAGCAAGGCGGCATGCAGGAATTCCACAGCTCCGCCACCCTGAGTCCCATGCAACAGCGGACAACTCACTCAATTTCCGCTCATTACAGGAATCAACCTGATGATACAAGGCTTAGCCTTTGAAAGGCATGAATGCCTCATGCGTATTTAGTCTGCAAAAATAGATATTTTTCCGTAAAAAGGAAACAAAACAACAGAAATTATTTCGACCGATTCCCCTTTATGAGAATATTGCCGACAATATTCCAGAAATATTTCCAGTCGGTACGGAAAGGATGTTCCAGATAGGCCTCCAAATACCGTCTTTCGCTTTCTTGGATTTCGTCAAGGGTCTTGGGCATATCAAGATAGAACGGAGGCAACAACCCCGGTTTGGTCTTTATTCTAAGCTGCTGCATTTCAGTTGTATATAAATCATAATACTGCTGGCTTAGTGGTCTTACGCCAACGAGTTTGATTTGCCCCTTCACCATATTGATCACCATAGGCAGCTCATCTAGCCAAGTTCTCCGCAGGAACCGGCCCCACTCGGTAACACGGTAGTCGTCTTTGAACTTGCCTCCTTCACCCAAATCGTTGTTTTCGTAGACATAGGTCTGCAGGTACTCGGAATAGGCATACATGGTCCGCAATTTGAACACGTTGAATTTCTTCCCGTCCTTCCCTATCCTGCGCAATCTGATGAACATCCCGTAGGTGTGTTGTTCTTCGCTGGGCTGGCGCTTCTTCTGGGCGATGACGCAATAACGGTCATGCACATACCGCTCACTGACCACCTCAAACCCACAATAATACAACCGGCCAAGCATCTCGGGACGGGGAAACACCTTGCGCTCTTTGCGGGTGCAGAAATAATAGAAACGGCGCGTCAAGCCCAACTTTGGGCATACCCTATGCCACAGAAAATCAAAGAAATATACGACATACGCGATAATCTTTGGATAGTGGCTGAAAATCTGCGCCCTACGTTTCTGAGCCGTATCGAAGCTGCAAACGAAGTAGCCATCCTGTTTCAGTTTGGCATTGGCACTACGAAGATACCGATTCACATATCGAATGGCATTCAGATGATCCTCGGCCAACAGCACCTCGGCTTCGCCGTCAGGCACCGACCACGACTTCTCGGCATACTCGTTGAGCCACTGGGAGCGTTTGGGGCCACGAGGCGATTCACTCACTTCAATAAGCTCACGAAGTTGGTCAGGAGCATCATCAAACTCAAACCTCGGGGCGTGCTGCGTCTCAGCCACGGCGAGGTATTCCATCACCTCGTCGTAATTATCGCGTGCCGCTATTTTATTGAAAACTGACTTGATACCCATGTCTTTCGATGACTACTTCTTCAAAAAAACACGGACGGCATTGCAAATCATGTCTTGGTCAGTTCCCGTAAGATAAGGATGAATAGGTAACGATATCACAGTATCCGCCAAGCGGTCAGACACTGGGCAAAGGTTATCTTCAAGATTCAGATAGTTGAACGCCGTTTGACGGTGCATCGGGATGGGATAATAGATGGCTGTCGGAATATCCAGGTTTTTCAATGCTGTTTGCAGTCCGGTCCTGACTTCCTTGTTCTCCACTTGAAGCGTGAATTGTGCCCAACTGGAGTAAAAACCTTGGGGCACTACAGGCGTTTTCACCACGTCATGCAGCTGCTCGATATAACGCGCAGCCACCTGATTCACATCAACGAGCTCATGTTCCTTGAACGCCTTCAATTTGACCAACAGGATGGCCGCCTGTATGCTGTCCATGCGGGAATTCATTCCGATACGGATGTTGTCGTACCGGTCGCTTCCTTTGCCGTGAACATGGTAAGAATCCATCAATTGAGCCCATTCCTCGTTGTCGGTAAACACAGCTCCACCATCACCATAGCAGCCGACAGGCTTGGCGGGGAAGAACGAAGTGGTTGAAATGTCGCCAAAGGTGCAGGCCTTGCGTTCACCAATGCGACCGCCAAAACCTTGCGCACCATCTTCAAGCACCAGCAAACCATAGTTGTCAGCCACCTTGCGGATGGCCTTGAAATCGGCAGGCAAACCAAACAAATCAACCGCAATGACGACGCGAGGTGTCAACTTCCCCGCTTTCAAGGTCTGCTCGATTTTGCGTTCCAGGTCAGCCACATCCATGTTGAATGTGTCGCCATCGACATCAACGAAGACGGGCGTAGCACCTTGCATGGCTATAACTTCCGCTGAAGCGAAGAAGGTGAAACTGGGCACAAAAACTGCATCACCGGGTTTCACGTCCCATGCTTTCAAGGCGAGCAAGAGGGCGTCTGTGCCGCTGTTGCATGCAACGCAGTGTTTCACACCAACATATTCGGCAAAAGCCGATTCCATCTCCTTGATTTTCGGACCCATGACGTAGGCACTCGATGCTACCACATCAAGGATGGCCTTGTCCATTTCGTCTTTCAGAACAGTATATTGAGTTTTTAGATCTCTGAATTGCATAAACTTAAGTCTCCATTATTTTCTTGATACTTCCGTCCGCACTCACATTGGAGCGAGGCGTTGAGACGTTTTCCGCATTCGCACACCCAGCCGATTTGCTTGGCTGGCACACCAGCCATCAGCGCGTAAGGCTTCACGTCTTTGGTCACCACGGCACCGGCAGCGATGAGAGCACTCTTTCCGACCGTATGGCCACAGACCACCGTGCAGTTGGCACCCAACGAGGCACCTTCACAAATACGGGTTTTGGCATAAACCCCATGTACCGGGAAATGCGCGCGCGGTGTGGTCACGTTGGTGAAAACACAGCTCGGACCACAAAACACATTGTCCTCAATTTCAACACCTTCATATATGGACACGTTGTTCTGCACACGCACGCCATTACCGATGTGGACATTGTTTCCGACATTCACATTCTGGCCGAAGGAACAGTTCTCGCCTATCACAGCACCTTTCTGGATGTGACAAAAATGCCAAATCTTCGTCCCGTTGCCAATACTGACACCGTCGTCAACATAACTGCTCTCGTGTACAAAATATGGTTTTTCCATCGTATCAATTAGGTTTAATTCCATCCCGAGACCAACACATCAACGATGTGCATGACCTCGATGGGAAGATTTTCTTGTTCGATATAAGATTTCATGTGCATCAGGCAGCTCATGTCGGTAGAGACGATATACTCTGCGCCCGTGTTCAATGCGTTCTTGACTTTGTGTTTAGCCATACCTACCGCCACCGGTTCGTGTTCCATCTGAAGCATAAGGTCGGCACCACAGCACATATCCGTCTGCTTCATTTCTATGAGTTCCAATCCCTTGACTTTGGAGAGCAGTTGTCTGGCCTCCTTGCCTAAGCCCAATCCCCTCAATGCGCTGCAACTATCATGAAAAGTCACCTTGTGCGGAAATACTGCCCCGAAGTCGTCAAAATGCAACTGGTTGACCAAAAAGTCAGTCAATTCGTAGATATTCGCCACCAATTTCTTGAAGTTCATGTGGTTTGAAGTATTAAAGAACAACTTCGGATAATACTTCCGAATATAATGCACACATGCCGCTGATGGAGCCACGGTAGGCACATCGCATGAGAAATCATCAAGGAATTTGTCGCCTAAGTCTCGAGCTTCTTCAACATAACCAGCATTGTAGGCAAAACGGCCGCAACAAGTCTGCTCAGGGTTGTAGTCCACCTCAACGCCAGTACGCCGCAGCACCTTCATGGTATTGACTGCCACGTCAGGATAGAACTGATCGATGATGCATGGAACAAACAACTCTATTTTCATAATGCTCATGATGACAATGTAAAAAAATCGTGCAAAGATAGTAAAAAAAACCAATACGCGCTTAAATTTGGACTTTTAGGCAAAAATGAAACATCTTCCCAAAAACGAGGATAGGATTTCCCCACCACTTCAGGATGGTCGAAAGCGACTGGACCGTATAAGATTGCAAGAGGTGCCAAAGCCATCACAACGCGATGGTCGTTGTGGGCACAAAAACGCAGGGGCTGCTTGCCCAATTTGGCCAATTCCATCTGCATGGTTTCCACCCTGTCCGACTCTTTAGCGGCGAGATTGTCAAGACCTGCAAAAGAGGCTTCAACATTCAAGCCGACGCAAGTGGCCACCATAGTAGGATAAAGGTCGGGATGTTGGGAGAAATCGAAACTCAAGCGACGCTTTTCGAAAGGTATTTTCCTCAAAACAATGCCATCGTTAGCATCGAAAGTGCCCACCCCCAATTGCGCCATCCATTCTGAAACGACAGCATCTCCTTGAAGGTTAAGCCCTTCCGAAAGGCTCAATGACCTCAGTTTGATCTCACATTCGTCAGAAAACGCAGCCATTTCATACCAATAAGAAGCCGCAGTCCAATCGGGAGAGATGATGAAACGTCTTGATTGGTAAGGTTTCGGATTGACCGTTATAGTTCTCTCACTTCGCACGGCTTCCGCACCGAAATGCCGCATCATGGCCAAAGTCATTTCAAGATAAGGCAAGGAATTGAGTCCGCCCAACAGCTCAAGCTCAAGGCCAAATGGGAAAAAAGGAGCGGCCAGAAGCAAAGACGAAACGAACTGGCTGCTTCGGGTCATATCGATGGGCACTTTGCCCCCCGCAAGCGGCCTCCCTTTTATGCGCAACGGAAGAAACCCCTCTTTGCCGACATATTGAATATCCGCTCCCAATTCAAGCAAGGCATCCACAAGGGGTTTGATGGGCCGCTGCTTCATGCGTTCTGTCCCTGTAAGGAGGCTGTCGCCCTCATGGCAGGCAAGATAGGTTGTGAGGAAACGGGCCGCTGTGCCGCAGTCTGAAACGTCAATCACGCCACAAGGCATCGACTCCAGCAACTTATATAATAATAAGGTGTCGTTGGAATCGGAAAGGTTTTGGAAATCCGGAGCGAATCTGCCGTAGGCGGCAATCATCAAGGCGCGGTTGCTCTCGCTTTTGCTAGCAGGCAGCTGTATGTCGCAATGCAGTTTCATCAGTCTTGTACCTTTTTGATGACAAACTCCAGCGCAGTCCTCACCGCCTCCAGGTCCACCGCCACATCCCACGCCGGCTTCCCTACTGCCTCAAGCAGGACAAATTGGAGTGTCTCTCCTTTGTTCTTCTTGTCGAAAGCCAGATAGCCCATAATGGGATCCACGTCCGCCTCGGTCAGGTTCACTTTTGCTTCGGCAAGCAAGGCAGGAAGCTGCTCAACATACTTGTGCAGAAGCTCTGCATCGAGACTGAACCGCTCAACAGACAGCCACAAAGCCGCCCCCATACCTAACGCCACAGCCTCGCCGTGCAGCAACGGGCAGTCGGTTGTAATAGTATGGCTTTCAATTGCATGACCCAAAGTATGCCCAAAGTTCAATATCTTCCGCAGCCCTTTTTCTTTAGGGTCTTTCTTCACAATCCCACGTTTGATATCGGCAGCACGATGGATGAATTGCTGATAGTTTTCCAAATTGACATTCAGCAAACTGGCATCAGCGATGAAGCCATATTTCAGCATCTCGGAAAGCCCTGAGAGTATTTCCCTTCGGGGCAGGGTTTTCAGAAACACAGGGTCTGTCAACACTTCTTCCGCCTCAGCGAAAGTACCAATCTGGTTTTTCGCTCCACCGAAATCAAAGCCCGTCTTCCCTCCTATCGCCGCATCCACCATCGCGAGCAAAGTGGTCGGAATATTGATGAACTTGATGCCTCTTTTATAGGTCGACGCCGCAAAGCCGCCCAAATCAGTAACGACACCCCCTCCAAGATTGACCAACAGCGCATTGCGGTCGGCATGATGTTCCATCAAGGTCTCCCAAATCTGCTGGACGGCAGTCAGGTTCTTGTGCGGCTCGCCTGATTTGACGACGACCTCAACGGCTTTCCCGCAACCCAACCCGTTTTTTGTCGCTGACAGCCAAAGCGGGGCAACATTTTCATCCGTAAGGAAGAAAACCTGAGAGACTTCAGAGGATTTGACAAGTAACGATTCTTGAATCATCGGTTTCACCTTGTTTAATCTCAACCCGGATGTATCGTTCAGGCAGCAGCGGCTCAATCATCTCGGGCCATTCGATAAGGCAGAGATTGCCGCTGTCGAAATAGTTCTCAAATCCTATGTCGTAGGCCTCTTCTATCTTCTTAATCCGATAAAAATCAAAATGATAAACCGATTCACCCTCTTCGGTGACATACTCGTTGACGATAGCGAAGGTGGGGCTGTTCACCTCATCGGTGACACCCATCTTATGGCAGAGATTCTTAATCAGAGTCGTCTTGCCCGCCCCCATTGCGCCGTAAAAAGCGATAATGTCGGCCTCATTGCGCATTGAGAGCAGATAATCGGAGACTTCTGAAAGCTGCTCCACACTGTTGACACAAAACTCTTTTGGTTGCATAACAATCGTTTTATGCTGCAAAGATAGTAATTTTTCAGTCGGTTTACCGTTTCGCTGTGAGTTGTATCACAGGTATCAGCATTTCACTCATGGAGATGCCGCCGTGCTGGAAAGTATTGCGGTAATAACCGACGTAATAGTTGTAGTTGTTGGGGTAAGCGAAGAAGTCGCTCTCGCCAGCAAAGACGTAGGTCGTACTGAGATTGACCTTCGGCAGGAATATCTTCTCCGGGTCTTTCACCTCAAAAACCTCTTTCGGATTGTATTTCAAGTTCTTGCCGTATTTGTAGCGCAGGTTGGTATTCACTTCCCTGTCGCCCAGAATCTTCACGGGGTCTTTCACGTAGGTACTTCCGTGATCGGTGGTGATGATCATATCACAGCCTTTCTCAGCGATGAAACGCATCATATCGAAGAGGCTCGAATGCTCAAACCAGGAATACATCAGCGAGCGATAGGCCTCCTCGTCGTCAGCCAACTCACGTATGATTTCCATCTCGGTGCGGGCGTGCGAAAGCATATCGACAAAGTTGTAAACAATGACATTCAACTTGTTAGGCATCAAGTTCGACATCTGTTCATAGAGCTTCTTGCCGGCTTGCAGGTTCAGCACCTTATTATAAGAATACTTGATGTTTTTGCCAAATCGCTTCAGCTGCTCGCCCAACAGCTCGCCCTCAAACTGGTTTTTGGTGCCTTCGTCCTCTTCGTCGACCCACCACTTGGGATAACGGCGGCGGATTTCTAAGGGCATCAGTCCGGCAAAGAGCGCATTGCGGGCATATTGTGTGGTGGTAGGCAAAATGCTGTAGTAAATATCGTCGGCCTCCACGCGGAAATAATTCTCAATGAGCGGCTGTATGGCTTTCCACTGGTCATAGCGCAGATTGTCAATAACAATGAGAAACAGCGGTTTGTCATTGCCCTCAAGACGGGGGATTACCTTGTCGCGCACGACGGTGTGAGACATCACCGGCTTTTCTGTTTTTCCTTGAATCCAGTCGACATAATTCCTTTCGATATAGCGCGTAAACTGCACGTTGGCTTCCTGCTTCTGGTCGGCAAGAATGCCCTTGATGCCTTCGTCTGCCGACTTCTGAAGTTCCAACTCCCAACGCACCAGATTCTTATAAAGGTCAACCCACTCGTCGAAGTTCTGGTTGTTGTTGAGGTTCATGCTGATGTTGCGGAACTCCTGCTGATACTTCATCGACGATTTCTCGTCGCGAAGCGTTTTGTTCTCCAAATTGCGCTTCAGCGAAAGCAGTATCTGGTTAGGATTCACGGGCTTGATGAGGTAATCTGCGATATTCGAGCCTATGGCGTCTTCCATCACCCTTTCCTCTTCGCTCTTGGTAATCATCACCACAGGCAGGCTGGGGTGCTCGCGCTTGATGACTTCTAAAGCCTCAATGCCCGAAATGCCCGGCATCTGCTCGTCGAGAAACACGATGTCGAAAGGCTGCTGACGTACCAGCTCGATGGCATCAGCACCATTGTTGGCCGTAACCACCTGATAGCCTTTCTGTTCCAAAAACATGATATGGGGTTTCAAGAGATCTATCTCATCGTCGGCCCAAAGAATAGTTGTTTTGTCCATAGTAATTACGTTTATATGAGAAACGACGAAACCTGGCTTTTATTTCGACAAAAACACAAAAACCGAAAGATTTTGTGTATTTTTGCAGAAAAATAAAACAAGGGATGAGGAACCCACGCTGACCTCTATGGAAAATAAGAAGAAAATCTTCAACGACCCTATATATGGTTTCGTCAGTATTCCCGACGAATTGCATTTCGATATTATTGAACATCCTTATTTCCAAAGACTTAGACGCATCAAACAAGTCAGCATGACTAATTTGGTGTATCCAGGTGCCAACCACACGCGCTTCGCCCACAGCTTGGGAACGATGCACCTGATGCGCAGGGCCATTCACCTGCTGCGAAGCAAGGGCTACGAAATTACTGACGAGGAACTTGAAGCCGCTTCTTTGGCCATTCTGCTGCATGACAGCGGTCACGGGCCGTTCTCACATACCCTTGAAAACAGTATCGTTCAAGGGATTACACATGAGGAGTTATCGCTCAAAGTGATGCAGAAATTCAACGAAATCCACAACGGTCGCCTCGATTTGGCCATAGAGATGTTCAAAGGCGAGTATGAGAAAGGCTTTCTCAGCAAACTGATTTCCAGCCAGCTGGATGTCGACCGCATCGACTATCTGAAGCGCGACAGCTTTTTCAGCGGCGTAGCCGAAGGCAGCGTGAATGCCGAACGCCTGTTAGAGATGATGGAAGTGGTTGGGAATGAACTTGCTATTGAGGCCAAAGGCATTTATTCTGTGGAAAGCTTCATCGTCGCCAGGCGCATCATGTATTGGCAGGTGTATATGCACAAGGCCGTTCTGAGTGCTGAATATATGCTGCGCAATATCCTGAAACGCGCCAAGATGCTCAGCCAGCACCGCGATTTGTTCGCCACACCCGCTCTTTCGTTCTTCCTCAAAAACCAATACCCCTTTGAGGAGGGCTTTGAGCGTGATTTTGTCTTGGACAAGTTTTGCCAATTGGACGACTATGATGTGATGACAGCCGTCAAAGTGTGGTGCAACGACGAGGACCGCGTGCTCTCAGAGCTTTGCAGACGACTAACCTACAGGCATTTGTTCAAAATCGAGATGCGCGAAAGTGCTTTCGACCCGAATTATATCGAGGACATCAGAAATGAAATCGCCAAATACTATGGCTGGTCGCTTGATGATGCCGACTATGCACTGCTGCAAGGCGTTTCGTCTAATCATGCTTATCATCCTAAGAAATCGGCTATCAACATCTTATACAAAGACGGCACGATGAAAGACATCAGCGAGGCCTCCGACCAGCTCAACATTTCGGTGCTCTCGCAGCCCGTGGTGAAACACTTTATCTGCTATCCGAAAGAATTGTAGGTTTTTCTTGCCAAATCCATTCTTTTTTTGTATCTTTGCAACTGCAAAACAAGCCTATTATGAGGCAGCATAAGTCTTTGTAACCTTTTGATTATCTAAAAGTTACATAACCCCAATAGACTTATGGATTAATTTGCAACATAACACATTGTCCCACAATAATTTACAGAATGCAACCCTATACCAACCCTATACCAAATCTATACTTACTATATACCACCTCCGAGGTAACTCCGAGGTAACTCCGAGGTAGCTCCGAGTTAGCTTTGAGATTACTCCTTGATTCCTATGTCTGTATTCCACGATTTTTGGGTTATAACAATACAAGGCGCGTCCAATCGGACGCGCTTTGTTGCAGTTGTTGCAGTTGTTGCAGTTGAAAAAACACCGGTGATAAATGCTAATTCAAGCGAAATAAGTAATTTTGCGCCCTAAAACTCAATCCGTGTGATTTACCCCGACAACTACGAGCATAAAATCGGCTTCAAGCGCATCCGTGAGATGCTATCCAGCCTCTGCATCAGCCAAATGGGTTTGGAGAAGGCTGACGTGATGTCGTTCACCAACGACAAGTCACGTATTGTCAAAAGTTTGGAAGAGACCGAAGAGTTTCTGCGCCTGCTGCAAACGGGTGTCCCCTTCCCCGTGCGCGACTTCCACGACCTGCGCGAGGCCTTCCACCAGATACAAATCGAAGGCACCTGCCTCAGCGTGGAGGACCTGTTTGCCTTGAAGCCCTCGTTGAATGTGCTCGAATCCATCCTGCGCTTTGGGCGTTCAGAGAGTGCTGAAGCGTTCCCGCGGCTTAAAGCATTGATTGAGAACATCTTTATAGACAGGAGCGTCTTTACCGAAGCCAACCGCCTCGTTGACGACAAAGGTGAGATACCCGACAATGCCTCGCCCGAACTGCTTGAAATCAGGCAGAGCATCCGCCGCAAGCAGGGCGGCATTGAGAAACGCATCCGCCAAATCATGGGCGATGCCAAAACTGCCGGCTGGGTCGACCCAAAGTCGGAAATCACCATCCGCGACGGGCGACTGGTCATCCCCGTGAAGGCTGGCGACAAACGCGCCATCAGAGGCTTCATCCACGATGAGTCGGCCACAGGGCAGACCGTCTACATCGAGCCTGCCGAGATTTTCGACACTTCCAACGAAATCAAAGAATTGGAATATGCCGAGAAACGCGAAATCCACCGCATCCTGATGGCCTTCACGCGACTGCTGCGGCCCTACCTCTCAGAGTTGCGAAAAGCCTGGAACATGCTTGGCGAAATCGACTTCATCCGCGCCAAGGCTTTGCTGGCCCAACAAACCGGAGGGGTGAAACCCGAAATCCAGGATTCACCTTATATTAATTGGCAGCAGGCACGGCACCCACTGCTGGAACAAAAGCTGAAATCGCAAGGCAAGCACATTGTACCGCTGGATTTGAAGTTGGATGCCGCCAACCGCATCCTCGTCATCAGCGGTCCCAACGCGGGCGGCAAGTCGGTGTGCCTCAAGACTGCCGGCCTGCTGCAATACATGCTGCAATGCGGCCTCATGCCCCCTATGCGCGTCGACTCGCAATGCGGCCTCTTCAACAGCCTCTTCATCGACATCGGCGACGAGCAATCCATTTTGGACGACCTCTCCACCTATAGCTCTCATCTTATTAATATGAAAGCCCTTTTGGAACACGCTGACGAGCGCACCCTGTTCCTCATCGACGAGTTCGGTACGGGCACAGAGCCCCAGCTGGGCGGAGCCATAGCCGAGGCCATCCTGCTGGAACTCAACAAGAAGCAGGCCTTCGGAATGGTCACCACACACTATGCCAACCTGAAGCTTTTGGCCGACAACCATGAAGGCATCATCAACGGTGCCATGCTGTTCGACACCAAGTTCATGCAGCCGATGTACCTGATGACGACAGGCAAGCCCGGCTCTTCGTTCGCCTTCGAAATCGCAAAAAAAATCGGATTCCCAAAACAAATCCTCAGCGATGCGGCCAACATCACCGGCGACCAGCATCTTAAGTTTGAAAAACAGCTGCAACAACTCGAAGTCGACAAGAAAGCCATCCGCAAGAAAGAACAAGACCTGCGCATTGCCG
>R22__coassemble_787_pt1 | contig 18168 bp, 13 predicted proteins | sample R22__metabat2_low_PE_022 | metagenome-assembled genome bin R22 | reverse complement strand
AAGATGTCGCGCGACAACAAGTGCGCCCTCGGTGGCGAAGTCATCACCGACGCCCGTCAGGACTATGGTCAAGGCAACCAAGTTGAGGTCACTATCCAAATGAACTCGGAAGGCGCCAAGACCTGGAAGCGTCTCACTGGCGAGAACAAAGACAGGCAGATTGCCATCGTCCTCGACGACTACGTCTACAGCTATCCCGTTGTCAACGGCGAAATCCCGAACGGTCGTTCCTCCATCAGCGGTGGTGGCATGACCATCGAGGAAGCCCAAGACTTGGCCAACATCCTGAAGGCCGGTAAGCTGCCCGCTCCCGCAAGAATCCTTGAAGAGCAGGTCGTTGGTCCTTCGCTGGGTAAGGAAGCCGTGCAAAAAGGTATGTGGAGTATGGTGTTTGCCTTCATCCTCGTGCTGGTTTACATGGTGTTCTTCTACAACAAGGCTGGTTTCGTGTCCGATATCGCCCTGTTGGTCAACGTGTTCTTCCTGTTTGGCGTGCTGGCTTGCCTTGGCTCCGTGCTGACATTGCCCGGTATCGCCGGTATCGTGCTGACCTTGGGTATGGCTGTTGACTCGAACGTGATTATCTTCGAGCGTATCAAGGAAGAGGTGAAAGCCGGCAAGGGTTTGAGACTCGCCATCTCCGACGGTTACAAGAACGCTTACTCCGCCATCATCGACGGTAACGTCACCACCTTGATTACCGGTGTCATCCTCATCGTCTTGGGTACAGGTCCTGTCCACAGCTTTGCTGTCACCCTCTGTATCGGTATCCTGACCTCCCTGGCCACGTCCATCTTCATCTCACGTTTGATTTTCGAACGTATGCTGGACAAGGAAAAAGAAATCACTTTCTCAACCAATATGACTCGCAACTTCTTGCAGGACAAGCACTACGACTTCATCGGCATCCGCAAGACCTCTTTCATTATCTGCATCTGCTTCCTTGTCGTCAGCTTGGGTTCGCTCGGTTTACGCGGCTTGAACCTCGGTATCGACTTCAAGGGTGGCCGCAACTACGTGGTCCAATTCGACAACCCGAACATGAAGGTTGAGCAAGTGCGCGAAGCCCTTTCGAACGTCAATATCGACAAGGCCTCCATCCACAACGCCCTCGAAATGAGAGCTGACCAAGAGGTGGAAGACTGGTCGACACCTGAAGTGAAGACCTACGGCACCAATGGTCAAGTGAAGATTACCACCAAGTTCTTAATCAAGAACGACAGCCCCGCTGTTGACAGCGTTATCCAAGTCATCCTTTACGACGGCTTGAAGGGTCTCTACACCAATAGCAACCTCACCATGTCTCAGTTCTCTTCTGAGGACGAAACCGTGGGCATCCTGAGCACGCAGAAAGTTGGTGCCACCATCGCCAGCGACGTCACGCGCAAGTCTATCATCGCCATCATCGTGGCTTTGGCTCTCATGTTCTGCTACATCGCCATTCGATTCAAGAAGTGGCAATATGGTGTGGCTTCCATCATGGCCTTGGCTCAAGACACCATCATCGTGTTGGGTATGTATTCATTATTCTACAACATCCTGCCCTTCACCATGGAAGTCGACCAAAGCTTCATCGCCGCTGTGCTGACCGTCATCGGTTACTCCATCAACGCCACCGTGGTAATCTTCGACCGTGTCCGTGAAAACGTCAGCCTGCACCCGAAAGCCTCTTGGAAGGAGAACATGGTCAGCGCTGTGAACAGCACCTTGACCCGTTCGTTCAACACCTCGGGCTCGACCTTGGTCGTGTTGCTCGCCATCTTCATCTTCGGCGGCGACACCATCCGCGGCTTCATCTTCGCCCTGTTGGTCGGTGTGTTGGCCGGTACATTCTCCTCTGTGTTCCTGTCCTCGCCTTTCGCCTATGTTTTGATGAAAGGCAGCAAGAAAGACAAGGCCATCGAAGAGAGCAACGACGGCAAAAAGAAGAAATGACTAAATCATCATATTTAACCTTCTAAACTGCTTGCAAGAAAATCCCGCTGGAAACGGCGGGATTTTTTGCGTAAAAAACACACCATATATTTTCTTTTCCATTTCGTCTTTCAGTTTCACGGAATTGTTGTACCTTTGTCCGATAATATTTCATCGCAATTTGCGTTTGCAAAAAAAAGAATTCACGTCTATGAAAAGATACCTCCTTATAATCATTTCGGCCCTGTTCATCTTTATGAGCAGCGATCTTTACGCACAAAGAAGAAATCCAGCCAAAAATGCAGACCTCGCTTTCGGTCGTAAGCAATATACCGAAGCCGCCGACCGCTACAAGAAAGCCTACCGCAAAGTGCGCCGCAACAAGGAAGAGCGCAACCGCATCAACTTCCAGATGGGAGAATGCTATCGACTGATAGGCCTCACCAAACGAGCCGAGCCCTACTACAAACGCCTGCTGAAAACGGACTATCCCCTCGCCCATCCCGAGGTTTATCTCAATCTGGCCGAGACCTACAAGATAAACCAGAAATATAAAGAAGCCATCGAGATGTACAGCATCTATTCCGAAAAAGTACCCGATGACCCACGAGGACCTCTCGGGGTGGAAACCACCGCTCTAATTGAAGAATGGTTGGAAAATCCTTCAAAATATGAGCTTACGCTCCTGAAAAAAATCAATTCCACCAAGGACTCTGACTACGGAGCCACCTGGACCAGCAACAACTTCAACGAAATCATCTTTGCCTCCACCCGCGATGCAGCAACGGGCAAAGAAAAAGACGGCATCACCGGACAAGAATTCGCCGACTTTTTCATTTCGAAACAAGACCGTAAAGGCGACTGGAGCACGCCCGTCCTCGCCGACGAGAATGAAATGATCAACACGACAGCCAGCGAAGGCACTCCGTTTATGAACTCAAAATACACCAAAATGTACTTCACCCGCTGCCTGAGCGACGCCCACAAAAAAAACGGTTGTCAAATCATGGCGGCCGGCAAGAGCGGAGGTGCCTTCTCTGAAGCACGTCCCGTAGAGATTGCTGGCATCGACACCCTCGACATCGTAGGTCATCCTACCCTCACCAGCGACGAGCTGGTCATCTACTTCGCGGCTGAGCGTAAAGGCGGTTTTGGTGGCAACGACATCTGGATGGCCATGCGCGACAACACCAGCGAAGCCTTCAAACGCCCTTTCAATCTTGGTGAAAGAATCAACACAGCAGGCAATGAGGTATTCCCCTTCCTGAGATACGACACGGTGCTTTACTTCGCCTCCGACGGACATGGAGGCATGGGCGGTTTGGATATCTTTGTCAGCTCAATGGACACCGCTGGAGAATGGGGAGCACCACGCAACCTGAAACACCCCATCAACTCGACTGGCGACGACTTTGCCATCGTCTTCCATCCCACCGAAGAACGTGGCTTCATCTCCTCGAATCGCGGCAACACGCGCGGATTGGACAACATCTATTATTTTGAAGAACCACCTATCTTGTTCACCTTCTCGGGAACCGTCAAGGATGCCAAAACCAAACAACTGGTCAGCAACGCTGCCGTACGCCTGATAGGCACCGACGGCTCTAACATGATGACCCGTACCAACGACAAAGGTTACTTCAATTTCAGCGACAGCCAAATCAACAAGAACACTACCTACGACATCTCCATCGACAAGGACAACTATTTCACCCTTACCGCACAAGAGACCACTATCGGCCTGGAGTTCAGCAAGGATTTTGAAAAAGAATACGACCTCGAACCCATTCCGCAGGAGCCAATCATGCTTCCCGACATCTTATATGACCTGGGAAAGTGGGACCTCAAGCCACAATTTGAGGATTCGCTGCAAGGCCTCATCGAGACCCTGCAAGTCAACCCAACCATCACGATTGAATTGGCTTCGCATACCGACAGCCGCGACACAGACGAACACAACGACATCCTGTCGCAAAAGCGTGCACAAAGCGTGGTTGACTATTTGATTATCAGAGGTATTGACCCGCTCCGCCTTACCGCTAAAGGCTATGGTGAACGTGTGCCTCGCACCATCCAAAACGATATTACCATGAAAGGCTACACTTTCAAGGCTGGTACGAGACTTACCGAGGAATTCATCAACAGCCTGCCCAATACCGAAGTGAAAGAGGCCGCACACCAGATGAACCGTCGTACTGAGTTCCGCATCTTAAGCAAGGACTTTGTGCCTCGCACCAACATCAACGAAGGCGGCACAGTCAACATTGCCATCAACCCGCAGGAAGAGCAGAGTGAGATGTTCAACATAACCAAGGCAGGCTATTTCACCTTCTTCGCTAATGTGGACGGCTACAACGAGCCTTTCACCTATAGCCAAAATGCCGACTTCTGCGTGTCGGAAAGCCGTGCCTTAGAGCTGCTCAAGAACGGCCGCATTACTGCCGATGACTTCAAGGGCGACGTGGATAAGATCCTTACAACAGGAGGCATCGCCAACGATGCCATCTTCGTCATCAAGGAAGTGAGAATCGCAGGCCGTTCGCTCTACAACGTAGAATGCAAGGTTGTCAAGCGTATGGTTGAGCAATGGGTCATAGGACAGAAGAACATGAAGCAACTCGGCAACTTTGAGTTTGATACTAAGGATAAAAAGTTAAAGTTTAAATAATGGACAATCGCTATAGTCAACGCGGCGTTTCTGCTGAAAAGGAAGACATTCACAACGCCATCAAGAATCTCGACAAGGGGCTCTACCCTAACGCTTTTTGCAAAATCATCCCCGACATCCTCGGTGGCAACCCGGATTATTGCAACATCATGCATGCTGACGGCGCAGGAACAAAATCCTCACTTGCCTACCTTTATTGGAAAGAAACGGGCGACATGAGTGTGTGGGAAGGCGTAGCGCAAGATGCCATAGTCATGAACACCGACGACCTGATTTGCGTTGGCGCAACCGACAACATGCTGCTCTCCTCCACCATCGGGCGCAACAAGAGCTTGATCCCCGGAGAGGTGATTTCCGCTTTGATCAACGGAACGGAGCATTTTTTGGAAAAACTGCGCAAGCTCGGCATCGGCATCTACCTCACAGGTGGCGAGACTGCCGACGTGGGTGACTTGGTGCGAACGGTTATTGTGGATAGTACTGTGACGACACGACTTCGTCGCGATGAAGTGATTGAAAACAACATCCAGCCCGGAGATGTTATCGTGGCCTTCGCCTCCTACGGACAAGCCACCTACGAAGACAGCTACAACGGCGGTATGGGCAGCAACGGCCTCACCTCTGCCCGCCACGATATGCTGAACCATTATTTAGCCGAGAAATACGAAGAGAGCTACGACCACAGCATCCCGGAAAACTTGGTCTATTCAGGACCTCATAAGCTGAATGAACCTACCGAGGTGCCAGGCGTGGATGTAGGCAAACTTATCCTCTCACCCACACGAACCTATGCCCCGCTGATGATTCCGATTCTGAAAGAGTTCCGCAAGCAAATCCACGGCATCATCCATTGCAGCGGTGGTGCCCAAACCAAGGTACTGCATTTCATTGACAAACTGCACATTGTGAAGGACAACATGCTGGCCTTGCCGCCCTTGTTCAAGATGATTCAAGCCGCCTCTGGCACCGACTGGCATGAGATGTACAAAGTCTTCAATATGGGTTCACGTCTTGAAATCTACACCAACGAAAAAGCCGCTAATGAGATGACTGCCATTGCAAAGCAATTCAACATCGATAGTCAAATCATTGGCCATGTGGAGGCTTCGGAGCAAAAGAGATTGACGATTAAGAGCGAATTTGGAACATTTGAGTACTAACCAATCAAAACATACAAACATGAAAAAGCTAGTACTTCTTTTCTTCGTTGCATCTTCTTTATTGCTATCCTCTTGCGGTACGACGAAAGGCTACGTTGGAGCCAAACAAGAAAAAGCTGCATTGGCAACCATTAATCAAGGCAACCACCAGCTAACTCCTAACGGATGGAATTCCAAAGAAGCCGCTCTTCTTATCCAAGTCGATTCAATTACCGTTGGCAACTATTACAAAGGGTTCCCGAAACGTTGTTATATTCTTCCCGGCAATCACACTATCGAAATACGTCATTATCAACAATGGAATGACAAACAGGCAAATGCCGCAGCCACTGGTGGTGTTATTGGAGGAGCCATAGGAGGAATGATAGCTGGTAGTATGGCTGAATCGCATAATACTCACAAGCATTATCTGATCACTTTTACTGCTGTTGCAGGCCAAAAATACACCATCATGGCGGTCACAGATGCAGAATCCAAGGAAGTAGAGATCTATGTTATCAACGACAGCAATGGCGAACGCGTTGAATCCTCTTATAAGTTGAAAGAGGAAGAAAAGAAATAACTCCTTTCCACATCATGGACATCACCGAAAAACTCGAAACGATAAAGCACCGCTGGGAAGAGATGGGCGAGCAACTCGCTGATCCTGCCGTGGCTTCCGACATGAAGCGGTACGTGAAGCTCAACAAGGACTACAAGGACTTGGAGCCTATTGTTATGGCCTTTAAGGAATACAAAACCTTGAAAGCCAACATCGAAGAAGCCCGTAAAATTCTTGCTACCGAGAAGGACGAAGAGATGCGCAAGATGGCACAAGAGGAGATGGATACCGCCCAAGAACGCATAGAGCAATTGGAGCAGGATATCCGCGTGATGATGATACCCAAAGACCCTCAAGACAGCAAGAACGCCATTATGGAAATCCGCGCCGGCACAGGCGGCGACGAAGCCTGCCTCTTTGCTGGCGACTTGTTCCGCATGTATTCCAAATTCTGCGAAAACAAAGGTTGGAAGGTAGAAGTCACCAGTATAAGCGAAGGAGCCAGTGGCGGCTACAAGGAAATCGATTTTAGCGTGACTGGCAACGGCTGCTACGGCATCCTGAAATTTGAATCGGGCGTACACCGCGTGCAGCGCGTACCCAAGACCGAAGCACAAGGCCGCATCCACACCTCTGCCGCTTCTGTTGCAGTATTGCCTGAAGCTGAGGAATTTGACGTGGAAATCAACGAAGGAGAAATCAAGTGGGACACCTTCCGATCGTCTGGTGCCGGTGGCCAAAATGTGAACAAAGTCGAATCGGGCGTGCGCCTGCGCTATATGTGGAAAAACCCCAACACGGGCGAGATGCAGGAAATCCTCATCGAGTGTACCGAAACCCGCGACCAACCCAAAAACAGGGAACGCGCCTTATCGAGACTGCGCACCCGCATCTACGATATGGAGTACCAGAAATACATAGGCGACATCTCCGCCAAACGCAAGACCATGGTCTCTACCGGAGACCGATCTGCGAAGATTCGCACCTATAACTATCCCCAAGGCCGCGTCACCGACCACCGCGTGGAAGGCTTAACCGTATACAACCTCGCCGCTGTCATGGACGGCGACTTGGATGAAATCATCAACCGCTTACAGATGGCGGAAAATGCCGAAAGACTGAAAGAAAACATAGAACAATAATATGAACAAACATCAACTTTTCGAACAAATCAAGAAAAAGCAGTCGTTCCTTTGCGTCGGGTTGGACACCGACATCACTAAGATTCCGCAGGAACTTATGGCTATGGACGACCCAATCTTTGAATTCAACAAACAGATTATCAACCAGACTGCGCCTTACGCTGTGGCCTACAAACCCAATACCGCCTTCTATGAGGTATATGGTTCAAAAGGTTGGCAAAGCCTGGAACTGACTATCCAATACATCCACAACAACCACCCTGACATCTTCATCATAGCGGATGCCAAGCGCGGCGACATAGGGAACACCTCCGCCAACTATGCAAGGGCTTTCTTCAACACCCTGAAGGCCGATGCTCTGACGGTAGCTCCCTATATGGGCAAAGATTCCGTGGAACCATTCCTTAACTTTGAGAACAAATGGGTTATCCTTTTGGCTTTGACTTCCAACAAAGGATCACAAGACTTCCAGTACCTTAACGTTGGTGAAAGAATGCTGCATCAGCAGGTACTGAAAACCGCCACCACCTGGGCCTCTTCCGAGCAAATGATGTTTGTAGTCGGAGCCACGCATCCCGAAGAATTGGGCGAAATCCGCAAGTTGTTGCCTGACTATTTCTTCCTCGTCCCTGGCGTTGGCGCTCAAGGTGGTGATTTGCAAGCCGTGGCCCACAACGGACTGAATGATGAATGCGGATTATTGGTCAATTCATCAAGAGGCATCCTTTATGCTTCCAACGGCAGCGACTTTGCTGTTCGGGCAGGCGAAGAAGCCAAGAAATTGCAGATGCAGATGCGTGAGTTGTTGAAGGAGAAAGGGCTGATATAAATCCAAAGTCCACCAAAAAAAAGCCGCTTCGTTTGAAGCGGCTTTTTCATTAGCAGTCAGCGGGACGATTAACGGCCCACCGAGAAAGTGCGGTTCAGCATGGAACCATCGTTGGCATAGATGCGGATAATATACATTCCGCTATTCAGATGCTCAGTATCGATTTGGGTCTTATTGCCGTCGACATCTTGCATCATCACACGTTGTCCGATGGTGTTGTAGACCTCGATGCGGGACATACCCTCACCCTCGATGTTCAACACGCCCTTAGTCGGATTGGGATACAGCTTCAGGCTGCTTTCAAGCTCGGCAACGCCTTCCGTCCAAGTCTGGAACGTGGTCTCGGCACCATAGAAGGTATCTCCGTTGACAACGGCATAAGCCCTGACCATATAGATACTGGAAGCTTCAAGTTCATCGGTTTGACCGAGAATCTTTTGGAACTCATTGTAAACGCCCGTGATGATGATAGGTTCAGAGCTGGTCACCTTGCGGCACTCAAAGCCCACTTGATCGGGATAACCCTCGTAAACCAAAGGCGCAATAAAATCAGCATGAGTGTAGCTCACGCCAAAGACTTCGGTCGCGCCAACCTCGACTTGAGCCTGCGGGCCTCTGACCGAAACCAAATGCGAAACTTCTTCGCCAAACTCACCGTCGTCTTCATCACCAAAGAGCACGTTGCCTGCGCTGTCCTTCATGAGGTAATAGCCGTGTCCATAAGAGCAGCATATACCGTTGCCCATCTGGTCGCGGATGGTGAACTTAACGCATTCGTTGACGGGGACGGTAACATACTCAACATGCAGCGAGGTACCCGTTCCAGCAGCCAACATGGTGTATGGGCCTCCTGAGCCCAGCACAGTACCATTGGGAGTAGTGACATCCCAAGTGATATGGTTGCCGAATTTGTCCTGCATAAGTTCGATTCTCAGCTCTTCCTCTTCGCCTTCAATCTCAAGTTCGGTCCACTCGAGGCATTCAACCGAGCCTGTAGCGGTCTTATTCATAGGCTCACCATTGGCTTCGGTAAGCGTAACATGAATAGGATGAGTGCCGAAAGAAACCTCGACGGATGCCAGGATCTTTTCCACACCATATTGAGGAAGCTCTCCCACCCAGTTGACAGTTTGAGTTGCACCTTCCACCTCAACCTCGAGTGTCATCGAAGTCAAAGTTTCCGTACCAATATTCTGGATATTCACCTCAACATCTTTAGTATGTGTGCAAGTGGCACCTCCAGATTGGTTGACAGCCTTAATGGTAGGATAAATGGGGTCATCGACACCTTGTACCATCTCCAAGTGGCAACCCGTCAGAATAGGACGATAGGCATTACCTTGCTGACGTTCAGCGACCCAAGCCAGGAAGAAAATGTTGTTCAAGTCAACTTCAACACCATTAGGGCTTCCGATGCTTTCAGGAATCAAGTATTCGTATGTACGGGTAATCAAAGTGCCTTGAGTTGTGGGAGAAATAGGATCGCCCCAAGCACTTTCAGTAATGACATCACGAAGAATGTGAGTGTGTACATATTGGTTACCAATCCATTGTGTAGGATTAAAGTTACCATAGTCCGACTGCGAGCCAAGGATGCTGTCCTGTAGCATGGCAACGGTCAAGTAGTTCTCACCCACCGAGCTGTTACCAGTATAATACACTTCAACCGTAATAGTGGCAATGCGAGTCTCGGGATTGACGATCACCATACCCGCAACATTACATTCAGAGGCTTGGTTCATCTGGTTGTTGGCTTGATTGGCCCATTGGCCTCTGTCGATTGCACTTGCGCTATTACGGTTTACAACACCCGAAGGATAACCGCTAACGCTGAATCCGTTATGGATGGTGTTACCATCCGGGGTAATCATATTGGGATAGGATGTTTGGGCATAGCCACCAGCGTGGATGTTAATGGCCCATACCCTACCCGGGTTGTTAGCCATCAGTTCGTTGGCAATACGATGACCATCAGGACAATAGCCACAGCCACGACCTGTGAATTCTTCGATGATGACGTTCCTGTTGGCAGGCTCCGTCGAAACAAACTGCTGGGCTTTCAGCGAAAAAGTGAATGCCAGCAAAGCCATTAAGGCGAAGGTAACTTTTCTCATAGGAATAATGATTTGATTGATACTATTTTTCCGCCACAAAAATACACATTAAAAAAAAATGCGCCACGATTGTGACGCATTTTTTCAAACTTTTTTGCTCAAAAGTCTACATTAGAGGCCTTCGATAACCATAGTCCAGCCAAACTCGTCGGGTTCGGTGCCATACTGAATGCCACGGAGTTTGTTGTAAAGCTTCAAGCTCCACGGGCCAGGCTTACCGTCGCCAAACGTGTATGACTTGCCGGTCTCAGGATCATCGATACGCGAGATGGGGCTGATGACGGCCGCGGTGCCGCAAGCGCCAGCCTCCTCGAAAGTAGCCAGTTCCTCTTCGGCGATAGGACGACGCTCGACCTTCATGCCGAGGGTCTCTGCCAGTTGCATCAAGCTCTTATTGGTGATGGAAGGCAAGATAGAGGTGCTTTGAGGCGTGATGTAAGTATCGTTCTTGATACCGAAGAAGTTGGCTGCACCAGCTTCATCGATATACTTCTTCTCCTTGGCGTCGAGATAGAACTCGCAGGCGTATTGGCCACCGTGGCAAGCCTCAACGTGGGCACGCAGGGAAGCGGCATAGTTGCCACCCACCTTGAAGACACCCGTGCCGAGAGGAGCCGAACGGTCGTACTTACGCGTGATGACGTAGGGGTTGGCCATGAAGCCGCCCTTGAAGTAAGGACCGACGGGAGTTACGAAGACGATGAAGAGGTATTCGGTAGCAGGTTTCACACCCACTTGGGCACCCATACCGATGAGCAGCGGACGGATATAGAGCGAAGCGCCAGTCTCATAAGGCGGGATGAAGTCGGCATTCAGGCGGATGACCTTTTCGATGGCTTCCTTGAACTTGTCGTCAGGAAATTCGGCCATCATGATGCCCTGAGCTGAACGTTGCAAACGCTTGCAGTTCTCGTCCCAGCGGAAGACACGCACTTTGCCGTCCTTACCACGGAAAGCCTTCATGCCTTCGAATGCTTCCTGTCCATAATGCAGGCACGTGGCAGCCATGTGGATGTTAATTGTAGTTTCGGAGCTGACTTCCAGTTCGCCCCATTGACCGTTGCGGAAATAGCAGCGGACATTGTAATTCGTTGGATAATAACCGAATGTTAAGTTTGCCCAATCGATGTTTTGCATGATGTTTTATGTTTTTAGTTGATAGATTCTGTCGTTTTCTAAAAGTCTGCGAAATTACGGAATTTTCTTGATATGGCAACATTATTTCTCAAAAAAACTTGGCTGATGTCGATTTGCACATCAGTCCTGCCGAGCCAACCGTACCGGGCGCACAGAGAAGCCGTCACACCTCACATGGTTATTCATGTTGCTATGGCCTGAACTGAAGCTAAAGTACCACGCACCAGCCGGATTATTAACGCAGAGCGAACTCGACCAATAGTAACCATAAGGATAGTCGTCGATATCGTCCAACTCTTCGCCCCAATAGTAACCGGCGCTGGGCAGGAAGAGTCCCTTGCCGTTATTCGTTGCAAAAAGACAGCCCTTCACGCCATTCTGAATTGTCCATTTGCGAGTTGTGTTTTGGTACAGTTCCTCCCATTCTGTTTTTGTCGGCATGCGCCAGCCACCACCCCAATTGGCTGTTGCGGCATCATCATCCGGCTGCAACACAGTCAGGCTATCGGTAAAGTCCTGGTAACCATTATCATAATAGGAACAATACTTAATCAAGTCATAATTGTTTTGCCACACATCAAACTCCGCGTGATTACTGCGGTATTTGTAGGTATTCCAATTGTAGACAGCCTTCGGTTCGGTCTCGCCCCAGGCAAAATAGCTGCCAAAGCCTTCCGGCGAACCGGCGCCCACATTACATGTGGCCCACAAAATGCCGCTGGGCAGGCTGAGGTCGACGTATTCGTAGCCATCGCAGGTTCCATCGCCACTAATGTCTATGTATTCCTCTTCGTTGTCATCAGGGTTATTCGGCTTACATCCATAGGCAAAACACATCGCCGTCAACAGCGATATGGCCGCTAAAACTTTCACCATTCTTTTCATGCTTCAATCATGTTTTATAAATCCAATACCTTTTCCAGATAATGCCGCTCAATACCATACCGGGCCTTCAAGTCGGCAATCTGTTGCAACACCTTTGGCTCTTTCGCGTTTTTCGTTGTTTTTCTGCCTACCAGCAGCACGTTTTTCGGCGTGTGTTCCATCTCGATGAACTCCATCACTTGTGTCTTGTAGCCGAAATATTCCAGAATCAAGGCACGGATGGTGTCGGTAATCATCACAGCCTGGCGTTCGAGAAAGATTCCATAACGCGTAATGACGTCGGCCTTGCCCGAGCGTTCCATCTCCTGACGGATTTGTTTGTGGCAGCATGGCGCGCACACAATCAGCTCAGCCCCCGCCTTGACACCCGCGGCGATAGCATCGTCGGTAGCGGTATTGCAGGCATGAAGCGCAATCAGCACATCCAGCTTATCGGGATGATAGGCCTCGATGCTGCTCTCAACGAATTCCATCCCCTTTAAGTTTGAGGATTTTATTATCTCGTTGATCTTCAGGACCAGGTCAGGACGAATTTCCACGCCTTTGAGGTCAACATCCATATTTAGTTTTTGGGTCAGCAATTCATAAAGGGCAAAAGTGAGGTATCCTTTTCCCGCCCCCATGTCGGCAATATGGACTGTACCGTCAAACTTCATCGGTTTGATGAGACTTTCCACAATTTCGGCATACTTGTAAATCTGCTTGAACTTATGCTGCATGTCGGCAGTAATCTTGCCCTCGCGGGTGGTCAAGCCAAGTTGGTACCACCATGGGTTGGCTGAATTGATGATGCGGTTCTTCTGTTTGTCGTGCTCCAGGTTTTGCTCACGGCATTCCTGCACCTTTTTGGTTTGAATTGTTGCCTTGCCTTTGCCGGAAACGAGCAAAGTAACATCCTCGTCCATGGTGAAAAGTACAGCATTCAGAAAACGGTTTGGAACCATTTCCTTAAGAACGTCAAGCATTTGCGCGGCATCATAGTTTTTCACCTCATCACGACGCTCGTAATGATAGGTAAAAGCGAAAAGCCTCTTCTCCTTTATTAATACAGGCTTCACATAAACGTTGCGCAACTCGTCGTGCTTCTGCACAGGCTTGCTCAACGTCATCTTTATCAAGGTGCTTTGCTCGACGGACTCGTTTACCCGGTTCAGGAATTTCTCGAGATTTTCAGGCATAGTTGCAGTTTTGTACAAGATCAGGGAATATCCTCACGCAGATACCTTGCAGGCCAGCCATAGTCCTGAAGCATCGTGACGGACATATTATGCTTCTTCACATAATCAGCAGTAAAGCGCAATCTTTCCGTCTCGCGTTTCTCGGCAGCCCCACTAAATTCTTGATAGGCATCAAACCTATCACCAAAAATCCTCTGGGCGCTGGGCAGATTGTCAGAACCGTCGGCTACGGCATCAAAACCCGTCACCTGATAGCCGGCGTCGGTCTTCTTCAGATGCATCAATCCGGGATGGTTGCCGCCCGATACGGTTTTGAGCGTATCACCCGAAATCTCATAGTTGAAGACCCAAAAATCGCCCCAAACCAAGACATCTTCAGGATTGCCCTCGTCGGAACTAATCAGGAAGGCGTAAGGGATGCACACATCACCCTGCGTATAGTTTTTGCCGAATTCGTTAACCAAATAATCATCAACAGCTGTGGAACAAGTCACTTGTTCAACCGCTTTGGCATCGGATTGAGCGTTTTCTACGGCCTTTGTTTTGTCGTCGTTCTGCTTGGCAGTCTTGTTTCCGCAGCCCACCAAACTTGCGCCACCAACAAGAGCGGCTGCTAACATCCACGTTTTCATTATTTTGTTCATCTTCTTTATGCTTTTAGATTTTACATTATTGCTGCAAAAGTAAAGGATTTTTCTCAATTGGCAAAACCAAAGCCTTATTCAATCAAGTTGATTTTACGTGTTTCAACGCCCTCGTCGGTAACGATGCGTACAACATATACACCTCTGGAATAGCCCTCAAGGTTCAGCTTCACTTGCTGAGCGTTGGTCTTTCTTTCCTCCAGAATGGCTCCTGTAAGGCTCATCAGCGTCACCTGCCGGATGTTGCTTTGCGCCTCTATGACGGCTACATCCTTTGCAGGATTGGGATAGACATTAAGATTCAAGGCAGTCAGTTCGTTCACGTTGACATCGGTGGTGTCGGTGGGCACAACTTTCACATCGTCCACAAACCAGTCGAAGGCAAGGAACTCGCCAAAAGCATTATAGCCTCTGAAACCAATCTTGATGTTCTTTCCGATATACTCGTCCAAGTTGATGGAAACCGGCTCGTTGTAGGCGTTAATCTGTCCGTTAGGCATATCGGCAGCATCCCATTTGTCCTCCCAGGTGCCGTTGTAGGTGTCATAAACGCGAACGGTAAAATGGTCGTATCCGTCTGTGCCGTATTGCACCCAAGTCCAGAATTGCAGCACGGTAGGTCTCGTAATGTTCAGCACGGGGGTGACCAGGGTTTGGTCCTGAGCCGAGGGGCTCTCGCTGCTGTCCCACTCCAGCACGGCCTGCTTGCTGCCGCGATGGGGCGAAACGACGAAGCTCTCTTCATAATAGTCGACATAATATACCGTTCCCTGGAAGCTCCAGTCCCACCAGGTCGGGTTGCCGTCGGTGGTCCAGCCTTCGGGAAGGCCGTAGAGGGTGCAATCCTCAAAGGTCTCATAGAGCAAGGGACGCTGGTAGTCCCAACGTATCGGGATTTCCTCCGACAAACCGCTGTTGCCCAAGGCATCCACCAACTGGACGGTCATCGTGCCGTGCGTATGGTTTTCGTAGGCGGGAATGGTGGCGCTATAGTCGTAGTTGCCTTTGCCCGAACGGGTGAAGGTCAAATCGTGGGTTGCGCCCCAGATGGTATAAGTGGCCGACAAAGTGGCCGGCATCTCAGAGGCATCATTCACACGCAGGGTGAGGTTCATCTCGGTATCGGCATAGGTCTGGTTTCCAGCAACGGAGACTATCGTGGGCGGATTGGTGTCGACAGAGGAATTGTCGATAAAGATATCGTCGACAAGAAGGTCCCAGCCATAGCCGCTGACGGCCTCGAAGATGACGAAGCCGTAACCCGTCGGGCTGTCGAAGGTGAAGGAATATTCATACCAGTCGTCTTGGTCGGCCACCACAGGCTCCAGATAGGTGCAACGATGGATGGTGCCCAAGAGTTGTCCGCCTTCCGAAGTCGGCATCGTGTTGTAATACACATTGATACGGTCGGGGCGGTTGATGTTGGGGTTGCTGTTACGGAACATCCAGAAACGGACGAGGTTGTCGTTTGCGCTCAGCTCCATCTTGGGCGAGACCAGTTCGGCCGAACAGCCCTCGGGATTGGTGTAGGTATAGAAACGGGCCATGTATTGGCTTCCGTCATGCGGCATGGCACTCGGGGTGGAGCTTGACTCACGCCTGTCGAAGGCATAGTTGCCGTTGGTGATGTTGTTCTGCCAGCCAGCCGGCACAAAGGCGTTCTCGAAGCCTTCCTCCAACGGGAAGTCGCTAACGGGAGCCCAAGCCGTGATTTGGAAGTCGGCACTTTGCGTGGGAGCCGAATAGCCCGAGGTCACGTCGAAGGTGGCATGAAGGGTCTCGTTGGGGCTCAGGTCCATCGGAAGGGTGGCTACGGCAACCAGTTCCACAGAGCCGTTATACGGCACGCTGACCTGGGTGACCTGGGTGCCGTTCTGATAGAAGGCCATCGGCAGGTTGCAGGTGCTGCTGAGCTGGTAGGTGTCGGCCTCCTGGCCCGTGTTGTCAAGGCGGAAACGCAGATAGGCAGGCTCGCCAAAATATACAGAGGTGTCGGCAGTAAGCTGCTCCACGTTGAAATGATATTGTGCTGTCTGCTCGATGACGATGTCGTCGATGGAGAGGTACCAAGGCCCGTTGTCGGCCACGCTATGGAAGCCCACAAAGAACGAACCCGAGCTGGTGGCTTGGAACACGCCTGAAGCCTGTTCAAACTCCTCGTTGGCGACCGTCATCATCGGGACCGCCGTGGCCGTCATCGACGAAGCGTTGGCGTTGGCACCAGCTTTCACCTCCAGGTTGAAGTGGTCCACATGCCAGGTGGAATACCAGAACGACACGCGGTAGTATTCACCAGCGGTCACGTTGATTTCCTTATAGGCCCACACGTCTGTGTTATAAGTGGCATACATATACCAGTCGCCGGAGTGCGGTTTCCTTCCTCGGGCCTCGTTGTCATCCGGAATGGTGATGCCGGCTTTCCAGCCATCGTTGTCGCAGATCCAGCCCACAGGCGGCTGGCCTACCGTGTTACCCGTTTCAAAAGTCTCGTTGACAAGCACTTGAGCGAAGGAGCTTCCCATCAGCATCCACATCGCGATAAAAGCGTACAGTTTTTTCATATTCGGTTAGATTATTATTTGCCCGCAAAGGTAAGAAATCTTTTCAAGCGACAAGCCGTTTCTCTGCAAGAGATATGCCGTTTCTCTGCAAGAGATATGCCTTTTCTCTATCAGCGATATGGTTCGACGAAAGAGGAAATCATAGTTGTGGGAGGAGAATACAAGTCCAAGCTGCCGCTATCTTTGCCGGAAATTCGCGCTACGGATACTATGGACAATTACTCCGCGCCCCTTCCCAAGTAGGAAGCAATCTCACAAATGATTCACGCCCTCGCATTTAATCATCTCCGAGTCCATCATCTGAATACCACAAGCCTTGGCCATCTCATGATAGGTCAATTCAAGTTCTGCTGAGGGATAGTCACGCTCCTGAAATTTCAATATGGCATGACGGAAACCATCGGGGACATCCCCTTGCCCCGAGCAAATCACGTCAGGTTCATCAACTCCTTTTTTGATGGCGATGATGGCCTTCGGACGTTGTCCGCCAGCGGATGTCCCTACTTTGAAGATGTCTTGAAGCGACAGGGTATCGTCCAAAGTCATACGTACACCCGAACGGTCGTGAAGTATGGCTTGCGCATAACGGTACAGTTCAACCACATTGACGACATCTGAGCCCTTCGTATCAAGGTCGTATGCCGGTTCAAACTCCAGCGCACCCATGCCTCGTTTCCCCAGATAGAGCAGAAAGTCCAAGGGAGTTATCTCGTTTGGATTAATCTTCTGCTGTTGACACCACGATGCAAAAACCTTGCTTCCCCATCGGTCGGGCAACGAATCGGCCACAAAGGGAGGGAGGCCTTTGAAGCGTCCCCGAATACCCTTAACAGGGAGGCTTTTTTGCTCACGCAGCTTGCGCAGCCCGTTGATAATCGGAGAAATATCGAGGCCTTTCTCCAAGAAGAGCGGGTCGAACTCAAAATAGGAAAGCGACTCCTTGACATCCCAATAGAGCATCCCCATAGGACTACCCCAAAGCATTACATATATGGCATCGTTACTCTTCATCAGCTTTCCTCCTTGGTTTATAAACACGCTCACGGTGTGCCTTGTTCAGTTTTGCCATAGCCATCGGACTGGGCGGCATAGGTTCCAGCAACTTGTCCACAACCTCAATCATGCCTATGGCCCGCAGCATCCGAAATAGTGAATCAAGTGTAAGGTTTCTCGCTGAGCCGTTTTCAAACTGGCTTACCGTAAACACGCTGATGCCGCTGAACTCGGCAACCTCTTTCTGCGACTTGCCCATGCGTATCCTATAGTCTTTATACCGCTCACCCAAAAGGGCAACCAAATCGGCATTCGACATATCTTCTATTGGTATCATTTCAATTTTTTTGCAAACCTTAGATTTGCAGCGTGGTTGTCTGCAAGTCAGGGTTGCAAGCGCAA
>R22__coassemble_783_pt1 | contig 18199 bp, 11 predicted proteins | sample R22__metabat2_low_PE_022 | metagenome-assembled genome bin R22 | reverse complement strand
TTGCGCTTGCAACCCTGACTTGCAGACAACCACGCTGCAAATCTAAGGTTTGCAGTTGATACTTTAATTATGCAAGATGGAGAAAAAAGCATTAATCACCGGCATTACGGGCCAAGACGGATCGTTTCTTGCTGAGTTTCTGATAGAAAAAGGCTATGAGGTGCATGGTATTCTGCGCCGTAGCTCTTCGTTTAACACGGGTCGCATTGAGCATCTTTACCTTGATGAATGGGTGCGCGACATGAAGAAAAAGCGTTTGGTGAACCTGCATTGGGGTGATATGACAGACAGCAGTTCGCTTATCAGGATTATCTCTGAGGTGAGGCCCGACGAGATTTATAATCTTGCAGCACAGAGCCACGTGAAGGTGTCGTTTGATGTGCCTGAGTTCACGGCTGATACAGATGCCAACGGCGTGCTGCGTCTGCTGGAGGCGGTGCGCATTGCGGGACTTACCCATACCTGCCGCATCTATCAGGCCTCTACCAGCGAGCTTTTCGGTATGGTGCAGGAGGTGCCTCAGAAAGAGACAACGCCGTTTTATCCCCGTTCGCCATACGGAGTGGCCAAGCTCTACGGTTTCTGGATGATGAAGAACTATCGTGAGAGCTACAATATGTTTTGCTGCAACGGCATCCTATTCAACCATGAGAGTGAGCGCCGCGGAGAGAACTTCGTGACACGAAAGATAACGTTGGCCGCTGCCCGCATTGCCCAAGGCTTTCAGGACAAACTCTACTTGGGTAACCTAAATGCCCTACGTGATTGGGGCTATGCCAAAGATTACGTCGAGTGTATGTGGCTCATCCTTCAGCAGCCTAAACCTGAAGATTTCGTTATTGCAACGGGTCAATATCACACTGTGCGCGAATTCTGCACGCTGGCATTCAAGGAGGTCGGAATGGAGTTGCGATGGGAAGGGGAGGGCGTTAATGAAAAAGGCATTGACGTGAAGACAGGCAAGACTCTCGTTGAAGTAGACCCGAAATATTTCCGTCCGGCTGAAGTCGACCAGCTGCTTGGTGACCCAACGAAAGCCAAGACACGGCTGGGCTGGAACCCGCAAAAGACCTCTTTTGAAGAACTTGTCAGGATTATGGTTTCACACGACATGAAAAAAGTCCGCAGAATGCATATCCGTGAACAAATGGAGGATTAGTATGGAGAAGAATTCAAAGATATATGTAGCAGGTCATCGCGGAATGGTGGGGAGTGCCATAGTACGCGAGCTGCAGCGCCAAGGGTATAACAATTTGGTGTTGAGAACACACAAAGAGCTGGATTTGACCCGTCAGGATCAAGTTGAGAAGTTTTTTGCCAAGGAAAAGCCTGAATATGTGTTCCTCGCCGCAGCGAAAGTAGGGGGCATCGTGGCAAACCAATCGGCTTTGGCCGATTTCATGTACGACAACATGATTTTGGAAATGAATGTGATTCATGCCGCTTGGAAAAACGGCTGCAAAAAGCTGGAATTCTTGGGCAGTTCGTGTATTTATCCGAGAATGGCACCTCAGCCGATGCCGGAAAGTTGCTTGCTCACAAGTGAGTTGGAAAAGACCAACGAGGCCTACGCTTTGGCGAAGATTTCAGGCTTGAAATACTGCGAATACTTGAACCGCCAATACGGCACAGATTATATCTCGGTGATGCCGACGAATCTTTATGGTCCCAACGACAATTATCATCCTGAGCATAGTCATGTTTTGCCGGCTTTGATAAGAAGATTCCATGAGGCGAAAGTCGATGGTTTACAGGAAGTCACCTGTTGGGGTGACGGTTCACCTTTGCGTGAGTTCCTTTATGTGGATGACCTCGCTAATCTTTGTGTCTTTTTGATGAATAACTATAGCGGCTACGAAACTGTCAATGCTGGGACTGGTAAGGAGTTGACCATTAAAGCATTAACAGAGCTGGTTGCGAAAGTGGTCGGTTATAAAGGCATCATCAAGTGGGATACTACCCGCCCGAACGGCACTCCGCGCAAGCTCCTCGATGTTTCGAAAGCTACCAAACTTGGCTGGACTTACAAAACCGAACTTGAGGATGGTATTGCCTTGGCTTACGATGATTTCCTGAACAACCCAATGCGAGCTGAACGATGAGCAAGAAAGTCTTTGTAAGCGGTTGTTACGACCTGTTGCACAGCGGTCATGTCGAGTTCTTCCGTCAGGCATCGCAGTATGGCGACTTGTATGTCGGTATAGGTTCAGATGACACTATTCTGCATTACAAAAACCACAAGACGCTCTATAATGAAAAAGAGCGTCTTTTCATGGTTAAAGCTATCCGTTATGTGAAGGATGCATTTATAAATGCCGGTAGTGGTATAATGGACTTTGTTCCAACGGTGGATTTCTTGAAGCCAGACATTTTGGTTGTGAACGAGGATGGTGCTTCCGAAGAAAAACGCTGTTTTTGCGAGACGCGAGGCATGGAATACATCGTGTTGAAGCGTGACCCGCATGAGGGCTTGGAAGCCCATTCCAGCACTTCTCTCAAGGAACAGTTGTGTACGATTCCCACCCGATTGGATCTGGCTGGCACTTGGATAGACCAGCCTTACGTTTCATGTTATGCTCCTGGTTGGGCTCTTACGATAAGCCTGAAACCAACGTTTGAAGTGCGTGAAAGATGTGGACTTTCAACTTCCACCAGAAACATTATTAAGCGGATATGGCCTTTGAAGTTACCTGATATGGATCCTGAGATGTTGGCGCGACTGGTGTTTTGTTTCGAGAACCATCCTGAGCGTGAGGACGGCATCATCAGTGGAGCGCAGGACGCTATAGGTATTTGCGTACCGGGATTGTGCCGTCATTATTATGACAACCATTTTTGGCCTGAAAAGATAGAGACTTGCGAAGATGAAGGGATATTTCAATGGCTTGAGAAGCATCTTGTTATGATTCCGATGGAGCCGCGCAAACCAGGTTGTTCTGTTGTTGATGGCAAAGACATCACCGAACCGAAAGTGAAGGCTCTTGCCAATGCTGCAGACCGTTGCTGGAACGCCATTATGCATGAGGATTTGCCGGCATTTGCAGAGGCTTATCGCGATAGCTTCAACGCTCAAACAGCAATGTTTCCTGCCATGATCCAAGGTTGTGTTCAAAGCTATATCGACGCATATAAAGACAAGGTTCTTGCTTACAAAATGCCTGGTGCCGGTGGTGGAGGTTACCTCGCTTGCGTTGTAGAAAACGCTGAACTATTCGTCCAAAATCACCCCGAAGCTATACGACTAACCATTAGAAGACCCGAGTTTTAAAAACTTTGGCCTTTAGCCTGTAACTATATTCAAAGAAAAATGAAATTCAACAATCCTACAGCCAATGGCCAACATCTTGTAAATAAACAATACCTGGTTCCATTTATAGCAATCACCACGCTTTTCGCACTCTGGGGGTTCGCCAATGACATCACCAACCCGATGGTGGCGGCATTTCAGACATTGATGGAGCTTCCAGCGGCGAAAGCAAGTTTGATTCAGTTCGCATTTTACGGTGGCTATGCTACTATGGCTATTCCTGCAGCACTTTTCATCAGAAAATACAGCTATAAAAGTGGGATCTTGTTGGGTTTGGCACTTTATGCCATTGGTGCGTTGCTTTTCATTCCGGCAGCGGCACAACAAAGCTTCACGTTTTTCTGTTTCAGCCTCTATATCTTGACCTTCGGACTGGCATTTCTCGAAACAACAGCCAATCCGTTTATTTTGTCGTTGGGAAATAAAGAAAACGCCACCCGACGCCTTAATCTAGCTCAAGCTTTCAACCCGATGGGGTCGTTGGCAGGGATGGCCGTTGCATCGATGGTCGTTCTTCCTAACCTATTGAGCGACAAACGTGATGCTGCAGGAAATATCATCTTTCCAATGCTCTCTGAAGCTGAAAAAGCCGAAATCCGTTTGCATGACTTGGCAGTAATCCGCAACCCGTATGTCGCTTTAGGCATCGTGGTCATCATAATGATGATTGTCATAGCTTTTGTAAAAGTTCCAACAGCCGATGGCCAAAAACAGCCAACAGCCACCAAAGGCACTCTGAGTCGTCTTTGGCATAACAGGGTTTATCGCGAAGGCGTAATAGCCCAGATTTTCTATGTTGCGGCTCAAATCATGGTGTGGACGTTTATTATTCATTATGCTGATAATCTTGGTATTAGTAAAGCTACAGCGCAAAACTACAACATCATTGCAATGTGCCTCTTCCTTTGCGGACGCTTTCTGTCAACTTGGCTGATGAAATACACCGATGGCCGGAAATTGCTGACTGTCTTTGGCATGTGTGCCGCACTGTGTTCATTGGGAGCCATCATAATTGTAGGAAAGGTTGGATTGTATTGCTTGATAGGCATCAGCCTCTTCATGAGTTTGATGTTCCCGACCATCTACGGCACCGCTTTGGAAAACGTAAGCCTTGAAGATGCCTCCCTTGGTGCCGCCTTTCTTGTGATGGCCATCGTCGGTGGAGCCCTGATGCCGCCTTTGCAAGGGATGATTATAGACCGCGGCACTATTGCCGGACATCCTGCTGTCAATGTAAGCTATTTATTACCGTTCATTTGTTTTATAATAGTTGCTGTTTATGGTTTGCGAGCTAGAAAAAGCAAATAAGCCAACAGCTAATAGTCAAAGTTAAAAATGAAAAGATACTGTCAAGTCCTAACTCTTGTTGATGACGAAGAAATGATAGCAAAATACGTCGAAGCTCACACTCACGTGTGGCCAGAAATCATAGAAGGTCAACGTGAAGTGGGTATTCTGGATATGCAGATTTACCGCAAGGGGAGAACTCTCTTCATGATTTGCGATACGGTGGATGACTTCGATTGGCATCGTGATATGGAACGCCTGTCAAAGCTTCCCCGCCAAGCGGAATGGGAAGCCTACGTTTCCCAGTTTCAAGGCTGTTCGGCAAATGCACGCAGCGATGAAAAGTGGCAAATGATGGAACGGTTATTTTGATGATGAGTAACGCTTAATTGCCAACTTTCACTTTCATCCCATCTGAATACGCGCTGAACTCGGGTGCATACTGGCATTGAATGATAGCATAACCATTGTTCAGGTAGCCTTCCTTGGTGACAAACATACTGTACTCAAGCTGGTGTGTGCCTTTGGACAGACGTTCGATAAAGAACTGCATATCGGTGTCGGTGTTAGTCTGATAGTAGCTCATGCGGTCGTTGTATTCATAGTGTGAAACTTGGTCTATTGGCTCGAAGCCAGCAGCTCGGAGATCCTTTACGAAGACATAGCTCATGTCTTGTTGGCTGGTAAAGGTAATCTTTACAGTGAGCTTGTCACCGACTTTCAAGGCTTGCTTCTCAACAGGAACGAGCAACTTGCCTTTGTCCGTCACGGTTTCCACAAACAGTTCACGCTTGATGGTGAAGCCCGACTCGTCGCTCTTCACTTCGTCAATCGGGACGAAATACTGACGGAACAGGCCGCCCCAAACCAAGTGGTTGGTCGGGTTGTTGACGGTGAGCTGACGCATGTCCTCGGTCACCTCGTTGGCGTTCCAGCGGCGTTGGATGAAGCCCGTGCCAGCCACACCGCCCTCGATGCTGATGGGTGTGTTGCCGAAACGCAGGGTGACTTCCTTGCCTTCTTCGAACCAGTCGCTGCCACGCATTAGCAGGGCATAGATGGCATCGGCAGTGGAGGCGGAGTTCTCCCATTTATTGGTTTGCTTTTGGGTGAGTAGCCACACGCGTAACTCGTCCATCATCTCCTGATTCTGGTCGATTTCGGCGAAGGCCGCCATAATGTTGGCGTGGGTGGCGATGTGTGATTCAAACGAGAAGTATTTCTTCGGCCAGTACATCCCGATTTGCTCGTTCTTCTGGGCGCACTCCGTGAAACTCTGAATCATCAGTTTCGCGGTTTTCTCGTTGCCGTTGCGGTAGAGCACCAAAGCACCCTTCGAGCGGTCGTTGAAGTTGAACGAGGTCCATTCCTTGTCGAGGCTACCGAGATAGTATTTCTTCGCCGTGGCAAAGTCCTTGTCGGAGTTTTGTACATCGAAGAAACTCAAAGCATAGAGTTCGTTCAAGGTGCTAGAACCAATGGGCCAGTCTTTGCCTTTGCTGTGGGCTTTCATATAGCGGTAGGTCTCGGCCACCTCGTATTCGAGGTAACGCACGGCCTTGTCGCAGATGCTTTGGGCGGTGTTTTGGTCGGCCTTACTCAGCGACTCCCAAGCGCCCATCTTCTGTAACTTGCCGAAGCCACTCAAGATGTAGGTGCTGATGTAGGGACTTTCGGGCATACCGTCAATCCACGGCCAACCACCGTTGTATTTCTGCTTCTGCTGGATGAGTTGCAAAGCGCGAGTTTGTTGACCGCGCAAAGTGTTTACTTCAAACAAAGAGGCGATACGACTGCGTTGTTCTGTCTCGCTCTTGGCCTCAAGCACCCACGGCGTTTCTTGCAGCATAATGGCCTTCAGGTCTTGGTCTTTTTCGAGTTGCGAGAGCAGGGCATCAGGCGTTTCGATTTGCCATTTCTTGATGTAATTCAAGAGGTTCGGAATGTGGTCGGCGATGTAGGACGAGAGCGTATTGGCGTAGAACACATAGAAAGCCGTCTCAGCGCGGTCGGTGCTGATGTTGGCCAGGTAAGGCAAGGCCTGCACGGCGTACCACACGGGGTTGGTGCTGAAGTTGAGCGTCAGGCTGTAGTCGCGCTCGTGGCTGTCGGGGTTGGCGATGGCCTCGAAATCAAAGGTTTGTTCGGTTTCGGCCTTCACGGTGATGGGTAGGGTCTGTGTCATAAAGATTTCGCTGCTCAACACGGGCAGGAGGTGCTGCTCGGCATCGCTGAACTGTCCCGCGTAAGCCGTGAAGCGGAAGGCCAAAAGGCTCAAATTATATTGTCCCTTCACCTTCCAGCGCACTTCCTTGCTGCGACCGGGTTGGATGGTTTCCATCGGGATTATGGCGTTGGAGACAATCATATTAATGGGTTGCATCGTTCCCGCATCAAAGATTTCGAGTTTCGCCTTGGGCGTGACAGGTTCGTCGCCCGTGTTGATGACGTTGGCCACGAACCAAAGTTCATCATTGTCGTACATATAGCGCGGCATATCGGCCATAATCATCACGGGCTTCGAGGAAGTGAAAGTGTAGTCCTTGCTGCCCGTCTTACGGTCTTTGGTGTAGGCTATCAGCATCAGACGCCAGCGCGTGAGGGCGTCGGGCATAGTGAAGCTGAAGGTCGCGCTACCATCGTTGTTGGTGCGCAGCTGCGGGAAGAAGAAGGCCGTCTCGTTGAAGTTCTCGCGGAGGGTTGGCTCGGCGTGTTCCTTGGACTTTCCCGATTCAGTGACTTCATAAAACATTACTTCGTTATCTCCATCTGCCATAACCATTTCTTCATCCGCAGCGTTTTGTGCCACCAAGGGGATTTCATAATCCACTGCATTAGAAGACTTTTCCAACACCGCTCCAGCCATCATAGGTGCCGATTCCTCAACATAATCATACATCACACGTCCGCCTTTTCTATATCGGCGCGCGCCGAAACCATATCCGAAATCGAAGAAAGGTGCATCGGAGGGCAGGCTGAAATTGAAGAGTTCGACGAAATAATAGAGATATTCCAAGCTTGTGTTGGATGAGGTAAAGTTGTGTGCACAAGTGGAAAATCTGTAACTGCGTGGACCCCAAGGCGACATACTGAAACTCCAGTAATTGCGTTCAAATTCATCCAACGAGGCATCATACATTCCTGCCAGCAAAGCGGCTTCCAAAGGCTTTTTCTTGTAGTCGCTGACGGTCACTTCCCAAGTCTCTTCAGCACCAGGGTTGAGTTTGTCGCGCACGGTGGCCAATTTCACGTCCAAAGCATAATTGTCGAAAGGCACGGAAATATGATCGTCCGAAGTTCTGAAAGCATTTTCCTTCACAAGGACATAACGGAAATTGAGGCCGCCACGGTCGCCTTCGGTCACTTTATAAGTAAAGGTCTGCACGCTGTTGCTGATAGTGATTTTCTTGTCAAAACGGATTACATCGCCGTGGAGCAACTGCACCCAAATGTCCACATCTTTGGCTGAACTGCCGATGCTGAAATGGATTTCCTCGCTGGGATGGGCGGTCGATTTGTCCACATCGCTCCAAACCAAAGCGGTATAAGGCATCTTTTTGGCCTCGTTTTCGTAAACGGTGAATTCCTCCGTCGTAACGGCCAAAGGATCGTCCAGACTCTTCAGTTCCACGACATAATTTCCAGATCCCAAGGTTTTGCCTTCCAAGAACTTGGCCTTGTCGTCCACCATAATTTCGGCCTCATCGACCAAAGTCTTGGTTCGCTTGTCATAGAAACTGTATTCAGGGAAGAGCTTGTTCAATTGTTCATCGCTAAGCAATTGTCGGTCAAAGACTTCCAAATGTTGCATGGCTTCAAAATAATTAATCTTAGCAAGGTCGTCGTAGCGGTAAATCTTGCGCGAGATGCGGCTCTTGGCGGGCTGCCAACTGAGGTTGCTCACCGTGATTTGGTACCTGCCGAGGTCTGATTTCTCGATGGTGCGGGGCAGGTCGGTGCTGATGGCGATTTCGTTGTAGCCTGCACGGATGCTGTATGTGTCAGCGTGAGTCTCGCCCTGCTTGCTCGTGGCGGTCACCTCGATTTCGTAGGTGAACATAGGCTGCTTCTCGGGCGCGATGGTCTTTGAAGGCTTCAGGTTGAAGGTGATGGCGAACTTGCCGTTTTCGTCGGTACGGGCCTTGCCGTGGGTGATTTGCTCGTCATCGACGACTGGGTACCACCACCACCAGCAACGCCACGGGAAGGAGGTCTTGCGGACGACACGATAAGTGTATTCCACATCGTCCAAGCCGAAACCGGCGTAGGCTTTCACGTCACCGCGCACCGTAACTTCTTGGTTCAGTTTGTATTGCTCTTTCGGCTGTTCAAAAGTCACCTCGAAAGTCGGGCGTTTGTATTCCTCCACACGGATGGTCACGCTGCCACGATTGGCGTTGAGGTGGAACACGCCGTTCAGCCTGTCGGAGGGGATGACAAAAGAGCCGCTGAATGAGCCGTATTCGTCGGTGTTAAAGTTGGCCGAACTGATCTCTTGCCAGTTGGCATCGCGGAAAGAAACCTTTTCCGAATAATTGTTCACAAGGCTCAAGTCTTCACCTTGGCGGCGCGTCACGATACCTTGGAAGTAAACGGTCTGACCGGGACGATAGATGGCGCGGTCGGTGAAGAGTTTCGTTTCGTACACCTCGTTGTTGTTTCTGTACTGCTCATTGAGGCGGAAGTACCTTTCTGAAAGCAGGTTGTCATCACTTTTGCGCAAGTTGATGCAGAAGGAATTATCGCCTTTCACCTTGCCGTCAAGCACGACGCGACCGTTTTTGTCGGACTTCATCGTGGCGATGATGATGGTCTTGTGTTCGCGGGCTTTGTAGTCCCACTCGCGACGGTAGAGTTCCACGGTGACGCCTTCCACGGTTTTCCCCGTTTTGCGGTCCACGGTCACTACGGTCATTTTTTCGTCCTTTTGGTCAACGATATAACCGAGGTTGGAGACTTGGAAAGTGAGTACCAACGTTTTATCCTCACTCTTGACACCTTGTTTGGTGGTGGCAGTCAGGTAGTAGATGCCTTCCTCCAAAGCGGGCAAGGCAATCAAGGTGCTGTGGCTGCGATAGTCGGTTTCAGCGGGCAACATGAGGTCCTGCTCCGCGACGGGCATTTTTTTGTTCAATTCCTTGAGCAAATCCTCCTTTTGCATATTGTTCAATTTGCTCAATTCTTTCTCGCTGATTTTCACGATTCTATAATAAGGTGCAGTCGTGTTTTTGTATTCCAACACGGCGGGGATGGCCTCGTTGGGCAGTTGCACTTTATTCAAAGTCAGGTCGATTTGCGGCTCCTCAATGCGTTTGATGAGGTTTTCGCAGTTTTTCGCGCCCTTCGACTTCGGGAACTTGGCGATGGCCTCTTCGCACATCGTCTTGGCTTTCTTGTAGTTGTCGAAATAAGTGCTGTCCTCGACATTGTTCTCGTATTGGTTCATCAAGTTTCGCGCTATCAATGCTGTGATTTCAGCAGAAAGTGGGTTTTCTTTGTGTTGCGCCTTCAGGTCCTCCATTGCGACTTGGTATTGCGTGTAATGGAGAAGGATGCCGAGGGTGTTGTTGACGAATTCAAAACGCTTTAGGTCGTTGTAAATCAGCACGTCTTCATTCGAGTTTTTGAGGTTGTAGGCAATCAGTTCCTGATAGATTTTCAGGCATTTGATGAGCGGGTTGTCGAAATCGCCCAAATCGGCTTTCACGAAATCCTTGGCGGGTAGCCACCATTTTTCCGTGTCGCCCTCGGCTTGGTCGGCGTTGGCCTCTTCTTGATAGTATTTCGCCACGCGGTGAAACATGAACTCAAACATAGAAGCCTCATATTCAATGTATTTCTCGTTGTTTTCGGTGTTTTCATACAACGCCATGAAATCCTCTGTCTTGGCCTTTTTCAATGCTTCGACGGGCTTCAAGGCTTCGTCATAATGCTGGTTGATGCGCGTTTTGAAACTCTCTTTGTCCCAATATTTCATCTCTACCTTGGAAATGTCCCCGTCGATGGGCAGGTTTTCGCGGATACGCCATTCGTTATCGCTTAAATAATCAGCGTAAGCCTTGGCGATTTCCTCGTGCAGCAGGGCATTGTGCACCTCGTCCAACTTTCCGACTTTTTCTTCAATGTATTGGATGAAAGCCTGTTGCGGGTCTTCCTCCACGGTAAACCGCATAATGTTCTGCCGATAGAGCCAAGTCTTCAGCAGTTGGGTCGGGTTTTTGTCCTTCGAGGCTTGTTCCTCGATGGCAACAAGCTCTTTTTCAGCCGATTCCGGCAGGTTTTTCTCAAGGTTTTCCTTTACTTTTTTCCACATAGTCTCATAGTTGTTTTTTGGGGTTTTTTGGGGGTCGGGATTATTGGGACTCTTGCCGGGCGTTGCAAAAGCCAACAGACCCAGAATCGCAAAGGCGAAGGTCATGAAGATAATGGTGGTGTATTTCATCTTGATGAAAGTTTTATAAATACAACGCAAAAATAACAAATATCGTGCAAATGCGTTGGTGGAAGGCGCAATAATTTCTATCTTTGCAAGTTATTTTCTAATAAAATCCACCCAATGGCAGAAGAAACAAAAATAGATAAAACACCTCGGAAATATAGCCTCCGCAATCTTTCCTTGAAGAAGCTCAATCGCAAGTACGACTTCCTCATGTCGCATGATGAGACGGGTCGTCCCATGCTTAATTTTAGGCTCAACTTGCTCAACCTCATTTGGGTTATCCTTGGCCTTGTCTTGTTGTTGGCCGTCATCACGACCTTCATCATTGCCTTCACACCTTTGAGGGAATACATTCCGGGCTATACCGATACCAATCTTACTCGTGAGGTGTACCAACTAAGTTTGCGTGCCGACTCGTTGAGTCGTGAGATGGACAAGAAAGATGTTTATTTCCAAAACCTGCAGCGCATTGTCAACGGTTACGATTTTGCTGCCGACAGTGCTAATGTCAGCCTCAACATTTATGAACCATTGCCCCTTGGTGCCACCGATACTATTACGCTTCACAAGACCAAGCAAGACAGCCTGTTACGTGCGGAATTTGAATCCCAAAACCAGTTTAGCCTCTTTGCTGACGACCTGATTCCTGTCAAGACCAACGTATCGGTAAAGAACTTTTATGTACCTCTCACGGGAAATGTCATCAATGCTTTCAGTCCTGCCGAGGGACATTATGGCGTCGACATTGCTTCGTCAGGCGACCAGATTATCAATGCCACCTTGGACGGCACCGTTGTTTTTTCGGTCTGGACCATTGATGATGGCTACTGCATTGGCCTACAGCATGAGGATAGCTATCTTTCCATATACAAGCATAACGCCACCTTGCTGAAGAAACAAGGCGACTATGTGAAGGCGGGTGAGGCCATAGCTATCCTTGGTGAATCGGGAGAGACTAACCACGAGCATCTTCATTTCGAACTGTGGCACAACAGCATCCCCGTCAATCCAGCCGATTATATGACACTTTCTATGGCTCCAACTAACTAAAAAATCCTATCTTTGCACACTTTTTCTAACCGATAAAAAACACTCAGATATGACTATATTAATTAAGGTATTGCAATTTGTCCTTTCGCTGTCCATTCTTGTGTTTGTCCACGAACTGGGTCATTTCATGGCGGCAAAGGCCTTCAAAACCCGTGTCGAAAAGTTCTATCTTTTCTTCGACTGGGGCTTCTCCCTCTTCCGCTGCAAGAAGGTGAATGGCAAGTGGCAGTTTAGGTTCTTCTCGAGGAATGTTCCTGAGAAGTACACGGTCACAGAATACATGGATGCGAGCGGCAAGAAGCAGAAAAACTATGATCCCATTGACCTGAGCACCCTGCCTGAGGACGACTGGCGCCGCAGCGACAGCACGGAATACGGCATCGGTTGGTTCCCGCTTGGTGGTTACAACAAGATTGCGGGTATGGTCGATGAGTCTATGGACAAATCACAGATGAATCAGCCCGCACAACCTTGGGAGTTCCGCTCCAAGCCAGCCTGGCAACGCTTTATCATCATGGTAGCGGGCGTTTTCATGAACGTGTTGTTGGCTTTCGTCATCTACATTGGTCTGCTGGCCAAGGAAGGCAAGAGTTATTTGCCCACTGAACAAGTCAACAAATATGGTATCTCCGTCGACAGCCTTGGTTATGAGTTGGGTCTTCGCGATGGCGACAAGATTCTGGCTGTTGATGGGAAATATATTGAGAACTTCAGTGAAATCCCGATGCAAATTATTCTCGATAAGGCAAAGACCATTGAGGTGGAGCGCAACGGCAAAGACACTATCATCAACCTTCCAGATGATGCCGTCACCAAGCTCCTTGGCTCGCAAGACGCAACTTTTATCTCTTTCCGCGTGCCTTTTGTTGTGGCCAATATGACAGCTAACAGTGTTGCCAAAGCCGCTGGTTTGGAGATTGGCGACCAAATCATCGGTATCAATGATATTGAAACGGTATATTATCAGGACTTTACGAAAACCATCAAACAGTTCAAGGATAAAGATATCGATTTGAAAGTTGTTCGCGACTTTGACACGCTCGTTTTGCCGATGCATCTCGGTACTGAGGGCGTGATTGGTGCTTATCTGGCTCCAGTGACCGATTTCTATGAGTTCAATACCGTCGACTACACTTTCTGGCAGGCTATCCCCGCTGGTTTTGACCAAACCTTTGATGAGCTTGGCGACTACTGGAAGCAAGTCAAACTCATTTTCAGTCCCAAGACCAAGGCTTACGAGAGCGTAGGTGGTTTCATCAGCATCGGCAAGATATTCCCTGACCGTTGGAACTGGAGTATGTTTTGGCGTCTTACCGCTTTTCTCTCCATCGCACTTGCAGTAATGAATATCCTGCCCATTCCAGCCTTGGATGGTGGTTTTATCCTCTTCCTGCTCGTCGAAATCATTACGCGACGCAAACCTTCCGACAAGTTCATGGAAGTGGCTGAAACGGTGGGTCTCATCATCGTCTTTGGCCTTGTTATTTTGGCCAACGGCAACGACATCATCAGGCTCTTTAGGTAGTTTTTGAAAATTAATTTGTCGAGGTAAATACTATTTTTGTAAATTCGCGGTTTCAAACTAGCATAATACCGCTAACAAAAGTGAAGACGAAAACCCTACATATTGCGCTCCTTGTAGCTTTTACTACGGTCACTTTGACCCAGTTGAAGGCTCAACAGCAGCCCATTTTCACCAACTATGCCAATTCTTATACCTATATTAATGCAGGCTTTGCCGGCATGAGCCAGGGTATTAATGTGCTGGGTCTTTACCGTCAGCAATGGGCAGGCTTCAAAGATTCTGAAGGTAAAGATATGTCACCTACCACCTACCTGATTACAGCCGACATGCCCATACGCGTGTTGCATGGAGGTTTGAGTGTGGCTGTGATGAAAGACCACATAGGCTTTGAAGACGGCACCAGTTTTGGCTTAGGATATTCCTTCCACCTCGATTTGGGAGGTTCAACTCTTGGTATCGGCATTGCTGCCAACATCTGCAACCGCACCGTTGATTTCGGCTCGTTGCACCCCACTCAAGAAAACGATCCAATCTTGGAAGGTCTGGCCGAACAAAGTGCTATGCTCATTGACATGAATATAGGTCTATTTTGGCAGATTCCCGAGTCGGTTTTCGTTGGCATTTCTGCCGTAAACGTGTTGGAGACCATGTCAAAGGCACTCAGTGAGCAGAATACCAGTAGCGCAAGCTTTGTCAACGACCGCACTTTCTACTTTGTTGCTGGCTATCCTTTCCAATTCGAAGAACTTCCATCCTTTACCTTTGTGCCTTCAGTAGCTGCTATGACCGACATTGCTTCATGGCAGCTCAATGTGGGTGCTAAAGCAATATATAACAATCTGATTTCCTTGGGTGTCAACTACCGTCCGCAAGAGTCCATTGGCATCACGGCGGGATTGTCAATCAAGGGCTTCACCATAGGCTATGCATACGACATCAACATGATGGGCTTGGGCCTGCCTGGTTCTCATGAGGTCTCCCTCGGCTACTGCTTCAAGCTTGACCTCGACCGCACGCCACGAGACTATCGTAGCGTCAGATATCTATAAAAAATCGGAAAAAAAATCAAAAAAATGCGGATTAAAGATAATATTTTCTAATTTTGGCGGTTCTTTTTGAACAAACAAAGCGAAAAAAAGACTATTATAAACGAAGATAAATAGAAGTAAAAAAATAGTAATTAAATCATTGTCAAGAAGATGAAGAGACTGCTGTTCGTATTTTCCGTCGCATTGCTGCTTCTTTCGGCCTGCGGCAACTCGAATCAAGGCGAATTGGTTGGAGTGAGAAAAGCCAACAAGACTTTCAACCAGCCTGATCCTTATGGAATGGTGTTCGTACCACAAGGCAACTTTACCATGGGTGCAGGTGGTGAAGACATTACCAATTCCTATCTTAATGAACCCAAGACGGTGAGTGTTTCGGCATTCTTTATGGATGAAACCGAAATCACCAACAACGAGTATCGCCAGTTTGTGTACTGGGTTCGCGACTCTATTGCCCGTCGTCTTTTGGCCGATGCGTTCCCTGACAGGTTCGCTATCACCGAGAGCAAAACAGGTGAGACTTTTGACCCGCCTCACTTGAACTGGAAAGAAAAATTGGATTGGAACAGCAAGGAACAAGATGTGCGCGAAGCCCTTGAGCCTATGTATCTCCCCGAAAACGAGAGATATTTTATGAGAAAGGACATCGACCCTCGCAAGCTTTATTATTCCTACTATTGGTTTGACCTGCAAGCTGCCGCTAAGAAGGAGTTCGCTGATGGAAAACTGACGCAGAACGACTATTCGCTGGGTGAAGCCGATGCTGGTATCAATGTCGACCGTAAAGGCGCATGGTCGAACCGTAAGCAGGGCTACAGCGACCGTTCGGTCTATGCCCGTGCTGAGGTCATCAGCGTCTATCCTGACACACTGTGCTGGATTCATGACTATAGTTATTCCTTCAACGACCCGATGACGGAAAAATATTTCTGGCATCCGGCCTACGACAATTATCCGGTGGTGGGTGTCACATGGCAGCAGGCCCGTGCTTTCTGCGTGTGGCGTACAGAGCTGCTCAATGCTTATCTGCGTTCGCGCAAGGGTGTTGACCTGAGTGAGTTCCGTCTACCCACTGAGACTGAATGGGAATGGGCTGCACGTGGCGGTCACATGCTGAACCCGTATCCGTGGGGTGGTCCTAACGCCGCCAACGCCAAAGGTTGCTTCATGGCCAACTTCAAGCCGCGTCGTGGTAACTATCTCGCCGATGGTGGCCTGCGCACCCTCGTGGTGGGCTGCTACCCGCCCAATGGTTGGGGGCTCTACGACATGGCAGGCAATGTTGCTGAATGGACCAACACCGCCTATGATCCCAATTCCTACAACTTTACTTGGGACATGAACCCCAACTACACCTACAATGCCAAGAACGATGACCCACCGGTCATGAAGCGCAAGGTTGTTCGTGGAGGCTCATGGAAAGATGTGTCCTACTACCTGCAAGTCACCACCCGCGACTATCAGTATCAGGACTCAGCCAACTGCTACACTGGCTTCCGTTGCATCCAGCCTTATCTTGGCCGCAACAAGGGCGATAACCCGAGAATGTCAAGAGTATATAGATAATTCATCAGAAATCAATAAAATAAATAAACATAATCAATTTTTCAAACACATTAAATTTTCATTGTCATGGCAAAGAAAGAACTTAGCAAATTCCAACAATTCCTCGTATCGAGAAAGTTCAAAACCTTTATGGGCTACCTCTATGGTTGGGGCGCCTCTGTGGTTATGATTGGTGCATACTTCAAATTGACCCACATCCCTGGTGCTGACTTTATGCTGGCTCTCGGTTTGGGTATCGAAGCATTGATTTTCTTCATGTCGGCTTTTGAGCCTCAACATGTCGAATATGCTTGGGACAATGTTTTCGTCGAACTTGAGGAAGATTGGGATGGTAAGACGAAGACTCAATTTGCTACTACTGGTTCCACCTCGAAGGGTGCTCCCTCCAGCGTCGAAGATGCTATGCTCAGCAAGATGTTCGAAAAGATGAATGTCAGCGAGGAAACCTTCAATAAGATTGGCAAAGGCCTTGACAAATTGGCCGCCAATGCTGGTCAGATGGCAGACATCAGCAATGCTATGGCCGCTACCACCAACTATGCCAACGCCATGGATCGTGCCACAAAGTCCATCTCTGAGTTCTCCAACAGCTATGTTGAGACCAACAAGAAGCTCTCTGATTCTCTCGGCAAGCTTGACTTCAGTGCTCTTGATGCCAATACCATTAAGAAGGTGGCCGCAAGCATGACATCACTCAACTCCATCTATGAGCTCCAGCTCCAAGGTGCTGAGCAGACCTCTGCTGCCAGCAAGAAGTTGACCGAAACTATGAACAAGTACATGGATAACCTCACCGCTTCATCACAGAACGCAGGCCAACTCAACCAACAGTTGACCCAGTTGTCACAGCGCTTGACCGCTTTGAACAATGTCTATGGTGGAATGTTGTCAGCAATGAATATCAAGGCATAATTCTACTCAACCCTATCGTTTAATATAAAAAAGGAGTAAGATTATGTCAGGCGCAAAAGAAACCCCAAGACAGAAAATGATCGGTATGATGTACCTGGTCTATACTGCCTTGTTAGCAATGAACGTCTCGAAAGACATCCTTGATGCCTTCGATACCGTGAATGCCGGTGTGCAAACCACCAATATTACACTTTCGAATCAGATTAATCAGAAATACGCCGCCTTTGAAGAGCAATATGGCTTGGATCAGGAAAAAGTCGGTCCCTATTGGGAGAAGGCTCAGGCGTTGAGAGAAGAAGCTACCGACCTCATCAACTACGTCGAAGCCCTGAAGTGGGATCTCGTGAAGGAGATTGAACTAAGCAAGGCTACTACGGATGAAGAAGCCATCAAGATGGCTGTTGAAGATAGAGGATTGCTGAAGAGCTCTAACACCACCCTCAATGGACGTAAGATTTATGACATCAATACCGCAAAGGTGAAGTCGAGAGACGGCTACAACCAGCCTACTATGTACATGATGGGTGACCCCGAGGGTCCGGGCAATGGCGGTAAAGCTTACGAGCTTTCAGAGAAGATGAGAAAATTCCGTCACGAAGTGATTAAGGCCGCTGGTCCTGAACACATCCACGAAATTGGTCTTCTTACCGACAGCATCTATGGAACGAAAGCTTATTTGTTAGAAAACGGCTATAGCGAAAACCAAATGAAGAAACTCCCCTTGGAGGGCGAGTACTATGGTGCTAAGATTAGCTACTATCCCGGTTCCACCGATATGGTGCAAGACAGCTGGGAGTACCACAACTTCCACCACACCGTTTTGGTTGCTGACGTCACCTTATTAAATAAGATTATTTCCGAAGCTCAGACTGCTGAGTTGAACGCTATCTCTGAATTGATGTCAGACATTCACGCCCAAGACTTCACCTTCGATGAGGTGGGTGCCAGAGTGTTTGCCGAGAGCGGCTACCTCCTTTCCGGCCAGACCTATAAGGCTCAGGCTATGGTGACTGCTTGGAAGAACTCGCAACTGACCGCCCGCGTCAAGTTGGACGGTGGTGCTGAGA
>R22__coassemble_765_pt1 | contig 18609 bp, 12 predicted proteins | sample R22__metabat2_low_PE_022 | metagenome-assembled genome bin R22 | reverse complement strand
TGTAACTAATCTGGAGATACCAGAATCGGTAACTGAAATAAAAAATTATGCTTTTGACGGTTGCAGCGGATTGACAGGCTCGCTGACGATACCCAATTCTGTGACATCCATAGGGAATTGTGCTTTTTATGGTTGCAGCGGATTGACAGGTACTTTGACGATACCCAATTCAGTGACATCATTTGGGTCTAATGCTTTCTCAAATTGCACGGGAATCACTGCCATCAGGATGCATTGCCCCGTACCGCCTACAATAAACCAATATACGTTTAGCAATTTTGACAAATCCATCCCTGTTTTCGTGGCATGTGGCACCCAGGAGGCATATTTGGTAGCAGACTATTGGTCGGAATTCACAGCAATTAATGAATCCCCCTACGACCTCGTCATCACCCAAAACGATCCCTACGGCGGCGAAATTTCCGTGGTCCATTACGCGGATTGCGAGGACGGGCAGTGCGTTATCTATGCCGAATCAAATCTTGGATATTCTTTCGCAGGATGGTATGTAGATGATGAACTCTTAACAGGTTTGGCACAATATGACTTCAGTATGGTTAATGATATTACAATGGAGGCGAGATTCTCACGTAATGCCAATCACAGTATTGCTAATGGAGCAACTAATACTTGGAGTGATCCCAATACGTGGGATTCTGGAGTGGTGCCATCATCAACATCCACTGTGGCGATTTATAAGAACATTATCGTGGATGTGGAAGCCGAGGTGGAGCAAATGGGCATTTATGATGACGGTTCCATCACCATTTCGCAGGATGTGACACTCACGGTGACAGATACACTCGGGTCGGATAATGTTGCCTCAATAGTCATTGAGGACGGAGGACAACTGATCCATTCAAATGATGGGGCTATGGCTACAGTGAAAAAGACTATTCAGCCCTACACCAACGATAATGATGGTTGGAATCTGTTAGCGTACCCGCTGACTGGCAACGGCACCGTGGCTTCCATCGGCAATATGCTCAATAACGAATACGACTTGTATGCCTACGATGAACCGACGCAGTATTGGATTAACCAGAAAGAGGAAAGTAATGGCTTCACGGCATTGGAGGCAGGCAAGGGGTATCTATATGCCAACATTGGGCAGGCTCAAAACTATACTACAGATTATTTCCCGTTCTATACCTACTACAAATATAGTATTAGTGAAAACCTTTTCCGTGCTGTAGAGCTCATGGAGGCAGGACTTGGTACTGGCTCGTTGAATGGCCTCAGTTGGTATGCAATCAACGCCCCGGGCTATGAGCAAAGCAACATCAGCATTTGGATGGCCAATGTAAGCGATGAAGAACTTACAGCAAACTCTCATCTCACCTCAGGAATGACACTTGTTTATACGGGGAATATGACCCCGGCAATTGGCTGGAATGAGTTCGTTTTCAACGAGAACACCTTTGCTTGGGACGGTACGAGCAACCTGCTTATCAGTGTACAGAGAAACAACGGTGCATATAATAGCTCTGTCCTTTGGCAAAGTCATGAAGCCAGCTTTACGGCCATGTCATATAATTATACAGATAATGTTGCCTACGATGCTACAACAGCGACCTACAGCATGTACACTTCGACAAGTCGTCCAAACATCATCTTCAATGGCATTACGGATATCAGGATAGGCGATGTCCAATACAATCCAATAACGCTTACTTTCTCTGGTGAACTCGAAAACGGCACAGCTGAAGTCATTGTTCCACTAAGCTACACCGAAACGGCAGGCACCCTGAAAGGCTTTAACCTTGTGGGCAATCCGTATGTGCATAATGTCACATCATACGGCAGCACGAATGTGGCCGAAGGTTGTTTCCGGTTGAATGAGACCAAGGACAATCTTATCGTAAGCGAGGTTTCAGAAACTCTGCCTTTGAAACCTGCCGAAGGTTTCTTTGTGAAAGCTACGGGCGAAAACGCTTCTATCATTTTCAATCCAGGCCGTTTAAGAGGTGAAACCAAGAGAAAGGGCTTCGTTAATCTGGAACTTAGGGAGGGTGGCAAGCTTATCGACCGCCTCATCGTGAAGCGAGAAGGCGATCCGTTGGAGAAACTCACGTTGAAAGAAAACGGCACAAGGCTCTTTGCCACGCAAAACAAACAGGAAATCGCTATTGTGCCTTGTGAGGGTAACGAACAACCTGTTAATTTTAAGGCTGCTAAGAACGGCAGCTACATGATTACTGCAACTCTAGATAACATGGTTGTGGATTATCTCCACCTCATTGATAACCTAACTGGTAATGATGTAGATTTGCTGCAAACGCCTGAATACACCTTTTCGGCGAGAACGACGGACTATGCATCGCGCTTCCGTTTGGTATTTTCCGTCGGTGGGGATGAAGAAGACGACAATGCACCATTTGCCTTTATCAATAATGGGAATATTGTCATTATTGGCGCCGATGCTGGCTCCACGTTGCAGATTGTAGATGTAACGGGGCGCATCCTTGTTTCGTGCAGAGGAGACGAGATGAATCGCATCTCTACCAGCGGAATGTCCTCAGGCATGTATGTGTTGCGTCTCATCAACGGCGAAGATGTGAAGACACAGAAGATTGTGGTGGAATAAAGGAATCACATCACATTAATTCAGGCCAGACCGTCTCGTAGCAGGCGGTCTGGCCTTTTTGAAAAATAATTCCTTGAATATGTTTGGATTAAGGAAATTATTCCTATCTTTGCCGCTCCAAATCAAAAGGAGTAAAAGATGAAGAAACATTTGTCTATCATTGCTTTAGCATTTGCAATCGGTCTGTTATTCGCCTCGTGCAACCGCCCTTCACTGGTGGGTACGTGGGTCGAACCCGCTTCTGAAGACGGTCTTGCCACCGAGATGGGCTTCACTTTGCTTGAAAATGGTGATATGCTTCCCATCAATATGGGCTATGCCGATTTCAAGTCGTGGGAGAAGTCGGGCGACATGATTTATTTCAAAGGCACCTATACCGGCACCAACCCGCACGATTTCGTCGACACGATGAAAATCGTGAAGTTGGATGAACAGCAGCTTGTTCTTGAGCAGGCTGGCTATACCGTGACTTACAAGAGAAAATAATAATAAGAAAAAATTTTGATAATGAAGAAATTAGCAGTTATCGCCTTCGGAGGAAACGCTCTGTTGAGAGGCGGCCAGAAAGGAACTTGTCAGGAACAGATGCAGAATGTGGCGGATACTTGCCAATCTTTGCTGCCCTTCCTGAAACAAGGTTATAATTTGGTCATCGGTCACGGCAATGGGCCTCAGGTGGGCAATGTGTTGCTCCAAAACGCCGCCGGCGAAAAGGAGGGTATTCCCGCTATGCCGATGGATGTGTGTGGCGCCGAGACCCAAGGCCAGATTGGCTATATGATTGAGATGGGTCTGGAGAAGGTGATGGTGAAGGAAAACATCGACCGCAATGTGGTGACTTTCGTGACCCAGGTGCTTGTCGACAAGGACGACCCGATGTTCAAGAACCCCACCAAGCCTGTGGGTCCCTATTATACCAAGGAACAGGCCGAAGCCTATGCTGCCCAAACGGGTGCCATCTATAAGGAAGACCCCAAGGGCAAAGGCTGGCGCAAGGTGGTGGCTTCGCCCAAGCCTATCGACATCCAAAACATTAAGTTGGTCAAGAGGTTAGCTGAAGAAGGCAATATCGTCATCACCGTGGGCGGCGGCGGCATCCCCGTCATCAAGAAGGACGGCATCCACGTGGGTGTTGAAGCCGTTATCGACAAGGATTTGGCTTCTGCTATGACGGCCATCAAGATTGGTGCCGACGAGTTCTACATCCTCACTGACGTGCCGAAGGTCTACATCAACTTCCGCAAGGAGAACGAGCAGGCTTTGGACACCATTACGGTGGACGAGGCAAAGAAACACTTGGCCGACGGTCAGTTTACCGAGGGTAGCATGGCACCGAAGATTCGTGCCGCCATCCTCTTCGTGGAAGCCACGGGCCACGAGGCCATTATCACCGAGGCCACGAAGTTGGGCGACCCGACTTGCGGAACCCGTATTGTGCGTTAATAAATGGAATAGGCTACGCTCCAAGCGTAACGTTTTTCACGATGGGTGTAGGTCTCCAGACGGTAACCTTCGCCATCGAGTACCGGATGCAAGTCCGTGCTGATTCCTGTGCCACGCAGTTTCAGCACGGCTTCTTTTTTTGTCCAATACTGGGTGAAGGCCTCGACAGGGTCGGAAGAGGATCGGATCCATTCGGCCTCGGCCGGGTTCATCGTTTTCCTGACAAGGGCCACGTTATCCTTGTGGAAACTCTCGATGTCGATGCCGACAGGGGCATAGTCAACGACCACAGCGATGCCGTTTTTGCAATGACTGATGTTGAAATGCACATCAGGATGATGGACTAAAAAAGGCTTGCCATGTTCGTTGTGATTCATTTCCAGATTGGTAATACCCAACGGCTTGAGCATATCGGCAAGCATCAGCCACGACTTCAGGCAGGCGAACTGTCCGAAGACGTGCCTGTAGCGCAAGGCTTCGGAGCGGCGTTGTTCGTCAACCAAGGGCAACAGGCGGCGCACCTCGGCCTCAGTCACTTGGCTCATATCGTCAAAAAGTGTTACCATAATGCTATATTTGGCGCAAAATTACTGGTTTCTCCGTTTCGGTGAGAAAATATCCTCTTTTGTAGTCAAAAATACCTTTCGTTTGGATAAAAAAATTGATTTATCGGAATTAATTCTAATTTCGCCCCAATTTTTCAATGGATATGGAAAAGAATACTAATAAGGGAAAAACTGTTCAGGCCTTTGCTGACATTCCGCCACGTACCTTCGACCTTCTACCGAGGTTTGTGGAGAAATACGGTAAGAAAAAGCCCATGTTTGCCTGCAAGGCGGATGGCGGATGGAAGAAATACAATGGCCGCGATTTCCTGAAGATGACGGATACCATCAGCCAAGGACTGATAGGCTTGGGCGTGATGAAAGGTGACCGTGTGGCCGTGATTTCCAACAACTGCCCCCAATGGAACATGGTTGACTTTGCCGTGCAGCAAATCGGCGGTATTCTGGTTCCCATATATCCAACCGTCCGCCAAAGCGATTACGATTACATCATCAATCATGCTGAGCCCAAGATTATTTTTGTGGAGGGCTCGTTGCTGTTGAGGAAGGTGCAAGGTGTTCTCGATAAGTTGGTTGAGAAGCCCAAGGTGTTTGTTTTCAATCCTGTGGAAGGACAGCTGACACTTCGTGGCTTGATGGTCTCGGTGAAGATTGACAAAAAAAGTCTCGCCGCCCTTCAAGCACGTAAGGATGATGTTGCTCCCGAAGACGTGGCTACCATCATCTATACCTCAGGCACGTTAGGCACACCTAAGGGGGTGATGCTTTCACACTATAATTTGATGAGTTGCGTGGCCAATTACGGTCCGCATTATCCTGTGCCAAGTTCGCATAAGGTGGTGAGTTTCCTGCCTTTGTCACATATCTACGAACGTTCTGTGCTATACACACACCTCTATCTCGGCAATTCGACCTATTATGTGGAGAACTTCGGTACCATCATGCGCGACATCGCCGACATCAAGCCCGAGCATTTCACCACGGTGCCGCGCGTCATCGAGAAGGTGTATAATGGCATTGTGCGCAAGGGCGACAAATTGAAAGGAGTGAAGAAACGCATCTTCCATTGGGCTTTCCAACTGGCAGAGCGTTACGACGAGACCGGACAAAACAACGGACGTGCCTATCGCTTCAAACTGTATTGGGCTAACAGGTTGGTGTTTAAGGATGTTCGTAGGTCTTTTGGTGGCCGTTTGGAGTTCATTATCTCGGGTGGAGCCAGCTTGCAGCCTCGTTTGGTGCGCCTGTTTGCGGCCATGAATATTCCTGTTATCGAAGGTTATGGCTTGACGGAGACTTCGCCTGTGATATGCACCAACAGCCTTGCCCTGGGCATCATCAAGGCGGGAACCGTGGGCGTGCCCTGCAAGAGCGTCGAGTTTAAGATTGATCCTTTATCGGGTGAGATTCTTGTGAAAGGCTCGGCTGTGATGAAGGGCTACTACAAGAATGAGGAACAGACTAATATAGCCATCGATGCGGATGGCTATTTCCATACAGGCGACATCGGCGAGTTTGACGAGGACGGCTTGCTGAAAATCACGGGCCGAATGAAGGAAATCTTCAAGGACTCGATGGGCAAGTACATCTCGCCCGCTTTGATTGAGAGCAAGTTCACCGAATCCCCGTTCATCAGCATGATGATGGTGGTGGGCGAGAACCAGAAGTTTGCCGCTGCCTTGATAGTGCCGAACTTTGAAAACCTGAAGAATTGGTGCGAGGAAAACCATGTGGCCTTTACCTCCAACGCAGAAGTCATCAAGGAAAAGAAGTTGATTGACCGCTACCGCAAGGATGTGGATGCTTATAACAAACATTTCGGCGACTTTGAGAAAATCAAGCGCTTCGAGTTGGTCGACCGCGAATGGAGCATCGAGGAAGGCGAAATCACCCCGAGCCTCAAGTTGCGCCGCAAAATCGTTGCTGAGCATTACCAGGATTTGATTGAAGGAATGTTTGCGGAATAAGACATTTTTCCTTATTTTTGCACCTCGATTTATAATACTTAGTTTATGTCAGAACTTCCGGCATTGTTTTCCGACCTTGCCTTGATTTTGGTAACAGCAGGTGTTACCACCGTAATCTTCAAGTGGTTGAAACAACCCGTTGTGTTGGGTTATATTATTGCGGGTCTTTTGATTGGGCCTTATTTCCCTTGGTTTCCTGTCGTCAACGACCACCACAGCGTTGAGATATGGAGCGAAATCGGAATGGTGTTTCTTCTGTTTGCCATCGGCTTGGAATTCAGTTTCAAAAAGCTGAAGAAACAGGCTGGCACTGTTGGCATCACGGCGATGACGGAATTGGTGTTGATGTGTTTCGTGGGCTTCCTCCTCGGTAAATTGTTGGGCTGGTCGCAGATGGACAGCATCTTCCTTGGAGCCATGCTCTCGATGTCGTCCACTACCATCATCGCGAAGGCCTTCGATGATTTGAAGATGAAAGGGGAGAAGTTTACGGGCAGCGTCATCGGTGTGCTGGTGGTCGAGGATTTGATGGCCATCCTGATGATGGTCATCCTGTCCACCTTGTCGGTGAGTACTGCGTTGGATGGGAAGGAACTGATGCTCAGCGTCACGAAGCTTGTTTTCTTCCTTTTGGTTTGGTATATCGGTGGCGTGTTCCTTATCCCAACCATTTTGAAATGGTCGAGGAAATTCATGTCGGAAGAGACGCTGACGGTTTTTGCCGTGGGCTTGTGCTTCTTTATGGTATGGCTGGCCAACAAGGCAGGCTTCTCGTCGGCTTTGGGTGCTTTCATCATGGGCTCCATCTTGGCGGAGACGCTTGAGGCTGAGATGATTCATAAGGTTACGGAGCCCATCAAGAACCTGTTTGGCGCGGTGTTTTTCGTGTCGGTCGGTATGATGGTCAACCCGGCTGTTCTGGTGCAGTATTGGTGGCAGATTCTGACTATCACAGCGGTGGTGGTCGTGCTGAAGTCGTTGAGCTCCTGCTTAGGTATGTTGCTCTCAGGCGACAACCTGAAAAACTCCATACGTGCCGGAATGTGTTTCGGACAAATCGGCGAGTTTTCTTTCATCATAGCCACGGTGGGCATGAGTTTTGGCGTGATTGACGATTTCATGTATCCCATCATCGTTTCGGTGTCTATCATTACGACTTTCCTCACTCCATATATGATTAAGGCTGGCGAGCCGCTCTATAATTGGATTGACCAAAGGATACCGCAAAAATGGTCGAACTTCTTTGATAACAAGAAAAAGACAGTCCGCGCAAAAAGTGGCTTGATGCAAACCATGAAAGTCTATGTCTTGAGCCAACTCAAGCGTGCCGTGTTGTATGCTAACATCATTTTTGCGATGATGCTGTTGTGTTTCGCCATCTTTGCCCCTTGGGAGAACCACAATATGAAGACCTATGTGGATGTGGTCGCGGTTGCCGTTACCTTGACGGTTACTTCGCCGGTCATTTGGGCCTTGGCTTACAAGCAGGAAATTGAAGAACAAGATGTTAAGGAATTAGTGTCCAACAAGATGAGCAGTCGTGTGATGCGTATGCTGTATGGTGTGCGTTTTGTTGCGGCTTGGTTTTTTGCAGCCTACATCATCCGTCATTTCATGAACGACGAGTTTTGGCGTATTATCAATCTTAGGGTGGATGATCTTCCTATGGCGATTGCGATTGGCTTTGTCTTTATGTTGATTTTAAGGACGTTGAGCCCTGCGATGAAATGGTACGAACGCATGGAGGCGCGTTTCCTTGACAACCTGAATAAGCGCCAGACCTTGCAATCCTTTGTGGTTCCTGAGGTGTTGCAGGAAAACTTCGTCTTGGGGAAGATGACCTTGAGTGCCAAAAGCAGCTATGCAGGCAAAAGCATACGGCAATGTGACTTCCGTAATAGGTTTAATGTGAGCGTGGTGTGCATCGACCGGGCTGGTACTGTCATCGACTTGCCCCGCCGCGACCACATGCTGTTTCCTGATGATGAGGTTACATTCTTGGGCGCGGAGGAGCAATTGGCCCAATTGAGGCCCCAAGTGGAAGTGGAGGATGAAGTGCTTATCCATGAAAGGCCTAAGAGCGATATGGATATCCGCCGCTTCGTGGTGAATGATGGCAGCTGCTTTGAGGGTGTTTCACTCCATGATTCCGACCTTCGTAATCGTTTTGACGCTTTTGTGTTTGCCATCGAACGCGATGAAAAGTTTATGCTCAATCCCGAATCTTCTGTCGTCTTCCAGAAAGGCGATGTCGTATGGTTTGTCTCTTCTGAGAACAATGCCAAAGTGCTCGTGAAAGAAGCTGAAAGTCATGTTGAAACCGTTTCATAACTATAAAACTGAATACTATGGAATCCTTACCTGCTTTGTTTTCTGACCTCGCCCTGATATTGGTAACCGCTGGTATTACCACCGTAATCTTCAAGTGGTTGAAACAGCCTGTTGTGTTGGGCTATATTATAGCTGGTTTCCTTATCGGACCGAATTTCGAGTGGTTTCCCGTTATCAGCGACCATACCAGCGTGGAGACTTGGAGCGAAATCGGTATGGTATTCATGTTGTTCGGTATCGGCTTGGAGTTCAGTTTCAAGAAGTTGAAAAAAGTGGGCGGTACGGTTGGTGTAACCGCACTTACTGAACTGGTGACGATGTGTGTCGTCGGCTTCCTGCTGGGCAAGGCTTTGGGCTGGTCGCAGATGGATTGCATCTTCCTGGGCGCGATGCTCTCCATTTCGTCTACGACGATTATCGCTAAAGCTTTTGATGACATGAAGTTGCATAAAGAGAAGTTCAGCGGCAATGTAATTGGTGAGCTGGTGGTTGAAGACCTCGAAGCGGTCTTGTTGATGGTGATTCTGTCGACTTTGGCGGTGAGCAAGACTTTTGATGGGATGCAGCTGGTTTCCAGTATGTTGAAATTGGTTTTCTTTCTCTTGGTTTGGTTCTTGGGTGGCATTTTCCTGGTGCCTACGGTGTTGCGTTGGGCACGCAGGTTCATGTCGGAGGAGACGTTGACGGTGTTTTCTGTGGGCCTGTGCTTTTTGATGGTCGTTCTGGCCAACCTGGCGGGCTTCTCGTCGGCTTTGGGTGCCTTCATCATGGGCTCTATTCTGGCTGAGACCCTTGAGGCTGAAATGATTCACAAAGTCACCACGCCTATCAAGAACCTGTTTGGCGCGGTGTTTTTCGTTTCGGTCGGTATGATGGTCGACCCGCAGATTTTGGTCAATTATTGGTGGCAGATTCTTGTGGTGACCCTTGTGCTGCTTTTGTTCAAGCCTTTGAGCAACGTCATAGGTCGTTTGATTGCCGGCTTGGGACTGAAACAAGCCATGCAAGGCGGTTTCTGCTTCTGCCAAATCGGTGAGTTCTCTTTCATCATCGCCACCTTGGGCTTGAGCTACGGCGTCATCGACGAGTTCCTTTATCCCATCATCGTTTCGGTATCTATCATCACGACGTTCATCACGCCATACGCCATAAAATCCGCTATACCAGCCTACAGCTGGGTGTCGGGCCATTTTCCTGAAAAATGGCTCAACCGCATGGAAAACAGCGACTCGGGCATTAAGGTGAAGAGTGGCAAGAAGGTCAATATGGCCAGTTTCATGGCACGCCAGTTCAAGAATATTGTTATCTATTCCGCCATTATTATTGCTGTGGTGTTGCTTAGTTTCATCATCGGCACTTTCATCATGAAGTATGTGCCCCGACCCTGGAGCTCGGCTGTTGCCACGGCGGTGAGTTTAATCCTCGTTTCGCCTTTCCTTTGGGCGATGGGCTTTAAGCATACCTTGGCCGGTACGACACATAAGCTAATGGAAGTCAATCACTTCAACAAGGCTTTGATTCGTTTTGTTTTTGTTTTGCGTTTCGCTTTGGTATGGGTGGCGGCCTATTCGGTCATTCAGCATTTCCTTAATATTTTGTTCTGGTCGAGGCTGAATGTCAATCCCATTGTTTTCCATTGGATAAATATTGCCTTTGCGTTGATTTACACTGTGTTGCTGCGTGTTATGAGTCCAGCGATGCGGTTCTACAAGCATATCGAGGAGCGGTTTATGGACAACCTCAACAAGCGGCAGCAGGTGCAGGTGTTTGAGATTCCCGAAATCCTGCAGGAGAACTGCCATTTGCAGAAAATGACGTTGAGCCCCGACAGCGTGTATTCTGGTCAGCTTATCAAGGCTACTGATTTCCGCGACAATTATAATGTGAGTGTGGTGAGCGTGGAGCGTGGCAAGCAGGTTTTTGAATTGCCGAAGTCTGATTTTCAGCTGTTTCCGTTCGATAAAATCACCTTTGTGGGGCATGAGGATCATCTGCGGTTGTTGCTTCCAAGGGTGGAGGCTTTTGATGAGGCGTTGATACAAGAGCATGAGGAAAGTGAGGTGGACCTGTATAAGGTAGAGGTGGAACCCGACAGCCCCTTCATAGGTGTTGCTTTGATGGATTCCGGTTTGGCCGACAAGTATGAGGCTATGGTAATCGCCATCGAGCGTGACGGACATTTTATCCTTAACCCTTCGGCGCGCATCACATTCCAACCCGCTGACTTGGTGTGGTTTGTGGCTCAGGAGGACAAAGCTAAAATACTGATGCGAATGACCGCTTCGGAAATGCGCTCAGAAATGCAAATTAACAAGTGAGATGATTGTCTGTATCGCTGAAAAGCCAAGCGTCGCCCGCGACATTGCCAAAGTGCTGGGCGCCAACACTTCCCATGAGGGCTACATGGAGGGCAACGGCTACCAAGTGACTTGGACCTTCGGTCATCTCTGCACCCTGAAAGAACCCCACGACTATACCGATCAATGGAAGGCTTGGGCTTTGAGCCGTCTTCCGATGATTCCGCAACGGTTTGGCATCAAGCTGATTGCCGACAAAGGGGTGGAAAAACAGTTCAAAATCATAGAGTCGTTGTTTCATAAGGCTGACAGTATCGTGAAATGCGGTGATGACGGGCAAGAGGGTGAACTCATCCAGCGTTGGGTGATGCAAAAGGCCGGGGTACATTGTCCTGTGCAGCGCTTGTGGATTTCCTCATTGACGGAAGAGTCTATTCGCGAGGGATTCAAAACCTTGAAAGACCAATCTGATTATCAGTCGCTTTACGAAGCGGGCCTTTCGCGTGCCATCGGCGACTGGCTTTTGGGGATGAACGCAACAAGGCTTTACACCTTAAAATATGGCCAAAACCGGCAGGTGCTTTCGATAGGACGGGTGCAGACACCCACTTTGGCCTTGATTGTCAACCGTTACCATGAAATTGTCAATTTCAAGCCGGAAGCCTATTGGATGTTGTCGACTGTTTATCGCGACACGACCTTTACGGCCACCAAAGGCAAATACGGTTCCGTTGAGGACGGACAGAAAGATTTGGCGAGTGTGGAAGGGAAGGAGTTTGCCGTGACGGATATCTCTACCAAGAAAGGCACCGAAGCCCCGCCGCGACTCTACGACCTGACCTCGCTGCAGGTGGAATGCAACAAGCGTTACGGTTTCTCTGCCGACCAAACCTTGCAGACCATCCAGAGCCTATACGAGAAGAAATACACCACCTATCCGCGTGTCGACACTACCTATCTGAGCGACGATATTTATCCGAAATGCCCTGATATTCTGGCCAAACTCACCAACTATGCCGAATACACTTCACCCTTGGCTGGCAAAAAGTTGCCCAAGAGCAAGAAAGTGTTCGACAACAGCAAGGTCACCGATCACCATGCCATCATCCCTACGGGTGTGGTGCCGCAAGGCCTGTCGTTTGCCGAAGAGAAGGTGTATGATGAGGTCTGCCGCCATTTTATTGCTGTTTTTTATCCTGACTGTCAGTTTACCACGACGACGGTTTTGGGCAAGGTGGAAGAGGTGGAGTTTAAGACCTCGGGCAAGCAGATTCTTGTGCCGGGTTGGCGCGAGGTCATCAAACCGGTGAAACAGGAAGAGGAGAAAAAGGAGGGGCAGGAGGATGAGGAAAAGACCTTGCCCATCTTTGAAAAAGGCGAGCACGGGCCGCATCAGCCCTCGCTGGCCGAGAAATGGACTCAGCCACCCAAGCCTTATACGGAAGCCACTTTGCTCCGTGCTATGGAAACGGCTGGCAAACTGGTGGACGATGAGTCGCTGCGCGAGGTGATGAAAGAGAACGGCATAGGGCGGCCTTCCACTCGTGCCGCCATCATCGAAACGCTGTTCAAGCGCAACTATATCAGGAAGATTCGCAAGAGCCTTGAGCCTACACCCACCGGGGTTGAACTCATCGGGCTTATCCATGAAGACCTTTTGAAAAGCGCCGAGCTGACAGGCATCTGGGAAAAGAAGCTTCGCGAGATTGAGCAGCACAAATACGAAGCGCGACAATTCCTTGATGAGCTGAAACAAATGGTGACGGAAATCGTCACCACTGTGATGCTTGACAACACTAACCGCCACGTGGCGGCAACTGTTGTGGAAGAGAAGCCTAAGAAATCTTCGTCAAAAAAAGCCTCAACGCCCAAGCCCAAGAAAGCCTCCTCAACTTCCGCCAAAACCGCTGCTGACAGTATCATCGGGCAGCCCTGCCCACAATGCGGTAAAGGACATATAATAAAAGGTAAGACCGCTTACGGCTGCTCAGAGTGGCGGAATGGCTGCGGGTGGCGGAAGGTGTTTTGAATTTCGTTCCTGCTTTTTATCAACAGTATGCAAAACTGCGCTCATGGAACATTTTGCTTGTTTGAAAATTGCGCTCATGGAACATTTTGCTTGTTTGAAAATTGCGCTCAGGGGAATATTTTTATGTTTTTAGTATGTAATTCAAAGATTTATAGTATTTTTGTTGCGAAATAAAAAATACAAAAATGGCGGAGCATATTTTCAAGCGCAAAGCATACCAAAAAATGTTGCAATGGAAACAAGAGTCGCATGGCGAAATGGCACTTTTGGTTGAAGGTGCGAGGCGTGTTGGCAAGTCCACTCTTGTGCGCCAATTTGCGCAAAACGAATATAAGTCATTCGCTTTGTTCGATTTTTCAAAAGCCTCTAAAGAAGAAAAAGCTTTGTTTGAAGATCTCTCGGACATGGACTTTTTCTTCACCCGTCTCAGGCTACTAAAAAATGTATCGCTTCATGAGCGAGAATCAGTTATCGTATTTGACGAGGTACAAAAATATCCCATTGCCCGACAAGCAATTAAGGCGTTGGTGGAAGATGGCAGGTATGACTATATCGAGACAGGTTCTCTTATCAGTATCCACAAAAATGTGGAGAATATCATCATTCCTTCCGAAGAGGAGGTCTTGGATTTGCATCCGTTGGATTATGAAGAGTTTTTATGGGCTTTGGGCGATAACAGTAGCATGGATTTATTACGCGAGGCATTCTATAAAAGGCATGGGTTCGGCGACGCAGTCAATCGCAAATTGATGCGGGATTTTCGTTTGTATATGCTCGTTGGAGGTATGCCACAGGCAGTGAACAAATACCTCACTACAAAAGATTTGGCAGTCGTTGATAAAACCAAAAGGAGCATTATCCGTTTGTATTGTAACGACTTCCAAAAGATTGACAAAACGGGCAAGGCGAAGGCTCTTTTTATGGCCATACCCTCACAACTATCCAGCAATGCCAACCGTTTCCAGCCTTCCACAGTTATTGATAAGACGAGGGCAGAGCAATTGGGCAATCTTGTATTTTTGATGCAAGACAGCAAGACGGTCAACATGTGTTACCATGCCAACGACCCCAATGTTGGTTTCGATTTGTCCGCTGACCGCTCGGCATATAAGATGTTCACGGCAGACACAGGGCTGTTTGTCACTTTGGCCTTTTGGGACAAAGATTTCTCAGAGAATGTCATTTATCAGAAACTACTCAACAACAGCCTTTCCGCCAATCTCGGTTATGTGTATGAAAATATGGTGGCGCAAATGCTCGTTGCAGCAGGTAACCGTCTGTTTTATTACACTTTCCCAGATGGCAACAAGCACAATTATGAAGTTGATTTCTTGTTGTCGCATGAGACGAAAATCTATCCAATCGAAGTGAAATCGGAGGGCTATAACACCCATCGTTCACTTGATGAGTTCTGTGCAAAGTTTTCTTCTCGAATTGGAAACCGTTATCTTGTTTACACTAAAGACTTACGCAAGGATGGGGATACCTTGCTCGTCCCGATTTATATGACAGGATTGCTTTGAGGTGATGTTATCAAAGAAAAAACACGGCTTCTCAGAGTGGCGGAATGGCTGCGGGTGGCGGAAGGCGTTTTGCTCCACTTCCAACTGAACAACTCTCAACTTTAAACTCTCAACTAATTTCCAGCGTCTTCTTGCAAATCTCGATTTCTTCGGGGTCGCCGGTGTATTTGCCGAGGTCGTCGCTGAGTTTGACCACCTTTTTCCAGTTGCGCTTCTCGGTAATCTTGGCGGCGGTGAGTTTCACCACGATGTTCATCGCCTTCACGTTGTCGATGTCGCAGGTGAGGTGCGTCCCGATGCCGAAAGAGTCTTGCATCCTGCCGTTGACAGCCTCGTGGATGGCGATAGCCTCGCTGACATTGAGGCCGTTGCTGAAGATGATGGATTTCTGTGCCGGGTCGATGCCCAGTTCCTTGTATTTCTCGATGATTTCCTCCAGAGCCTCGTAGTTGTCGCCGCTGTCGACGCGCAAGCCGTCAAACAGCTTGGCGTGCAGGGTGGTGAAGTTTTGGAAGAAAGCCTTGCGGGTGTAGGTGTCGTAAAGGAACACGCCCAGACTGCCGGCATACACTTCCTGCCAGTATTCCATCGCCAGGTAGTTGGCCTCGTTGTAGCCGTAGAGCGAGCAGGTCTCGATGAATTGGTGGCTCATGGTGCCGATAGGGGTGAGGTCGTATTTCATGGCCAATAACACATTTGATGTGCCCACAAAGCAAGTCTTGGTGAACTGCTTCTGTGCCTCGATGAACGACTGAATAACCCTGTCCTGATGCTCGAACGAGAAGCGGCGGCGTGTGCCGAAATCGCTGAACTTGACGCCATTGCCGATGAGGCGGATGGCCTTGTCGTATGATTTCTTGTACTCCTTTTCGGCATCGTAGTGCTCAAACTCGCCTTTCAGCTCGTGCATCAGCTCGCTGACGGTGGCCAGGATGGGCATCTCCCAAAAGACGGTGCGCCACAACAGGCCTGTGACGGTGATATGCAGATGACCCTCTTCGTCCTGGCTTACCTCCACCTCCGAGGGACGCATGTGGAAGCCTTTCAGGAAGGTGAAGAACCACAGCGGGAAGTAGTAACACTTGCGTTTCATGAAACGCACTTCCTCGTCGGTGATGCGGATGTTGGCATAGCTATCAAACTGCTCGCGCAGCTTCTCGGCAAAGCCTTCGGGATAGACCGTGTTGTTGCGGTCTACAAAGGTGTATTGTCCTATGGCACGCGGGAACTTCTGCAGGTAGGCATAGCACACGCTGAAAGTGTAGAGGTCGTTGTCTAATAGGCTGGTGATAATCTGGCGCATGATTTATAGTTTACTGATGATACTTCTGATTTTATCCGATATATACTTCACCGAATTGGTGGTGTTTTCCAGCACCTGCACCAAGTCTTTGCGTTTAATGATTTCGGTGAGGCTGTAGTCTTTTTGGAACAGTTTGCTGATGCAGCTGCCGTAGAGTTCGTCGTTGTCGTGTTCCAAGGTCTTGATTTCATGGCAGAGACGTGCGATTTCCTTTCGTTTGTCGTAGAGCTGTGGCAGGTCGCGGATGATGAGGCTGAGGTTTTCAGCGGCAAACATGATGTTCTCCGCCATCGTGGTGAGGTCGGCGTCCACAGCGAGGAAACGGCGGGTGAGGACGATGTTGGCCGAGTCGTCGATGTGGTCGAGGAAAGTGTCCATCATTTCGGCGAGTTCATGTACGTCGTCCCGGTCGAAGGGGGTGAGCACGGTGGCGAAGAGCTGGCTGTAGAAGTCGCGCAGCACCTTGTCGCCTTCAGTCTCACAAACCTTGATGTCTTTTCTCAAGGCTTCGAGCTGGTCGAGGTCGGTTTCAAGGAGCATCTGCCTCAAAAGCGTGGCTGCCTTGTCGATGTAGGCTGCCTGCTGTTGGTATAGCGGGTAGAACTTTGTTTCCTTGGGTACGAAAAACTGGAAGAAGCTGTTGAGACTCATGGTATTACTTGACTAAGAGGTGAAACAACAGGTTCAATATTCCGCTAATGACGAGCGGTACGGGGATGGTCAGTATCCACGACAAGACGATACGCTTGGCCGTTACCCATTTCACGGACTTCATGCCGTCGACGAGACCCACGCCGATGACGCCGCCGGTGATGGTGTGGGTTGTGCTGACCGGGATGCCGAGGAACGAGGTGGCGATAAGTGTGGTGGCACCGGCAAATTCAGCAGAAAAACCGCGCACAGGCGTGATTTTCGCCAAGCCGCCACCCATGGTCTTGATAACGTTCTTGCCGCCAATCAATATACCTAACGACATGATGATATAGCATGTAACAGCAAGGATGTCAGGAATATGGAATTCTTGACTGCTGTCGTAGAAGTTGCTGATGAAGCTCTTCATCTCAAGGCTGACCCCTTGTGTGGTGAACACGCTGGCCATCAGCACGGCGATGATACCCATCGTCTTGGGCGCGTCGTTCGAGCCGTGACCCACGCAGAAGGCCGCCGTCGAGAAGTGCTGCAAGATTTTGAATGTTTTATCGACTTTCTTGCGCGGACTGTTCTTGAAGATTCTTAGGAAAAAGCACTCCAGGAAAAAGCCCAGAAATAGTCCGATGAGGGGTGATAATACGATGAATGCCAATGTGATGAGGATAGGTGCCATGTGAAGTACGCCGCCGCCGTTGACGAACCACGCCGCCCCGATGATGCCGCCGATGAGGGCGTGCGAGGTGGAGATGGGCATGCCGCTCTTGGTGCAGATGGCCACCCAGATGGCTGCGCCCACAAGGGCGGATAAGATAAGGTAGGGGTTGATGACGTTTTGGTCGGCAAAGTTGGCCATTGTGTTGCCCACGGCAAACTGCTGGTTGAACACCATGCGGATGATGATGAAAGCGGTGAACTCCCAAAACGAGGCCCACAGGATGGCTTGCAGCGGTGTCATCACCTTGGTGGCGATGATGGTGGAGATGGAGTTGGCCGCATCATTCATGCCATTCAGGAAGGTGAAGACGAAGGCAAGGATGATGGAGAGGATGATGGCTATGGTCAGGAGATTCATCACGATTCTTTTATGATAAGACTTTTAATAGTGCTGGTCACCTCCTTGGCGCGGTCGGTGGTGTCTTCCACCACTTGGGCTATCTCCTTGTATTTCAGCAGTTCGATCTCGTCAGTCTCGTTCTCGAAGAGATAGGAGATGTAATCGCCGTAGATGTCGTCGACGGAATGCTCGATAAGGGTGACCTTCTGACACAGGTCGTTGATTTGCTGATGGTTTTTCCCAAGGTCGTCGAGCATGTTGAACACATTCATGATGGTGGAGGCGTCTTCGTGGATGTTGTCCACAATCTCCTTGATTTGCTTGTCGATTTTCTTGGGGTTGTACATCAGGATGGTCTTGGCCGAGTGGTTGATGAAATCGAGGAACTTGTCCAAGCCCATGGCCAGGGCGTTCATGTCCTCGCGGTCGAAGGGAGTGACGAAGGCTTCGTTGAGCTCGATGTAGAACTCGCGCAGCAGCTCGTCGCCGGTGGTCTCTTGTTTCTTGATCATGCGGGTGAGCAGCTTGCGTTCCTCGGGGTCGTCGCTTTTGACCAGTTCCTTGAGGTATTTGGCGGCAATCTGAGCCGTTTCCGCCTGCTTGATATAGGTGGGGAAGAAGTGCTTCTCGCGGCTGCTTCCGCGTGTGAATAGGTTGTTTAGTGCCATCGGTTAAATGGGTTTGAAATTTGGGGCAAAGGTAAGGAAAAAGTGTTCAAGTAGAAAGAACTTGGTATTTTTTATTCTTGTCCTGGTTTTTGAGGTTTTGGTTGGTTAATGATTAGGTTGGTTTGCAGTTTGCAGTTGGTTTTGGTTTTGGTTTTGGTTTTGGTTTTGGTTTTGGTTTTGGTTTTGGTTT
>R22__coassemble_761_pt1 | contig 18664 bp, 16 predicted proteins | sample R22__metabat2_low_PE_022 | metagenome-assembled genome bin R22 | reverse complement strand
GGGCGTCGGTGATGACTTCGCCACCGAGGGCGCACTTGTTGTCGCGCGACATCTTCAAGGCCACGAGTTCAAGGTATTCAGCTTCACCTTGGGTGATTTCAGGCTTCACCGTCCAGGCGAACTTCATGTTGCGGGGGAAGATGTTCTTCTCTTTCACCTCGGCAAGCATTTTGTTGATGACGGCGGTGTCCTTCACTTGAGCGATACCCACGCGGGCAGTCTCGCCAGGCACAAACTGACCGGCTCCGTTCTGATAGTATGAAGGTTGCAGATAGGCGTACAGCGGGTTGTTTTCCTGATATTGGTTCAGCTGTTCATCTTCGCTAAGCTCTTCTTCGGTCTCCTCGGTTGCTTCAGCCAGCTCGTCAAGCGGATTGGCTTGGGTGCTGTCAGCCACAGTTTCGGTAGCCTCTTCGCTCAGGGCAACTTCTTCGCTTTCAACGGCGGCAGGAGTCTCTTCAACGGTGCCCGTCTCTTCAAGAGCCTTTTGAGCCTTTCTGGTTTTGGCCAGTTCGGCGTTGGCTTCGTCGAAATAGCGATACAGCTCGCTGAAGTTGTAAGTCTCCCAGAACTCAAGTTGTGCTGTGCCTTGGAGGAGCTTACGCACGCGCTTCGGGTCCTTGATACCGGGCAGTTCGACGAGGATGCGGCCCGAGCCTTCCATCTTCTGGATGTTGGGCTGTGCCACGCCGAAACGGTCGATACGGGTGCGGAGAATCTGGAAAGAACGGTTGATGGCGTCTTCACTCTCGGCGCGCAACACCTTCAGCACTTCGCTGTTGGAGGAATTGACCGTGATGCCTTTGTCCTTGAATTCATATAAGAAAATCGAAGCAAGTCTTGCATTGGGGTCAATTTGCTCGAAAGCTTCGCCAAACAGCGTCACGAAGTCGCCCTCGCTTTTCTCTTGACGGATGGTCGCTTCCTGCATGGCCTGCACGAAGATGGGGTCTTGCGAGTTGCCCGACAAGGCGTTGACGATGTCTTTCACAGAGACTTCAAGGGTAACGTTCATACCGCCCTTCAAGTCCAAACCCAAGTTGATTTCTCTTTCCTTCGCATCGCGGTAGGTGTACTTCTTCACCAAAAGATTGTACACATTCACGTTGCTGATCGAGTCAAGATAGTACGTCTCTTTCTGGTCTTTGATGAGATTGTACTCCGACTCGCCTTCCTTTGCAAGTTTGCTAGCCTCATTCATTGCAAACTTCGCGGCTTTCCTTTCTGTACGCTTGGTCACGATTGTGAACGAAAGCTGATAGAGGAAAATCAGCCCGAAGACGATGGCTAACGTCCTGATTGCTCCTTTGTTTTGCATTGTAAAACTGATTTAATTATTTGACTTTTAATTTATTGAATTTCTAAAATAGATGTTTTTACCCAAAATTGAGCCTGCAAAAATAAGAAATAATTCTATTTGTATTTCAACCACTTGAAAATTTCCTTGTATGAAAGTTTTTTTCCGTACATCAAAATACCTGTTCGATAGATTTTTGCCGCTATCCAGGTCATCAGTACGAAAGTGCCCGCCAAAATGGCAGCCGAGACCACGACTTGCCAAATCGGGACACCGAACGGGATTCTGACCATCATGGAGATGGGGGAGGTGAACGGTATCATCGACAGCCATACCGAAAGCTGGCTGTCGGGGTTGTTGATGATATAAAACGAACTGATGATGGCGATAATGAGTGGTACGGTAATGGGTAAGGTGAATTGTTGCGAATCGGTGTTGTTGTCCACCAAAGAGCCGATAGCGGCATATAGGGTGGCATAAAGCAGGTAGCCCAAGATGAAGAATATGAGGAAGCAGGTGATGATGGTGCCAAAGTCGATGCTTTGGGCAATCTGCAGGATGCTTTGCACGCCTTCGTTGCTCATGATGTCGTTGGAGGTGATTTCTTGGGTCATGACGGTGCCTTGCGATAGCATGTCGGGGTGACTGATGCCGACGTAGGCGGAGAAGCCCACGTAAAAGACACCTGTCAGCAAAACCCAAAGCACGAACTGGGTGAGGGCGACCAGCGAAACGCCGATGACCTTTCCCATCATCAGCTGGAATGGCTTCACCGAGCTGATGATGACTTCGATGATGCGGTTGGTCTTTTCTTCCGCCACGCCTTGCATCACTTGTCCTCCGAAGAAGATGATGAACATATAGACCAGCATGGCGAGGATGATGCCGAGAGTGAACTGCACCTTGGTGAAGGTCTCTTTCTCGTTGCCTTTTTCGTCCATGCGCATGATTTGCAGGTTGACGTTGGTCTTCACGGCGTTGACAATCTCCGGGTCGACGCCGTTGGCCATCAGTTTTTGTTCCTCAATTTCTTTTTCCATCACGTTGCTGATGTAGGCTTCCACCTCCATCGGCACTTGCCGCAGGCTGTAAACAATTGCGTTTGAGGGGATGTTGAGCTGGGTGGGGGGCACGTAGAGTGCCATATCAAAGATGCCGGATTTCACCATTTCCTTCACGGAATCAATAGGTTGGCCGGGCATGAGGACGAAGGTGTGTTTTTGTGTGTCGTTGAAGCGGTCTTCAAACCAATGGCTTTCGTCGACAACGGCAACGCGCATTTTCTCGTCGCTCGAATTGAGGGCGAGCATGATGGGGATGATGTATATGGCCGCCATGAGGATGGGCCCCAGGAAGGTCATGATGAGGAAACTGCGCTTGCGCACTCGTGTCAGATATTCACGCTTGATGATGAGTCCAATCTTGTTCATGAGGCTTGGTTTTTGGATTGCACTTCTTGGATGAAGATGTCGTTCATGGAGGGCAAGACTTCCTTGAACGAGACGAGTTGCCCGATTTGGAGCAGTCGGTTGATGAGCTCGTTGGGCGACTCGCTGAAAAGGGTCAGCTTGGTCTCGTTGTGGAGGTCGGTGTGCTCCACCTTTATATTGTTATAGGTGTCGGCAACAGACATGACCGTGTTGAAGTCGTCGCAGCGTACGATGAGTTCCCGCTGGTGAGTGTCGTGCTGGCGTTTGATGTCGTTGACCTTGCCTTGCAGGATGCTTTTGCCGTTGTTGATAAGGGTGATGCTGTCGCAAAGTTCCTCAACGGAGGCCATGTTGTGGGTTGAGAGGAGGATGGTCGCCCCTTTGTCGCGCAGCTCGAGGATGGCTTCTTTGAGCAAGTTGGCGTTGATGGGGTCGAAGCCGCTGAAGGGTTCGTCAAAGATGAGGATGTCGGGCTCGTGGATAACGGTGGTGATGAACTGAACCTTTTGCTGCATGCCTTTTGAAAGCTCTTCGACTTTTTTGTCCCACCAGGCGCTGATTTCAAACTTGTCGAACCATGTTTTCAGCCGTTTCTGGGCTTCGGCTTTCTTGATGCCTTTGAGCTCGGCGAGATAGATGGCCTGCTCGCCGACTTTCATCTTTTTGTAAAGTCCGCGTTCTTCGGGCAGGTAGCCTATTTTGGCGATGTGCTTTTGGCAGAGCGGTTCTCCGCCAATCACGACTTGGCCTGAATCGGGTGCTGTGATTTGGTTGAGGATGCGGATGAGGGTGGTCTTGCCTGCACCGTTAGGACCCAAAAGACCGTATATGCAATGCTCTGGGATGTCAATGCACATACGGTCTAATGCGGTGTGGTCGGCATATCGTTTCGTGACCTCTTGGATGGATATTTCGCTCATTGGTTAAAATAATCCTTGATTTTACTGAAAAAACTCTTCTCGTCAGCGGTGGGGTTGGGCTTGAAGTTTTCCGACTGGGCAAGTTGCTGCAGCAGTTCTTCCTCTTTCTTGTTGAACTTCTTCGGAATCCACACATTCACGTTGACGAGCATGTCGCCGCTGCCGTAGCCGTTGAGGACGGGCAGGCCTTTTCCTCTTAATCTCAATACTTTGCCGCTCTGGGTGCCAGGGGCAATCTTCACCCTCACCTTGCCGTCAACCGTGGGTACTTCGGCTTGGGTGCCGAGGATGGCCTCAGGTATGGTGATGAACAGGTTGTAGATCAAGTTGCTTTCGTCACGCTCGAAGTCGGGATGGGCTTCTTCCTCGATGAGGACGAGCAGGTCGCCGTTCACGCCGTTGTGCGGTCCGGCGTTGCCTTTGCCGCGCACGTTGAGTTGCATTCCTTCGCCCACGCCGGCCGGGATGTCGATGTCGATGATTTCGTCGCCTTTCACGATGCCTTCGCCGCCGCAATGGGTGCATTTCTTTTTGATGATGGTGCCTTGTCCGCCGCAGGTGGGACACACCGAGGCGGTTTGCATCTGTCCGAAGAACGAGTTGACGGTCTGCACCACCTGTCCGCGACCGTGACAGGTCGGGCAGGTTTCGGTGGAGCCGTCCTCGGAGCCGCTACCGTGGCAATGCGTACAAGTGACATACTTGCTGACCTTGATTTTCTTTTTCACGCCGTGTGCAATCTCTGAGAGGTTGAGTTTCACCTTCACGCGGAGGTTGGAGCCGCGTTGGCGTACGGTGCCGCCCCGGCTGCCGCCGCCAAAACCGCTGAAGCCGCTGAATCCGCCGCCAAAGTCGAAGCCGCGACCGAACACGCTGTTCAGGATGTCGTTCAGGTCGAAGTCGGCGAAGCCGCCGCCGAAGCCGCCGCCAGCCGAGCCGCCGTCCATGCCGGCAAAGCCGTACTGGTCGTAACGCGCCTTCTTGTTGGCATCGCTCAAGACGGAATAGGCTTCAGAGGCTTCCTTGAAGTTCTCTTCTGCGGTTTTCTTCTCGGCGTCGGTACCGTTCACCCACTTGTCGGGGTGCCATTTGAGCGCGGCCTTGCGGTAGGCACTCTTTATCTCGTCGGGTGTGGAGGTCTTGCTGACGCCCAGCACCTCGTAATAATCTCTTTTTTGTTTTTCTGCCATTGTTTAATTCCTTTCTAATCTGCTTGTTTTCTGTCGCTTTGCGTCATTGCGAGGAGGAACGACGAAGCAATCCACTGGCTGCATTCCTGGATTGCCGCGCTTCGCTCGCAATGACGCGAAGCGTGTCCAGATTAATTCCCTACAACCACTCGTGCGAATCGAATCACCTTGCCGTTCAGTTTGTAGCCTTTCTGAATGACATCCAGCACCTTGCCTTTCTTGTCCTCAGAAGGGGCGGGAACCATCGTGAGGGCTTCGTGCTCGTCGGTGTTGAATTCGGCTTCCATCGCCTCGATTTCCTCCAAACCTTTCTTTTTCAAGGAGTCTTTCAGCTTGTTGTAAATCAAGGTGACGCCTTGAATGTCTGATTCGTTGCCGTTTTTCTCCATGTTTTGCAGGGCGCGCTCAAAGTCGTCCAAAACGGGCAGGATGTCCTTGATGACGTTTTCCGATGCTGTGACGGTCAAATCAAGTTTTTCCTTGGCGGTGCGTTTGCGGAAGTTGTCGAACTCGGCTTGCAGACGCAGGTGCTTGTCGTTCAGCTCGGCGAGTTTGCTTTTTGTCTCTTCCAAAGCCTTCTCGGCTGCATGACATATTTTGAACCGTTTTGACTTTTTGTCTGAAACATTGTCACCTGAAGTCTCTTTGGCTTCGGCTGCTTTTTCTTGTTGCGGTTGCTCTTCGGCAGGCTCTTGCTGGTTCTCGATGTCGGGATTGACGGTGTCTTTCATGGCATCGTCCTGATTGTTAGCGTTTTCGTTTTCTTTCATGATATGTTTTGTTTTTATTTTTCTTTTTTTTCGCTTTGGTATATCAAATCCTTTGCCAAAACATGTGTTTTGACAAAATGGCAGGGAAGATGTTTTTTCAAGAAACGGGGGAAAAACCAACCTGAAACCTTCTTGGTCTTACATCCTCTCAATCTCCGCTCCCAAGGCATTCAACCGTTTGTCAATATACTGGTAACCACGTTCGATTTGGTCGCTGTTGTCGATGATGCTGGTGCCGTCGGCAGAGAGGGCGGCGATGAGCAGGGCGACGCCGGCGCGGATGTCGGGCGAGGCCATGCGGATGCCACGCAGATTGTGGGCGTGGTCGAGGCCGATGACGTTGGCGCGGTGGGGGTCGCAGAGGATGATTTGCGCGCCCATGTCGATGAGTTTGTCGACAAAGAACAGGCGGCTCTCAAACATCTTTTGGTGGATGAGCACGGTGCCTTTGGCTTGCGTGGCCACCACCAGCACGATGCTGATGAGGTCGGGGGTGAAGCCGGGCCAGGGGGCGTCGGCAACGGTGAGTATACTGCCGTCCATGAAGGTTTGCACCTCGTAATGTTCCTGTGCGGGGATGAAAATGTCGTCGCCCTGGTATTCCATTTGGATGCCGATACGGCGGAACACGTCGGGGATGATGCCCAGCTGGGCGATGCCCGCGTTCTTGATGGTGATTTCGCTGCCCGTCATGGCGGCCATACCGATAAAGCTGCCCACCTCAATCATGTCGGCCAACAGGGTGTGGTCGGTGCCGTGCAGACGGCTCACACCTTTGATGGTCAAAAGGTTGGAACCCACGCCTTTGATGTCGGCGCCCATGCTGTTGAGCATGTTGCAGAGTTGCACGAGATAAGGCTCGCAGGCGGCGTTGAAGATGGTAGTGGTGCCTTGGGCCATCACGGCGGCCATCACGATGTTGGCCGTGCCGGTGACGGAGGCCTCGTCCAATAGCATGTAGCAGCCTTTCAGTCCGCCCTTTTGCACCCCGACTTGATAAGTGTCGAAATCGAAAATGGCACCAAGCTTCTGGAGGCCGATGACGTGGGTGTCTAATCTGCGCCTGCCGATTTTGTCGCCGCCCGGCTTGGGCATGTAGGCCTTGCCGAAGCGGGCCAGCATGGGGCCTGTCATCATCACGCTGCCGCGCAGCTTTGAGGCGGTCTGTTGGTAGTCCGTCCCGTTGAAATAGTTGAAATTGAGCGATTTGGCCTGCAGGGTGATGTCGTGCCGCGTGCGACGCTCAATCTCCACCCCCATGCCTTCAAGCAGGGCAATCAAATTGTTGATATCGAGGATGTCGGGCAGGTTGTGGATGGTGACGCGCTCTTCGGTGAGCAGGCAGGCGCACAGAATCTGCATGGCTTCGTTCTTTGCGCCTTGCGGCATGATGTCGCCTTGCAGTTTGCAACCGCCTTTTATCTTTAGTGATGCCATGCTTTTAGTTCGGAATTAGGAATGCTGAAATTATAGTTTTCCCAGTTGCTGCATACGTTTCTTGTAGGCTGGGTTGTTCGGGTTGTTCATATTGGCCTTCAGGTTGGGCGTCTTCTTTTTCTTCTTCTTGCCCAGCTGCTGTTGCGGCTTGGGCTGCAGTTTGCCGAGGGTGTCGCTTGTCGGCGTGCGAAGCTCCAAGTCGTTGGTGATGACGAGGCGCCCGCCCGAGATGGTTTTCAGGTCGTTGAGGATGACTTGGTCGTTGACGATGCTCTTGTTCCATTCCATATAGTTGCGCTTCATCTGACCGGCCAAGGAGTAGGCGAGGGCTTCGCGCACTTCGTCGTCGTCTTCCTGCGAGGCGGCCTCAATCATCTTGATGAGGTATTGGCCGTAGTGGCCGTATTTGATTGTATTGTTTTGATAGCCAATATGCTGTGGTCTTTTCTGTTGCGACATGGGGGTGGGCGGTGCATAGGGGCTGTCCACGTCGAGTTGGTAGCCCGAAATCATGTAGAGGTGGTCCCACAGCTTGTGCTCATAGTCGCTCGACTGCTTGATGCCCGGGTTCATCTGCACCATCACGCTGATGATGTAGCGCGCCGCCTCGGTGCGTTGCCGGCGGTCTTCAATCTCAGGCAGTTTCTTGATCATTTCCTGAATACAACGACCGTATTCCGAGATGACGATTTGCTCTTTTTCTGTATTGTAGGTTAGTCCGGTTTTGTCCATTGCTGATTCATTTTGGGTGCAAAGATACACATTTTTCCTATTATGCCTTGGGTTTTTACTTGTTCCTGTGATTTCAAGACTGATTCTTTTGTTTTAATGCTGCAAAAATACAATTTATTTTTTATTAGGCTGTGAAAAAGTGGGGTAGGGGAGGAGCTGAGCGCTTTTTTTCGACGAGACACTTGCGGGATAAGGGGCAGTTGTAGTATCTTTGCACCGACAAAATACCGAGGAAATACCGAGGATATACCGAAGATATACCGAAGAAATGTCGGCCCCACATCGAGCCTGCATCAAACCAACAACAACCCCACAACGAACCAAACAAAAACAAACAACATGGGAAAGGTAACAGACGATATGTTAGGAATAGAAGGGAAGGTAGGCGGATTAACCTTCTTTTGGAGAAACGGCAAGAAGTATTCGCGGAAGACGAACAGCCATCAGCCCCGCCGCCTGACGCGCAGCCAGCTGGCACAGCGTGAACAGCAGAGCCACAACAACGCCCTATGGCGAGCGCTGAAAGACACAGGACATGTGTTTTTCGACGGCGACAGAACCGCCTACCAAAGCTTCATGTCGCTCAACCGCGAGTCACCTGTCCCCTATCTGCTCAAGCGGCAATACCATTCGGGCAACGCCCTGCTGCTGCCCAATATGTTGCTCAGCAACGGCCCGCTGACTCCGATAGGCTACCAGCAGTATGAGGTGGACGGACAGCCTGCGCTGGTTACCGACCTCACCAAGACCTCGGTGCATAAGGGTGCGCTGCTGCTCTATGTGCTGCGCCAGGTGGTTAAGCCTTTGTGGGATGATGAAGACTCGTTCCGTCTCTTTATTGATGTTGAAACCGTCAGTCCGAAGCAGTTTGTCAACGTCCCTTCCACTATGGATATGCCCTATAAGGACGTTAGCGGCACGCTGGCCCTCGTGGGAGGGCGTTTTGGCGACCCTATGCTGGGCTTCGGACTCGTCCGCGTTGAGGACGGACGGGCATCGAGGCAGCACGTGGTTACGCGCTGCAATTACTATGAAAAGTTCACGACAGAGGAGGCCATCCAGGCTGCCGCCAAGTCGTATGGCGGTTTTACCTGATAATCCCCAGCCTTGCGAATTTCAGCATGAGCATTTTCACGCCGCCGTTGTCGAAGTTGACGGAGGCCTTCTTGTTGGCCCCTGCGCCTTCGATGCTCAGGATGGTGCCTGCGCCGAACTTGGCGTGCATCACGCGCATTCCTTCTTGCAAAAGGTCGGGATTGGAAGGCTGGAGGTCTTGTGGAATGGGCGTTTGGCTTGCGTTTGGCCTGTTGGTCGGTGTATTCTCGATTTTGCGGAAACCGTGTTGCTGTGGCTCGGTGATGGGTCTGCCAAAGGTTCGCCCGCCAAAGGGACTGTGTCCGCCTATTTGTGAAGTGCCTCTGAACGAGGCCTTTTGTGTCTGTTCGATGAGACTTGGGTCAATTTCGTCGACGAAGCGCGAGCGCTCGCTGAGGGTGAGGTTGCCGTAGCGGTAGCGTTGCTCGGCGTAGCTCAAAGTCAATTTGGTCATGGCGCGGGTGACGGCCACGTAGAACAGCCGTCGTTCTTCTTCCAGCTCCTCGCGGGTGCTCAGGCTCATGATGCCGGGAAAGAGGTTCTCTTCCATTCCGACGACATAAACGTAGGGGAATTCCAGGCCTTTCGCGCTGTGGATGGTCATGAGGCTGACGAAGTCGTTGTCGCCGTCGTCTTTCTTCATTTCGGCGTCGGTGAGCAGGGCGACGTCTTCCATAAACTGCACCAAGTCGACGCGTGCGGTCTCGCCGGTGGTTTCGTCCACTTGCCGGTCGCTGAACTCCATGATGGCGTTGAGCAGTTCCTCCACGTTCTCCACCCTCGAAACGCCCTCGGGCGAGTCGTCTTCCTTCAGCACCTTTATTAATCCTATCGTGTTGGTGATGTGTTTGGCCAGCTCGAAGGCATTCATCTTGGCCTGCAGGCTCTGGAAACTCTTGATCGTCACCATGAAGTCGCGGAACTTGTTAATGGTGCCCATGTTGAAGTCCTGCGGGAACACGTTGTTTTCCAGACAACGCCAGATGCTTGTGCGTTGCTCGTTGGCGACGACCATCATGCGCTCGATGCTGGTTTTGCCGATGCCGCGTGCGGGGTAGTTGATGATGCGCAGCAGGGCTTGTTCATCCTCGGGGTTGATGACGACGCGGAAGTAGGCCAGCAGGTCTTTGATTTCCTTGCGGTCGTAGAACGAGAGGCCGCCATATATTTTATAAGGTATGTTCTGCTTGCGCAGGGCTTCTTCCATCGAGCGGCTTTGGGCGTTGGTGCGGTAGAGGATGGCGAAGTCCTTGTTGGCGAGGTGACGCTCCATCCTGTAGCGGAAGATGCTGTTGGCCACCAGGGTGCCTTCCTCGGTGTCGCTGTTGGCGTGGATGAGGCCTATCAGCTCGCCTCTCTCTTTGTCGCTCCACACCTTTTTCTTGATTTGGTCCTTGTTGTGCGCGATGATGCTGTTCGAGGCGTTGACGATGTTTTGGGTGGAACGGTAGTTTTGTTCCAACCTGATCAGCCTGTAGTCAGGGTAGTCGTTTTTGAAGTTGAGGATGTTTTGGATGTTGGCGCCACGAAAAGCGTAGATGCTTTGTGCATCGTCGCCCACCACGCAGATGTTCTCAAACAGGGCCGCGATACGTTTTACGATGAGGTATTGGGCATAGTTGGTGTCCTGGTACTCGTCAACGAGGATGTATTTGAAGTGGTTCTGATATTTGTAGAGCACATCGGGGTTGTCGCGCAGCAGCACGTTGGTAAAAAACAGAATATCATCGAAATCCATAGCGTTGGCGCGATGCAGGCGGTCGTTATAGAGTTTGAAGAGCTGTGCCATGAGCGGTTTGTTGGCCTTGCGGTCGGCCTCTTGCACGTCGGGGTTGTTGGCGTAGTCTTCAGGCGAGAAGAGGCTCGACTTGGCTGAAGAGATGCGCGACAGCACCTGCTTGGCGGGATAGACCTTGGTGTCGAGCTGCAAGTCTTTCAGTATCTGTGTGATGAGGGCTTTCGAGTCGTCGGTGTCGTAAATGGAGAAGTTGGGGGTGAAGCCGATTTTTTCGGCCTCGATGCGGAGGATGCGGGCGAAGATGGAGTGGAAGGTGCCCATCCACACGTTGCGCGCGTCGCTGGCGTTGACGAGTTGCATGATGCGTTCCTTCATCTCGCGAGCGGCCTTGTTGGTGAAGGTAAGGGCCATGATGCTGAAGGGGTCTATGCCTTCCTGTATCATGTAGGCGACGCGGTAGGTCAGGGCACGTGTCTTGCCCGATCCCGCTCCCGCAATCACCATCACGGGGCCTTCTATCGTGGTAACAGCCTCACGCTGAGGCTCGTTGAGGTCTTTCAATAGGTCAATCATTGTTGATGTTTTAAGTCCGCAAAGATATGCTTTTTATAGGAATGCTGCACCACCTTGTCGGCAGTCCCATATTGAAGCGATGTAAATGTCATCATCTTCAATAAAATAATACACTTTATAGGTTAGGATAACCAAATAGCGATAGGAACGGATATGTGTGAATTCTTCATCCTCTCTTCCAAGAAAAGGCATGTTATGAAGGAGTTCGACATCATGGATGATTTTTCCAACTCTGCGTTTGGCAACTTGCTTGCTTGCAAATTCGCTGTAGAATCGGTAAATGGCATCTAATTCGTTTGAAGCCCTTCTCAGCCAGTGTATCTCATGCGTCATAACGTTCACGGATGGTGGAATGACTCACAATGCGTCCGTTTTGGTAGTCGGTTTCAGCTTCTCGAAGCGACATCTCCATTTGTTCGTAGGTATAGGCACATGGCAATGACATTCCGCTAAGAATAGCCACTGCTTCGGCAAGCAATTCTTCACTCTCGGTTTGCGACACCAGCAACGAAGCCCTTTGGCGCAAGGTCAATAGAGCATCGAAATTCTTTGAAACAGATCTTTCCTGTACAGTATCCATCTTGGGTGTATTTTATAGCCGCAAAAATACAACTTTTCCGAAAAACGGCCAACGGTAGGAACGAAAAAGTCCTGCCTGAAATGTATCAGACAGGACTATCATCAGTGACCTGGCTGGGGCTCGAACCCAGGACCCCCACATTAAAAGTGTGATGCTCTACCTGCTGAGCTACCAAGTCAACCTTTTTTGCGGCTGCAAAAGTACTACTTTTTTCGTTACGACGACGCTTTTGCTCCAATTTTTTTTCATTCGTCAAGCATACCCTTGCCTTGACGGATGATAACAATGTTATTATCAGTACAATCCACCACCGTGCTGGCTTCGTTGTCGCCTGCGCCTCCGTCGATGACGATGTCCACCAAGTCCTTGTATCGGTCGTGAATCTCCTCGGGGTCGGTGAGGTATTCGCTGATTTCGTCCTCCTCGTCAAGCAGCGAGGTGGTCATGATAGGCGAACCAAACTCCCTGACGATATGGGTGATGATAGGCTGGTCAGGGATGCGGATGCCGATGGTTTTCTTCTTGCTTTGGAAGATGCGCGGAATGTTGTTGTTGGCTTCCAGGATAAAGGTGAAGGGGCCGGGCAGGTTGCGTTTCATCATTTTGAAGACATCGTTGTTGATGGGTTTGGTGAAGTCGCTCAACATGCTGAGGTCGTGGAAGATAAAGGAGAAATTGGCTTTCTCCTTGCGGATGCCTTTCAGTTGGCAGATGCGCTCCAGGGTCTTAGGCTGGTTGATGCAGCCACCGAGACCATAGATGGTGTCGGTGGGGAAGATGATGACACCTCCGTCAGTCAGACACTCCAGTATCATCTTGACATAACGCGGGTTGGGGTCGGTTGGATATAGCTTCAGTAACATGGCTTTGAAAAAAATCGCGCAAAAATAATCAAAATGTACGAACGGAACTGAAAAATCACTATTTTTGCAGTCCATCTACGGGGCAGTTTCCGCAGATGTTTTTTGTTTTATAACCTAAAAACTACTATTACTATGGGAGGCTTTTTCGGCACCGTATCGAAACGACCCTGCGCTCAGGATTTATTCTATGGTATTGATTATCATTCGCATCTGGGTACCAAACGTGCAGGTATGGCAACTTACGATGGCACCGTGTTCCACCGCTCGATCCACGACATTGAGAACACTTATTTCCGCACTAAGTTCAGCGACGAGATGAGAGAAAACAAATTTGTCGGCAATTCGGGCATCGGTGTCATCAGCGATACCGACGCGCAGCCCATCATCGTCAACTCGCATCTGGGGAAGTTCGCCATCGTCACGGTGGCTAAAATCAATAACATCGATGAACTGGTCAACCATTGCCTTGAAAACAAACAGCATTTTGCCGAATTGAGCATGGGCTTCACCAATCCCACGGAACTTATAGCCTTGCTGATTACTCAGGGTGAGGACTTCGTTGACGGCATCAGGAATGTATATAATAAGGTGAAGGGCTCTTGCTCGATGCTGATTCTTACTGAAGATGGTGTGATTGCCGCCCGCGACTATTACGGTCGTACTCCTATTGTAGTGGGTAAGGATGATGAGGGCTATGTGCTGGCCTCTGAAAGCCATAGTTACATCAACCTGGATTATACAACCTGCTATAGTGTAGGGCCAGGCGAGATTGTCAAGGTGACGCTCGACGGCGTGCAACAGATGCTGGCACCGAATTCCAAAATGCAGATTTGCAGCTTCCTGTGGATTTATTATGGCTTCCCGTCTGCCGACTATGAAGGCGTCAACGTGGAGGAGGCACGTTATAACGAAGGCCGCGAGATGGGTAAGCACGACTATGTTGACCTTGATTATGTCTCTGCTATCCCTGATTCGGGCATCGGTATGGCTTTGGGCTATTCCAATGTGCGTAAAATCCCATATCTGCGTGGTGTGGTGAAATATACCCCCACTTGGTCGCGGAGCTTTATGCCAGTCAACCAGAGCCAACGTGAGCATGTGGCCAAGATGAAGTTGATTCCCAACAGGGCTTTGCTCGAAGGCAAGCGAGTGGCTTTCTGCGACGACAGCATCGTCCGTGGCACTCAGCTGCGTGATAACGTGAAAATGCTCTACGACTATGGTGCCAAGGAGGTGCATGTGCGCATCAGCTGCCCGCCGCTGATGTACGGCTGCCCCTTCCTCAATTTCTCGGCTTCGAAGAATATCCTGGAACTGATTACTCGCCGTTGTGTTGAAGAACTGGAAGGCGACCAAAATACCAACATCGAGAAATATTGTGACCCGACGACGCCTGAATACACCAGGCTGGTTGAGAAATTACGCAAGCATGTGGGCGTGGATTCGTTGAAATTCAATACTCTGGAAAGTGTGGTGAGCGCTATCGGTTTGCCCAAGTGTGACCTCTGCACGCATTGCTTCGACGGATCAAGTTACGGTTATTGATTGCATTCTCAGATTTTTTGTGTAGCTTTGCCGCAAGAAATCATGAGTATGAAAAGCGTGTTCCTGCTTCTTTTGGCGTTGCTTGCTGTTGCTCCTTTGCATGCGCAACAGGATAATGCCTGGCTTTCACCTTTGTTCAATCCTGCCGTCAGAGCTGAGCTGCCCAAAGAAGTACGTGAGACCTCGGGATTGTTTTTCCATAAAGGTCGCCTGTGGACGCATAACGATAGCGGTGGCAAACCCATACTCTACGGACTCGACACCATGACCTTCAAAGTGGTGCAGAGGATTACCCTTGCCAATGGGAAAAACAAGGACTGGGAGGATGTGTGTACCGATGGCACGACTGTTTTTGTGGGCGATATGGGAAATAATAAAGGAAAACGTAATCACTTGAGAATCTATATGTTTCCGCTCTCTGACATTCCTGATGAGGGAGATGCTGTGGTGACAGTCGACTCGATTGTGTTTCGTTTCGCTGACCAAACCAATTTTGAGAAGCGCATACTGCACGACTTCGACTGTGAGGCTTTGTTTGCCACCGGGCAGCATCTGTATTTGTTAAGCAAGGGCTGGGCTACGGGCACCACTCGCCTCTACCGCCTGCCCAAAACGCCGGGCGAGTATGTGGCTGAGGTGGTGAATAGCTTCGACTCGAAGGGACTGGTTACGGGTGCTGACTACGACCCGGATAATCATCTGCTGGCCGTTGTGGGATATGCCCAAAAAAAGGCTTTCGAGCCCTTCCTCTACTTGATTTTCGACTTCGACGAACATGGCAAAAACTTGGCCAACCACCGTTATGAAATGCCTAACCATATCGGTACGCAAACCGAAGGCATCTGCTTCTTCGACAAAGGAAAATGCTATGTGTCGGCTGAATCATCCCCGGCTTTTTCGACACGGGTCTTTGTGGTGGATTTTACGAAATGGATTGAGACACAACGAAAAGAGAATAAATGATGAAAAGAGGCTTGCTCATATTATTGTTTTTGGCTCCCATGCTGCTTTGTGCGCAGCATTCCAAAAAGGCGGTTAAGGCTTTCGAGAATGCTGAAGCTGCCTTTATGAAGAGGGACTATACCAAGGCTCACACCCAGTTGCTGAAGGCGATTGTGGAAGACCCGAACTATGCTGAAGCCTGGCTGCTGGAAGGCGAAATCGGCTTGGAGACCAAGGACTACGATTTGGCTATCTTGGGCTACGAGAATGCCTTCCGTTCCGACTCCATGCTGTTTCCGCCTGCGGCCATCACGTTGTCGAGGCTCTATGACCGGCAAGGCCAGTATAAAAAAGAGGTGGTACTGCTGCGTTGGTATCAATCAAAGGCTTTTGGAAATGCCGTCAACGACGCTACTGTTGCCGAAATGCTTGCTTTGGCCACTTTCCGCGATTTTGCGGTCAGCCATCCTGTGCCCTTCGACCCGCAGAACCTGGGCGAGAAGGTGAATTCTAATGCTGATGAATATATCAACGCCCTTACCTTCGACGGCAGCCAGCTGCTGTTTACCCGCAAGACTGACAGAGGCAACGGCTTCTTTGAGGAGAAGATTTATGTATCGTATAGGGAAGATGAGCAATGGACTGAGCCACAGCCTTTGTCGTTTGCTTCCTTTCCCGAGGATATCGACCCCGGGGCAGCTTTTCTCTCCGCCGATGGCTCAAAGTTATACCTGACCGGCTGCGGCTGGGGACGCGACAGCGGCTGCGACCTCTATGTGGCGCATTGGGATTTGGACCAATGGTCGATGCCGCGCCGTATGGAAGGCAACATCAACACGGGCAGCTGGGAGTCGCAGCCCTGCTTGAGTGCCGACGGCAAGGAACTCTACTTCGTCTCGCGACGCAACGGCAACGCCGACATCTATTGCAGCCATCGCAACGCCGACCGCAGCTGGGGCGAACCGCAGAATCTTGGGACACCCATCAATACCAAAGGTTCGGAAATGGCACCTTTCCTGCATCCTGACGGAAAGACGCTGTATTTCTCCTCCGACAAGCACGTCGGTATGGGCGGCTTCGACCTGTTAATGAGCCGTAGGGGAGAGGATGGAAACTGGCAGGAACCCGTCAACCTGGGCTTCCCCATCAACACGGGTGGCGACGAAATCAATTTCTTTGTGGCTGCCGATGGCAGAACCGCTTTCATCTCATCGCAACGCGAGGGCGGTGGTGGAGGCTACGATATCTACACCTTTGAGTTGCCCGAAGAGGTGCGCTCCGACTCGGCCAACTATTTCTCCAACGTGGACGTGACGGAACTCTATCCTGGCGATTTCTTTGTGCTACAAGACATTCAGTTTGAGTTTAATAGCTCCGCCTTGACTGAAGAATCGCAATCGGGCATACAGGTGCTGGCCGATTTCCTGAAACGCAATCCTGAACTGAAAGTGGAACTTGCCGGCCATACAGATGATGTGGGGAGTGCCGCTTACAATCTGAAGCTCTCGTCGGAACGTGCCGAAGTGGTGCGTGAGGCCTTAGTCGCCAAAGGCATAGACCCAAGCCGAATGACAGCAAAGGGCTATGGCGATACAAAGCCTTTGTACCCCAACGACAGCGACGAACACCGCGCCTTGAACCGCAGAACTGAAATGATAATCATTGAATAAAATATTTGAAAATGAAACGATTACTTCCTCTTATTGCTTTGGCCGTTGTGATGTCGGCCTGTGTGAAACCCGAAGAACAAAAAGACATTAAGTTTTCGGTTTTGGGTGACAGCTTTTCCGCTTTCGAAGGTTCTGTGGATCCCGACAGCAACGATGTCTATTATTACGAAAGAATCGGCGTGACCAGTGCCGAACAGATGTGGTGGCACAAGGTGGCTACAGCGAAGGAGTGGACGCTCGAAAAAAACAACTCGTTCTCTGGCTCCCTGATGTGCAACTACTGGGGCTTCAATGCCGGACCTTACTATAAACCCTATTCTTTCATCAATCGGATGGATAATCTTGGCAATCCCGACGTAATCTTCATCCAAGGCGGCACCAACGATGTTTATAATGGTGCATATTGGGGCGAGTTTATCTATAGCGACTGGACTGAAGGAGATATTGAATACTACAGGCCGGGGTTGGCTTATTTGTTCTACCATGTACAGCAGCTCTATCCCAAAGCCAAAATCTATTACATGATTGACATGTGGCTTTACGACTATGACCTTTATGCGCGGACTTTTGTTGAAGACGCACTCAAAATCGCGCAATACTATAACATCGATTGTATTGAGTTGCGCGACGTACACAAAAACCAGTGGCATCCCGATGTTCAGGGTCAGGACGACATCGCCCGTCAGGTGATTGAAGTGCTTGAGGCCGGTTCTTAATGTCTGAAATGGTAACGCACGGTCAGCTCATCGTTGGAAGGTGTGGGCACATCCCAATAGGGCTTTTCGCCGTTCTCCGAGTCATTGTCTTCTGAATCTTCGGTATCGTCTTCCTCCCAATGGTGGACTTCCTTTTGCGGCCCTTCCTTGCGCAGCAACAGAGCCAGCACTATGCCCATTATGGCTCCGGCAAGGTGACCCTCCCAAGAGATGTTTTGCGGTTTGGCCAAAGATGGAATCATGCCCCAGATGAAGCTACCGTAGAGAAACACCATAATGAGCGAGATGACGATAAGCTGTCGGTTGCCGCGTATGAAGCCGCTGACGATAAGAAACAGGTTGAGGCTATAGATGAGGGCACTGGCACCTACATGGGTGGTGGCCGGGTTGCCGAGACACCAGGTGAGCAGGCCGCTGCCTATATAGGAGAAAAGCATCACGCGGTTGGACAGGGTGGGGTAGAAGTAATACAGCGCTGTGCCTAATACGATGATGGGAACGCTGTTGGCCATCAGATGCTCCCATCCGCCGTGCAGGAAGGGGATGGTGAGGATGCCCACCAGTCCTTGAAGGGTATGAGGGACGAGCCCATAATGGTTCAAGTCGATGTCGAGCGACACCTCAATAATCATCACCGCCCACATCAAAGCGACGAGGAGGAGGGGGATGATGAGAGTGCCCAAAAATTTCTTCCTTTCTGTTTTGTTGTCCATGCTTTGGAGCCTATCAAGAATTGTTCCGCTGCAAAGGTCGGAAATTTTGGCAGATAAAAAAGAAAACGCCCCCATGAGGGAGCGTTTCTCATTAACCATAAAAACATTTATTTGAAACAACAAAAATCTCTTACGGCAGGAACGGCATCTTCACCACGACGGCCTTGATGAGTTTGTTACGGATCTTGATGAAGATTTCGGTGTCCTTCTTGCTGAAGGCCTTCTTCACCAAAGCGGTACCGATGTTCTTGCCAGTCGAGGGCGACGGGCTGCCCGAGCGCACCATGCCGATGCAGTTGCCTTCGGCATCGCACACCTCGTAGCCGTTACGCGGAATGCCACGGTCAATCATCTCGAAGCCGACAATCTTCTGGCTCACGCCATTGGCTTTCTGGGCAGCGAAGATTTCGCGGTTGAGGAAGTCGTTGCCGTCGACGAACTTGGTGATCCAGC
>R22__coassemble_749_pt1 | contig 18917 bp, 19 predicted proteins | sample R22__metabat2_low_PE_022 | metagenome-assembled genome bin R22 | reverse complement strand
CCCCTCTTTGGCGCAAAAACAAGCGTTGGAAAAAATCAGTCTCAGATCTCATTTCGAAGGTACTTTGTGACGTTTCGGCCATCTTTGTCGCAAAAAGTGAGGCCATGAGAAGCAAATTGAGAGTTTGTTTAAATTTCAATCCGATAATTTGTTAAGCATGAATTTTGAGAAGGTGATTTGAGTCATGGCCACGGAGGATTCGGAGTAGAAAAAAGTTGGCGGCTGTTCATCACCAGACCCTGGTTTTGCTGCCTCGGGAGTCTGCACGTGTTGTTCCCGGGAGTGTACACGTGCAGACTCGGGGGGCTGCAAATCTAGACGCTCAATGCCCAATCTGCCCGCATAGTTTAGTTCGAAATAGCGATGATGAAATGAACACATTGAACTCTTTTTATCCATTTTTAAACAACTTCTAAGGAGATGAATTTGAACGCAAAGAGAGATATGCCTTTTCTCTCATAGCAACATGCCTTATCGCTCGAAGCGATACGTTGTTTCTCTCGGAGTAAAACGACGTTTCGCTCTTTATACTATCACCTCAAATATCCGCTTCCCATTCCATTCTATCCATTGTGGCTCCATGTCTTGTTTGTTTTTCGAGAAGTCGAAGGTGACAAGATAGCCTTCCTCCATACCGCGTGTGGCGAGGTAGCCGGAGAGCTGGTCTCGGCCTTTCTCTTCGTATTTGTCGCCGTGCCATATCTTCAGCTCAATAATGAACTCCTGCCTGTCGTAGTTTACCACCAAGTCCATACGACGGTTGTCGCGGGTCTGTGGCTCGGCATAGTAGAAACCGATACCGTTGATGATGGGCTTGAGGAAGGTGAGGAACAGCAGGCGGCCTTCCTTTTCGAGGAAAGGCTCGGTACTTTCGCGGTATTCCTCGTGCATCAAGTCGCGGAAACGAGTAACCACATGTTCCATATTGAGTTTGCCGTTCTGAACGTAGTTCAACACGTATGGAGAGATTTTCGTCCCCTGTTCCCTCATGGTCTTGTTGCTGAAATAAACAAACAGAGCCTCCTCGAAAATCAGGTTGTGTATCATCGTCTTTCCGCGTTGGTTCTCGCGGATATAGGAAAACATGTTGGCAATCCGCACGATTGGGTCAACCATAGAATAGCTGTATTCTTGCCCGTTCACGACGATGGAATAGAGGAAATCACGAAGCTCAGTATTGTTCTCAATGTTCTTCGAAAGGTCGTCAATCAAAGTGACGTTCTCACCTTTAGCGATGATTTTCACCGCTTTTTGGACGTTGTCAAGCGTCCAATCCGCTTCAAGGCGTTCGTCGATAATCTTGCAAATCGCGCTCACCAAATAGGGATAGCCTGTCGTGTATTTGTATATCTCCTCGCTGATGGCCTTGATATCCATACCCGTATGCACGTCATTCTCGTAATCGTTGAGCATCTGTGCGATTTCTTCAGGATGGAAGGTCATATCCACATTGAAGTCGGCTGCGATGTTCCAAGGTGAGTTGTATTTCTTCTCTGCATCCGGACGAAGTTTCAGTTTGAGGTTCTTGATATCGTAAACGCCAGCAAGAATGACGCTATAGAAGGTGGAGCTCATGCCTCTTCGGTCACGTTCCAGAAATTTGTTACGCAACATCCCTAAGAAATTCAAAAACAACTGATTATCACTACTCTTATCCACCTCATCAATGGTTAACACTACGGGTTTCGGACAAGCCTTACAGAAATCCGTGATAACTAATGACAAATCTTCTAATGAAGAAGTATCGGCGCTTTGCCATATTCCTATCAAAGTCTCGTTTTGACAAAGCGAAGCAAGGTGTCTCGCCATTTGTCTCTTGAATGTGGCGACAAAAGTTGCAGGGTTAGCAAATGCCTCGTCTCCCAAACCTTCAAAACTCATTGGTATGACCAAATATTTGTCAGATAATCTAAACCAAATCTTGTTCAGCATAGTTGTCTTCCCATACTGACGTGCACGGTTGATGGTGAAATATTCTCCAAAATCTATTAGGCTTTCAACGGCTTTGAACCGTTTCTCCGTATCTACCATATAATGTCTTTCAGGGTTGCAACTACCCGTGACGTTGAATTTTTTCCTCATATCGAATCAAATAATCATGACTTTGCAAAATTACACATTTTCATTCATATTCCACCAAATCAATCTTTTTTCCTAACTTTGCGGCTGAAATACAAAATGAATAATGCTATGAATAACGAAGAAAAAATCAAGCAAGCCGCTGAAATCCTCTCCAAAGCGAAGAACATCGTGGGCTTTACGGGTGCCGGCACTTCGGCCGAGAGCGGCATCCCGCCTTTCCGTGGCGAGGGCGGCATCTGGAACCAGTATGACCCCAACTCATTGGACATCGACTTCTATTACCGCCACACCAAGGAGTCGTGGAAAATCATCCGCGAGGTTTTCTATAACTTCTTCAGCAACAAGGACATCAAGCCTAACCCCGGGCACCTCATCCTGGCCAAATGGGAGAAGGAAGGCCGCCTGAGCAGCGTCATCACGCAGAACATCGACGACCTGCACACCGTTGCGGGCAACAGCATCGTGTATGAATTTCACGGCAACATGTCGCGCTTCGTCTGCACCAAATGCGGCCACAAGGTGGATGCCAAAAGCCTGACGCTCACCGATGAACCACCCCGTTGCGAACAATGCGGCGGTCTGATGAAGCCCGATTTCATCTTCTTCGGCGAGGGTATCCCCGAGGACGCCTACTATGGCTCCGTGAGGGCTGCCGAGAACTGCGATGCCTTTGTCATCATCGGCACTTCGGGACAGGTCAGCCCGGCCAATATGATTCCCGGCATCGCCAAACGCAACGGCGCGAAGATTATCGAAATCAACATGGAGCCTTCAACCTACACGAACCACATCACAGACATCTATCTCGAAGGCAAGTCGGGCGAGATTCTGCCGGCAATTGACGCGCAGATGACGCGATAGTTGCTGAAAAAACAAGTCCTATGCAGATTCTGTCCCGCAACCGCACCTATGTCTTCGACCAGCCCGTCATTATGGGCATCCTTAACGTAACCCCTGACTCTTTTTCCGACGGCGGGCGTTATAATCAGATGGATAACGCCTTACAACATTGCGAACAGATGATTTCGGATGGTGCCGATATAATCGACATAGGAGGCTGCTCCACCCGCCCCAACAACGCCATTGCCACCAATAAAGAGGAATTGGATCGCGTAGTTCCCATGCTCAAAACCATAAGGAACGCCTTTCCTGATATTTTGATTTCCATCGACACCTTCCGCAAAAACGTTGCAGAGGCTTGTCTCAGCGAGGGTGCAGACATCATAAACGATATATCGGGCGGGCTTTTCGATGCAGAGATGCTTCCCTTTATCGGCAAACAACATATTCCATACGTGATGATGCATTGTGTAGGTACTCCGGAAACGATGCACCAATACACCCTTGATGGCGACATCCACCAAACCGTGAAGGATTTCTTTGCACAACAATGCACGACTTTGGAGGCCTACGGCGATCAGCAAATCATTCTCGACCCCGGCATCGGATTTGGCAAAAGCATCGAATCCAACTATCGGCTCCTGAGCGATTTGAACCGCTATCGTTACAAAAACCTCCCTGTCCTCATCGGAATTTCGAGGAAGTCGTTAATATTTAAGGTATTGGGCACCACGCCACTTACTGCCGAGAATGGAACAACAGTATTGAACACCATAGCTTTGCTGAATGGTGCCGACATTTTGCGAGTCCACGATGTGAAAAATGCCAAGGAAGCCTTAAGTTTGATACAAACTTTTCGTCAAAGTATCGGAAAAACCTCGTAATTTTGCAGCAAAATTCATGCTATGATCGACCTCTTCATCCAAGTCCGCATCTTCGACATCATCGATATATTTTTAGTGGCGTTGCTCTTTTATGGTCTCTTCCGTTTGTTGAAAGGCACCTCCGCCATGAGTATCTTCATCGGTATCGTTGCCATCTTCCTCATCTGGCAGTTGGTCAAAGCCCTACAGATGGAGATGCTGACGGCCATCCTCGGAGCCTTCGTCAGCGTCGGTTTCATAGCGTTGATTATCATCTTCCAACCAGAAATACGACGGTTCCTGTTCACCATCGGCGATCAGGCCCGTGAAGGCAAGTTGGCACAAAGGTTTAAGTTTCTCAGGGTGAGAAGCAATGTGGACTTGGACATCGATTCGGTGGCTAAAGCCTGCCAAAACATGTCTGACATCAAGCAAGGTGCTTTGATTCTGCTCACGCGAAAGAACAATCTGGACGACATCGTGACGACAGGTGTAGTGGTCAATGCCGACATCAGCAACTCATTGATTGAGAATATTTTCTTTAAGAACAGCCCTTTGCATGATGGTGCCATGATTATCCGTCACAACCGCATCACGGCGGCTCGTTGCATTCTGCCTGTCACGCAAAAGACCAACATCCCTGGTCACTATGGCCTACGTCACCGCGCCGCCATCGGCGTGACAGAAGACAACGACTGTATCGCCCTTGTCGTTTCAGAAGAAACCGGCAATATCAGCATGGTGACTGGCGGCGCAATACAAACTGTAAAGGCTTCGGAATTGAAGGGTATAATCGAGAAAGAGTTGATGAATTAATTGCCGTCGATTTCAACAAACCTGTCGTCGTCCTCAGCATAGCGCAGTTCCTTCTTGTAGGGGTCGTAGCGCAACAAGTCGCGATCCAAATAATCAAGATTTTTCTTCTTCATTCCTGCATCGACAAATTTGTTCATCATATAGTCGTAAGTGTAACCTGCATATAACTTACCCAAATATACGGCATAGTTATACACGTCTTTAAGTTTCAGCGTATCAATGGAATAGTTATAATCCAACTGACCCGTCCAGAAAGAATAGTCGGTATGGGAATCAAAACCGTCAATCAGATTGTGCTCACAAAACAGCACGGGTTTCCATTCGCCATCGTTAATCTCGAACCATGAAGCCACATTCACCGTATTTAATGGGTAATTGTAGCTGTATTGATCGGTATCGCTAAAGAGATAGTCTTCATACTCGGTGATACGTCCTGAAATCTCCATACGCGAAAGCATCACCAGCCAATGAAGCGAGTCAACCCGCACATTGTCAATATTTTCAGGGATATACACTTCCACTCCATAGGCTCCCATCGCATCGGCATAAGCCCTATACATCAAATCCAAAAACAGGTCTTGACTAAAGTCGTTCAGAATCTCCGTTTTCTTATTCAATTGGGTACTGTATTCGACCTTCACCTCAGCTTTCTCAGGGAAATAGACGGCTGCCTGTATATCACTCCGCTCCTCAATATAGCTCTTGGCCAATTTCAGGTCGGTACGGCAACCCGTCAGCAGCAAGATGAGCAACATTCCTATATATAATGCACCTTTTCTCATGATCAAATTGTTGTATCAAATAAGTCCATCTGCACACCATCGCCCTGAGGCTTTTCAATCTCCAAGGGCACGTCAGCGGCGTTGGCTTCTGTTTTTTCATCTGTCTCAGGCGTTTCAGGCTCTTCTAACGTCTCAGGTTCTTCTTTTGGTTCAGGCTGAAAAGGCTCCAAGAATTTGAAGCTGTCAATTTCTCTGGTCGACAAGCGCTTGCCCTTGGCCTTATAGCTCTTGATGCCGATAAACTCCTCCACGTTAATCTCATCGTCGGGGAAGCTGTTGCCCGCATCACTCACTTTGTAACTCAGCAACAAACGAGGCAGTTCGTCAGTACTCATGCCCAAATAGCTCGCCTCCGGGTTTTCACCGATAAAGGAGGTGCGGCTGTTCAGTTTGGTATCGGCCTCTATACTGAAGCGTTTCAAGTAGTGCTTTTGTGTCTCCCCTTCGATGTAGACGACCGAGAACACCTCGTCGGGATTGAACATGCGGATTTCTATCATATCATCATCGAAGTGGGTGTTGAGATCGAAGCCCGAAATCTTGAACTCGCCGTTGCTGAAAATCTGCAATATCTTGTCGTCGCCCTCGAACGCTCCTAGATACTGTCCCCGCTTGTCGGCATTAAGGCGGCGCACGGTGTCGTCAAACCAAATGTCACGGGCATTAAGCGTAGAGACGCCTTCCCCGCCCTTCTTGATTTCCTTGACCTCATATTTGGTGAGCAGGTTGCCACGTGCGTCGCGACCCTTCACAGCCAAGTCGGCAAACTTGTAATCGACCGTCTTCTGCTTCTTGTTGAACAGCACCAGCGTCACTTTGATGACCTCGGCCTCGCCGTTGGGATTCGACGAGAAATAGCGCACCTTCGATCCGGCCTTACCTTGCGTGAGGTCGTACTCTTTGTCGCGGGTGACGCCTTTCACGGCGAAACGCTTCACATAATGCGGAGCCCCACTCTTGCCGTCACGATACACGACATTATAGGTAGTGCGGTCGTCATTCTTATGGAACACATCGATATGGATGACCTTCTGGCCCACAAAGAGTTTCGGCTGCAACTTCACCACAGCATACTTGCCATCCTCGTGGAAAACGATGATGTCGTCCATATCAGAGCAGTCGCAAACATATTCGTAAGCCTCCTTGTTCTTCTCCCGTTTCAGGCCCTCACCTGTGCAGACAAAGCCCTCATCGCGGTTGACGTATAGTTTTTCGTTGTTGGCAGCTACAGCCACCGCCGAGATAATGTCGAAGTTGCGAATTTCAGTCTTGCGTTCGCGTCCTTCGCCATATTTCTCCTTGATGTGCAGGAAATAGTCGATGGTATAGTCCACGATATGGTCGAGGTTGTATTTGGCCTCTTCCATACGCTTTTCAATATCAGCCAGTTGCTCGTCTGCTTTCTTGATATCGAACTTGGAGATTTTGCGCACAGGCTTTTCGCAGAGTTTCTCCACATCCTCGCGTGTAATCTCTCGTTTCAACAGCTTGCGGTATGGGTCGAAGCGGCGTTCGATGCCTGTCAGTTGGTCGTCCCAGGTCTCGTAGTCCCTGTTTTCCAACTCCTTATAGATGCCTTTTTCGAAGAAAATCTTCTCCAACGAAATCCAATGCCAGCTGTTCTCCAGTTCCTCGATGAGGATGCGCAGCTCCCAGCTCAACAGTTCCATCGTGCGGTCGGTACTGAGACGCAAGATTTCACTCACGCCCAAAAACGCCGGATGTTGGTTGACGATGACGCAGGCATTGGGCGAAATCGACACTTCGCAATCTGTGAAAGCATATAAGGCATCGATGGTCTGGTCGGGCGAAACACCAGGATTCAGGTAAATCACGATTTCACAATGCTCGGCAGTATTGTCATCAATTTTCTTGATTTTGATTTTGCCTTTATCGTTGCACTTCACAATACTCTCAATAAGGCTTCCTGTGGTAGTGCCGTATGGTATTTCGCTGATGACCAATGTCTTCTTATCCTGTTGACTGATTTTCGCGCGGATGCGCACTTTACCACCACGCAGGCCGTCGTTGTAGTTGGTTACGTCCATCAAACCACCAGTCGGGAAGTCGGGATACAGCATGAAGGGCTCGTCTTTAAGATAAGCGATGGAAGCATCAATCAGTTCGTTGAAATTATGGGGCAGAAACTTGGATGCCAAACCTACAGCGATGCCTTCAGTACCCTGTGCCAACAGCAAGGGGAACTTTACCGGCAGCGAAACCGGTTCAGCATTTCTATTGTCGTATGACCGTGTCCAATCTGTGGTCTTATGGTTGAAGACGACCTCCTTGGCAAACTTCGAGAGGCGTGCCTCGATATATCGCGGAGCAGCTGCATCATCACCCGTGAGGATATTACCGAAGTTACCCTGCATGTCGATGAGCAGGTCCTTTTGGGCAAGTTGCACGAGAGCGTCACCAATGGAAGCATCGCCATGCGGGTGGTATTTCATCGTGTTGCCCACGATATTGGCCACCTTGTTGAAACGACCGTCGTCGAGTTCATCCATCGAATGCAGGATGCGGCGTTGAACAGGCTTCAGGCCGTCCTCGATGGCGGGCACCGCACGCTCAAGAATAACATACGAGGCGTAGTCGAGAAACCAATTCTCGAACATCCCCTTCAGTGGTATCACATGATATTCATCCTCCTGTGCCTGAGCGTCTTCCACGCCCTCCAAAGTCTCGTCCAACGGCTGTTCGTCCAAGGGTTCGTTTTCTGTTTTGTCTTTTATATCCATAAGGTTTTGCTCTTGCTTGCAAAAATAGGTAATTTTTCCTTGCAATAGTACGAAGCTGTTTAAAAATGAACAAAAATGGATTTACCTCTTGGGTTAGCGAAAAGTAAGAGTTAAGTAGGACTTACATAGGACTTAGAAAATTTTCCTACAAGACTGGCATCATGATGTCAAAGTGGTCAAGGTCAAACTGGTCAAAGTCATGTTTTCGGGTTTGAAGCTACTCCAACCTCCTCCACCAGCTCACCCCTTCTTTCTTGATTTGAAGGACAGCATACAGGATGACGATAGTAGCCAATGTCCAGACGAATTGAATTGGTATGTTGTGAGTGCCCTCCTCTTTCATTTCACCTTTTTACATCCGATGGATACGACACCTGCATCCGATTCCGAGACGCATAACTTTCCCGTCATTTCCACATCTTCCCAAATGAAAAAATGGTAAACCTCGTCATCATCGTCCTTCTTGCCGGCATAATCCAGATTCTCATAGATGATTTCCGTCACCAATCCAGCATTTCGGAAATCATAAGCGCCACCCTTGCCATCTTGGAACACGATGCCAAAGGGATATTCCTTGAGGTCGCCGTACATGATGCTGTCATATTGTTGCAGCGCAATTTCAAGGTTCACCCTGTCGAAGTCCAGATACTCAGGTGTAGGCTGTACAGTAGCTGTGTCAATTGATTGGGCTGAGGCGGCAAGTGTCAGCATCAGCATTACTGTTACTAATGTTGCTTTCATATACTTCTCATTTTATGTTTTCTTACCATCGGGCTGCAAGACCGTCCCCACGGCCTCGCAGCCCCGAACTTTCATAATCTTTATAGTTTCTCCCCACATTCGTTTCCCTTGCTGTCCAAAATCACAGAGCCATATGCTCCCTCGCAATGGTATCGGTCATGGCCAATAGCCGTGATGCTGGAGTATGATGGTAACGTGATGATATTGCCATTTCTGTCCATTAAACCATAGTTCATGTCATCGGTGCGGTATCTCAAACAATTGGCTGTTGCTAATTGCAAAACGCCTTCCTCATCATACTCATCGGTGGGATATTCCATTATCTCAACCTCTTCGAAGTTGCACGGGTTGACGACATTGCATTCAAAATCCAGCACTTGGTTTAGCTTGTCAAGGTGATGTACAAAGATGCAGCTATCCTCATGGTGGATGGTGATGTTGTCGTACTCGATGGGCAGAAGCATCTGACCTCTCGTATCGAGCAGGCCATAATTCCAATCGCGGTCTTGAACCAACCAAAAGCCTTTCGTGTCGTAAGCCATTGTATAGTATTCAGGAGTTACCACCCAATTCCCTTGCTTGTCGATGAGGCCGATACAATCGTTGTTGCCCAGCATCGGGCACAGTCCGTTATGGAAGCAGTAGCCATCAATGCGTTCGGTGTAAGGAAAAACTTTGTCCATCATGTTTTGACCTTTATGGTCGATGAAGTAAAGCATTCCCTTTTCCATCACGCAGGCCACACCTTCAGAAAAGACCCAGGCTTTTTCGTATTGCGCCGGAATTACAACTTCACCTGTGAAACGGTTGAAGTAGCCGCGTTTAAGTTCCTTGTTGGCATAGAAGCAAACGAGGCTGTCGCCGTCAGACGACTTGCAAATCAAATAGATATCTGTCGTCGTGCGCCGTCCAAGCGTGGTGTTGTAGAGATAGCCGGGAAAAACATCGTGATAAATGACGTAAGGGCTGACATACTGGTTGCTATTAGGGTGAAGATAGGTTGGACTATTTGTTATGCGTTTGTATTTCCGATCCTTGCATGCGCTTTCTATTTCATAATAGACATTAATGACAAGGGCGATGGCAACAATCAGAGCGACAATTGCCGCACTCGTTGCAAACACTCGCCACATGATCCGTCCAAATTTGTTCTCGGCCTTATAGCCGAACATCTTGGCCACCCAGCGGGCGGCTTGCTTGATGCCTCTGCTAATAGAGGCAAAGAATGAATCTGATTTTGAATTGTTTTTCATAATCCTTTGAAATTTATTGATTATTGTTACTATATCTATTCTGATTCAACATATTGTTTCACTTGCTCTATGATAAAACTTTCTATTTGGTGTATGATAGTTTCACTCTTCACGAGGCACCTCAGCTCTTCATTTGTTTTGCAAGCTGCAATGAATTTTATTGGACGGGTTGCTGTGCTATTCAGATGGGGGAAACCCACATCGATTCCCAACGCATATCTTGCAGGTTCCATTTCCATTTTCATGACGACAACCCCCATGCTCTTTATCGGTGACAAATCGTCCACAAATCGTAGTCTGTTCTTTAATAGTTGATCAAAAGGCAACAGCCCCTCCATCGCTATCCGAAATCTATCGCTGTCCATTGTCTTCGATACAAAATCCAGAAATACCATAATCTGTTTTTGGACAAAGGTCTTCATATCATGACAAGGAGTTGGCTTTTTGTTTTTTGAGGTTACATTCATTTCTCTATTCACTCATTTTTCTGAATCTTACTCCAGATGCCATCAAACTCAATAAGGATTTTTGGATTTGAAACGCCAGGTCTTCTTTCTTCCTATAAAAGAACTCCGAAGATGCAATGACCATGTCATTCGTAATATAGAACTTGACTTGCTTTAACTGCTCATTCAGTTTGTTGCAACGCACTAGCATCGTTGCGAAATCCTCTTGGATCAATTCTCCAAAGCCCGATAAGACAATTGACACAAAATTTTCATCCTCCGGATTGGGGAAAATGTGTATGGTATGAAACTGATACCTTATGGCAATATGGTCTCCATCATCGTCCAACACCTTATACTTGTGTTCCGAAATGATTTCGTTGATCAATTCATATGTCTTATTCATGCCACATCCTCCTTTTCCGCTTCATTATCGTCACCACGAAATTACCGTACATCGTCGCCTTCCACTAGTCGATGAAACAGGATCACCGTCGCTTGTAGCAAAAGAAGGCTATGCTCGATGACCTCATCAATATTGTCATTGTTGAAGATACGGTGTTCGTAGGTGGCCCACACATTACTCCCATAGGCACACACCTTGCCATATTTGATTTTAAGGTTAGTATCATTGATGATGTCTAAAATAGGGGCACGGTTGTCTTCTGTAACATCAAAGATATTGGGCACCGAAAACCGCAAAAAATCCTCGTCTTCATCATCTGGGGCATATAGAATGTTGATCCCCTCATAGTTGAACACATACCCAAATTCTGGGATTTCCTCGACGGAGAATCCGAATTCTTCCAGTTTTTCTAAAATCACTTTCTTTTCCATTTTTGTACTGCTTTTAGTGTTTTACATTAGTAAAGATGCGCGTTTTGAACGCTTCTATCATTTCTATGCAAGAAATCCAATCCTCCGTCTTTCTTCCCGGTTTTGTCTCATATACTCGTCTCGCATTCGTTCGTAAGCTCTTACTTCATCTGGAGTTACTGATGGTCTCGTGCTACTTACAACTTCTTTCAACATGTCCTCACTGATTTTTACCGTATGTTCATCATCGGTTTTCAGGCTGGCTTCAAAAGCATGAATTGCCGTTTCTTTTACCATATATGAAATGTCACTTGACGTAAAACCTGAAGTCAGCCGAGCCAACGCTTCTGTGTCTATGTTTTCCTCGCAGGGGCGTTTGGTCAACTCTATGTCAAACAATTGTTTCCTGCATTCCATGTCTGGCATACCTACATAAACCACTTGGTCTATGCGTCCATGCCTGATAACAGCCTTGTCTATCTTGTCAAGGCAATTGGTAGTACCAATGACATAGACATTCTTTTCCACGCAATCATTCAGTTGGGTAAGCCATTCCGCAACCTCGTCAGCTTGGTTCTCTTTCCCTGGAGTATCGCGTTTTCCGCAGAGTGCGTCAAATTCGTCTATCAAGAGCAAGCATCCGCGTTTGTTTTTTTGGGCTTTTTCTTCAGCTTTTTGGAAAAGCTCCTTAATCAGTGTTTGCGTTCCATGAATCCAGATAGAACCTAAATCAGAAGGCTTAATGGAGCAGAATTCCAATCCACATTCTTCGGCTAACCGCATGGATAGATAGGTTTTCCCTGTACCAGGAGGTCCATAAAAAAGCATATTGGGAGGCATAATGGAGAACTCTTTTGCCAATTCTTTGTGAGCTATGATGTCCACAAAGTCACGGCGCAATCTGCGTTTGAGATCTTCCATGCCTGCAACAGCTTTCAAACCTTCTCCGCTCTTTACCGAAATGCTCACTTTGAGCTGTGGCTCATGAGAAGAGCGTTTCGATTCATTGGTTTCATCCGGCTCTTTCAAGTCTTCTTCATTAAACTTATTGTTTCTCTCATACGAAAAGCAATCAGAAGACCTTGACTTTGCAAACCCCATATAATCCATAAGGGCGCAACACATCTCTTCAGCATCTTTGTATCGGGCACCAGCATTTTTGTCAATAGCTCTATAGACAATCGGCTTTAGCGATTCTTCCATGACAAGCGTAGGCTGTTTCTTATGCCTTACTGCATTAAGAATGATGTTTTGGTCCAATGTTTCATCAATGTAATGGGGATAATGTCCTTGAAGCATATAAGCCAGCAGCATCCCCATAGAATAAACATCGGAAGCCGGGGAAAACCGACCCAAGAAAGTTTCAGGTGCTCGGCAACACTTGTTCAAACTGAAAACCATGAAATCAGGACTTCCATTGCAAGGTGCGGAAGCATGTTCCAACCCTACAAGGTGTGCTTTTGGCTGTTGGTTTTTGTCTTGTGAAATCCATACGGTATCAGGGCAGATATTATAATGGCCTCCTCCGCGAGTATTGTATTGAACTTCTTTTAGCCCTATCAGCAACTGGCGAGTAATGTCGAGAGCTTCCTTTTCCTCAAATGGCTTTTCTTTTACTATTTCACGAAGCGTTTGGTACTCAAAAAACTCCGTGGACATGTATGAGACCATACGGCCACAATAGTTAAGGGTTCCATGGTCGATAAATTTTGGGAATAAGCTGTTTTTTAATTCTTTGACCAGATCAAACTCTCTCATCACACCGTCTTTTTTCAATTGCTCACAAGCTTGGTCGTCATAAACGGTCAAGAACACTTTATTCCCATTTGCGTCTTCGGCCACATAAACCTCCCGATAACTGCTGCTCGGTTTGACCGCCAGTCGAATGAGATGATAGCTGGCGAATGTCTTTTTCAAGTTAAGTATCATGTTCACCTCCTCTTTTTATGTTGTTGTTATTCAGCATGAGTATGCCACCATTTCTTGATGGCCATTTCGAATTTCTTGTTCAAACGGGAGTAGCGCGTGTCCACCCAAGCTCGGGATTTGCCCAATGCCTCAGCCAACTCAACGGGAGATGTGTTGTTGATGAATCGTTGCTGCCACAAATTTCTGTCTTGCTCACTCCAATTCAGTTCCGCTGAAAAACCATACAAGAAATCCAAAACCTTTTCGTGTACTTCCTGGTCTGTAAGGTTGACCCCGAACACATCTGCCAATGGGTTTTCGCCCATCTTGGCATTCATCCATTCTTCCGTGTCGGCCACAAAATCCGATGAAACGGTCAGATAGTTACGAGTTTTGTTGCGTAGCACTTCCTCTTCATAACAACAAGACGAACGAAGCAAGGCATCCTTCAGCTCATATTCGCCTTCGCTCTTGGCTGTTTCGAACTCTTGTTCTGTCATGCCAAAGCTTTCCATAATCACCTCTTTAGAGAGCCTGCTGACATAGACGGAACTCATCAAGTCGTGGTACTTGCTTCCTCTCATCTGCTCGTCGATAATCAATTGGCACTTCTCTGGAGTTTGTGAAAGCAGGGCAAGCCTTGTGTTGCCCGTTGTCCGTGTGCGATTCATTGTAATGAGACCTTCTTCTTCCAATCTCTCCAAGACAGCATTACGAGCCACCTTTTTCAGCCAGGCAAAGAATGTGCATTGCTTTTCGTAAGTGTCAAGTGCCGCCCATGTTCCTTCCGACCAAAGTGTTTGGAAAACAAAACTATTAAAACATTCTGCCGACATCACAATATGATAGTTCTGTTCAAGATAGCCTAATATACCAGAGCGCAACCGTGCCATGTTACACTCTTCAGTTTTTGTTCCATAGAAGAAGTCGTGACAGAATTTCGGATCTGTTTTCAATCGCCTGATGATTTCCTCGGCTTCCGTCTCGTAGTTTTCGAGGCGTTCAGGGTCTAAGCCAACAATGCTGTTTCTCTTGTTCATGACCGTCAAAGTTTATAGCATGAAAAATGCCGTATTTCACATCTGATTTTCGACACGAAATACGGCATTTTGCCACCCTTTTTCTGGGCTTTGGACGGTCTATTAAAGGCTTGGGGTTACTTCATTCTGTTTCAGCAATATAGCTTCAACAGATTCTCGTCAATTTTGATTTTTTCTTTCAAAACAAACAAATGATCATGCGCATCCCGCAGAACAAATGGTGCAGAAGGCTCCCTCATTTTCTCACAGGCATCGCCAACCGACTCCCTTATGTCTGCATAACAATGCTTGATTTGGGCTTGGCGTGGATTTCCTTTCTCATCCACTCGTTTTACCATACTATCAAAGCGCGAACAGCCGTCATCACCAGGATAGGTTTCTTCGTATAGCTGTATAAACTGATTCTTCATATTCTTTATCTCTATTGAATCAACTGTTTCGTTCCGTAACTTGTCAATCAGATAGATGAGATACAACACAAAGGTATCCTTGCGCTTGAAATGCACTTGTATCTGGTCAAGGTCTTTTTGAAGGAACAAACGATATTTGCCATCTGTACTATCCAAGGAATCACTCGCCCCAACGTATTTCACCTCAAAGGTCATTTTAGATTCCTCTGCTTGTTTTTGCGGATTGGCGACATCGCAAAACTTCTCAATTTGCGGCTTTGGTAGTTTAGACAGAAAAGTAAGAAGGGTTTCAACGTCAATTCCGTCCAAGATATACGACAGCTCGGCATCGGCTTTTGTATCTTTGGTTTTCCGATACTTCAGAATGTTCTCTTTCATTCTGTCAATCATCTCACTTTTCTTCCTGAAGGTCACATTGCCTTCTATATCCAAGGCTTTGCGTATAGTTGGCATGGAAGGTCGCATTCCAAAACTGGGATGCACCGCTGTCGAAGCCTTATTGACAATGTAATTCTTAAGAAACCTGTTGAAATCAACAGTCTCGTCAAACATGTTGCAGAAAGCATCCGTTTCGTTCAGGGCATACTGGCGTATCAATTCTTTCACACTATGCTTACTGATTCTTTCAGAGGTATAGACCATCAGTGCAAAACTTCTACGCAAATCTTCATCTTCAGAATGGACCAACAGATACTGTTTGCTTGACTGATGTGGGGTATAGAGAGGCATGATAAAACTACATTTAGCCTCCTCAATTGCGCTATTGAGTGTTGGATGATTGTCAAGTGCTGGCATGTTTTCCAAAGCCTCAAAATCATAACGGTTCACATAAGAGCTTCTGTCACTGGACTCGAAAAGCCATTCAAAGGCTTCTTTTGCCTTACTCGCTATGGCCTTAGCATTGGAAGGTAAGAGATATAGGCAGCAATCCGCGAATTGCCCCACTGCGTATTGTTCAGTCACCAACTTGCCCACAGCTGGCACATTGATGGGGCTATTGTCCATTATTCTCATTTTGTTTCTCCTTTATTCTTTTTATGTAATCTTCCAAAAGTCTTGTTCCGTATGTGTTGTTAGGCAACGCCTCCACATCAACATTCTCTCCAAAAGCAAAAGGTGTTTCTGCGACATCTTCAATGCTGACTTTTTCCCATGATTCCTGAAGTTCTGAATAGTGGCCATACACAAAAGCCGGAAGCCCTTTCAGTAGGTCTTTTACATCATGATAATGATGGATAGTGATTAGATCCCAGGCGTATTTCCTTCCATATTCAACTATCTTCGCCCTGAGCTTTCCTTCTGGATGGGTCAAACTTGCTGGTAATGTTTCCAGGGCGTACTTGTATTTCCCTGTACCCACATCTCCGCCCAATATGGAGAATCCTCCTACCAACATGTCCGCCGCCAATTCCTGAATCCACATCTCATTGTCAAATAGCATGAATCGCGTATGATACAGAAATTGATGGCTCATTTCGTGGACAATGACTAAAGTCAGTGAGTCCTTGTTGTTCACACCTGCTCGTGTCATCATCTGCCAGTTGTAATACAATTCACATTCTGAAGCATCCTCACAGGTCATAACTTTGGCTATCGTTTCACACTTGTCTTGGACGACGGGCACAGGTAATTGAAAAAAATCAGACACTTTCTGGATAACCCTTTTTATATCCTCATTCGTCAGTTTTTCTCTGTCATAAAAGAACACGTCAAAAAAGTTGGCATTATGGCGCCTATAGAACGCTTGCCATACTGCCATAAATTCATAATCGATGTCTTTCTTCTTTTCGTCCATAGCAATAATGGGCTGATCTTTTATTCGTCATCCGAGGCTACTGTCTCGTAGGGCGTATATTCCGCAAACCATTTGTCCAACACCTCATCCGTTTTTCGTTCAATCTCAGGTGTGATGTGTTTGCTGACTTTTTGATACACCACAGCAATGGAAGCTGCTTCGTCTATCCATCCCACCAAGGGATGCTTTTTTGCCGAAATCAAGTTGATAGGTAACACGAGGTACGCAAGTGCTGAACCTATCAACAACTTGACAGAACGGGGCGTTTCTTCGCTGGTCATGACAAAGTAAAGCAACAGCACCGGCCTTGCACTAGCTCGCCCGACTTTCTTGGCATATGTCTTGATGTTGTCCCATAGTTGGGATGCGTTGATGTTTGATTCCATTTCGATTTGTTTTAGAAGGTTGACTTGCTTTTCACATCCTAAAGTCTATACACCAGATGGTTTTCTATCAAATTTCGGACAAAAAAAAAACTTTGAGATTGGCAATCATCTTAATCCGACAATGGCCCAACAATCTCCCAATGGCCTCCTTTATCGGGGCCAACGCGACAGATGATTCCTTGATCTTTCAATTTTCGGATGTTTTTGTCTACCCCATTCCGCGTCATACCAAGGCGATTAGCCATTTCTGAAAGTGTAATATCAGGTGTTATTGCAATTATTTCCAGAATTTTCTGCATACTTTTCTGCATACTTTTCTGCATACTTTTCTGGTTACTTTCTGTTTCCTCCGTAGTTTTCTGTATACTTTTCTGTATGGTTTCACCTTCTTGCTGCTTCACCAAGTCCTCAATCAAAAGCGTTGCCTCCACCCGTGCCGGCATTTGATGCTCGGCAAGCGTCGGCAATTGCCAACCGTTCTCACGCCAGCCAGTACTGATAATGTCAGCACCACTTCCGGCTTTTTCACCAACACCGACAAACACGAACATCTTTTGCAACAATGGATTGCGACAAACGCTATGACCACCTTCCCAAAAGTCTTCCAAACTGACAAGCATTGTTCCTGGATTCGACATTACAATACGGTCATCGTAACGATCAATCACGATATTCCCCATCACCGTGTAGGCACAATGGATGAGGCAGTTGCCCAAAGCTTCTCTTAATGAAGTGTGAGCCAATGTGGTGTCTTTGCGCCGTTGGTTTTCATCTAACTTAAAGGGCACTGGTAGCGCATGTTGCAGCATGGGCAGCACCCGAGAATAGAATTGATAAAGATTAGCTTCCCATGTGCCATCAGGATAGACGCGATTTGTCCAGCGAACATCCTTCCCGTCGCCAAGATGTTCCCGATAGTCTGGGAAAAAGTTCGGACGACACTCGGGGTCTGTTATGCTGCTGCTTTTGCCGAACATCAGCATTCCCGCCACCGTGAAGCCTTCTTTACCTGTAGTCCTGTCTTTGCGATATGCACCAACACTCTCTAAAAACCGCAGATCGTCAAAATCGTTCCACGGATGGTTCTCGTGTCTGTCTTTATACGACTGCCGATAGTTTCGCAGCGTTGCTGCATCTATGTCGTCAAAGCTATAGCCCGTCAATATGCGCGAGTCTGCCGAGTGTTGCACGTTGTTAGCATCCGAAAACATCTGCCGCACCTCGTCATCCGAACAAACATAATCTCCCTCATGGTGGCGTTTATAAGTGTGTCCGAAAGGAGTGAGCGTTAGATATACAGGACACAAATAATATGGAGCCTTGGGAATTAGGAACAACAACAGCCTAATGCCGTTCTCCGTCACATGTTCTATTACATCCCTTTCCGTCAGCAGTGGAATACTCACACAACTCTTGTTATGCGCACAGTCCCAAAACGCTTTCTTGTGTGCGATTATTTGTTCCTCGGTCAGTCCGTCCGGTGTGAACTTTCCATCCTTTTCCTTCATGCCTAATACAATCACTCCGCCTTGGCTGTTTGCAAAGGCAGAAAAGGTTTCCCAGAAAGATCCAGGAAATCCACCTTTAGCCGATTTGTATTCCACTTCGGTTCCTTCTCTCAATTTCAAGGGTTTCGTTATGTTTTCCATCTCTTTAATGGTAATAAGCAAGTGTTTAAACATTTATTAAAACAATAGTGAAGAAGTCTTTTTTATGGCTTTTCTAATCAATAGTAATTTATCACTTCCCCATCTGCTTTTCGTAATGAGACACAATTACATCCACAACACTTCCAAAAATTCCTTCCCGACACAGACCCAACAAGTTTAGTCATCCCTGTATAATCAGCCAATCCTCCAATAAAGAGGATGCCTCCTCTTAATAAAGAAGGTGTTTTATATTCATTTGCTTCTACAGCAAGAGCCTCTGAATATGACACAGAAAGATACTGTCCCAAAAAGTGTGTCTGAGCGTTGACGCGTAAAAAAAAGGGACTGG
>R22__coassemble_730_pt1 | contig 19294 bp, 10 predicted proteins | sample R22__metabat2_low_PE_022 | metagenome-assembled genome bin R22 | reverse complement strand
GTATGTTCATCCCCATCGACCTCAACGTGCCGCTGCTCATCGGTGGTGCCATCTCATGGTTCGTCAGCAGCCGCAGCAAAGACCAGAAACTCAACGATGCCCGTTACAACCGCGGCACCCTTATCGCCTCCGGCTTTATCGCAGGTGGTGCCTTGATGGGTGTGGTAAGCGCCATCCTGAAGTTCGCCAACGTGGATGCCGTGGCACGCACTGCCGACGGCACGCCGTTTGCCGAGCTTCCTGTGGCAGGCCTCATCGCCTTGGTGATGTATATCGCCATCATCTGCTACATGATTTGGGATTCGAAACGAGCAAAGGTGGAAGAATAACCGATTTGACTCATTCATAAATAGCGATGGCCGTCTCACCAACATAGAGGCGGCCATCCTTTTTTATTTATGGTATTCTGTCGAAAGGAACACTATTTTTTGTATTTTTGCAATCTACAATTTTAGAGTTTTATAAAATGCAATAAATTACTGAATATGAAGAAATCTACGATAGTTTTGGCATTGATGCTGATGATAGTGATGCCTATGATGGCAGAGCATGTGACTCCCGAAACCGCCCGTAAGGTGGCCACCACTTTTTTGAACAACAACGGTGCTAAATCCAGCCAACTGATTGACCTTTCGAAGGCAGCAGGTTTCCAAAACCTTTATGTCTTTTCTACCGAAGAGAGTTTTGTCATCATGGCTGCCGATGATTGCGTGAAACCCATTTTAGGGTATTCATTAACGGGAAAATTTGTAGCAGAAGCCATGCCCAAAAACTTGGTTTGGTGGTTACAAGGATATAACAATGAAATACAGTATGCCATTGACAAACAAGCAAAAGCGACTTCGGAGATAGCTGCCGTTTGGAAAGGCCTGGAGGAAGGAGAAACCGATATGGCAAAATCAGAGATAGTGGTTAATGCTTTGATACAAACTAGATGGAAGCAACGTGAACCTTTCAATAATCATTGCCCTACTGGAACAGTGACCGGTTGTGTCGCCACGGCCATGGCACAACTTATGAAATATTATGAATGGCCCAAGCCCTATGGCATAGGTACACATTCATACATTCATTCTACTTATGGGCTACAATCCGCTGATTTCTATCAAACAGCTTATGATTGGGACAATATGAAAGACTATTATGGGAACGGGTACACTTCTACCGAAGCTGAAGCCGTTGCCACATTGCTATACCATTGTGGTGTTTCAGTAAATATGAAATATGGCAATTCCAGCAGCGCACTTGCCTCTGACATTCCCCATGCGCTCATTAACTATTTCAATTACAGCAGGACCGCTGAATATAGAAGAAGATACCCCAGTGATTCCACAGCATATTGGATTGCGGATATGAAAGCGGAATTGGATGCTGGCAGGCCCATGGAATACGATGGTATTGGAAATGCGGGAGGACACTCTTTCATTTGTGATGGTTATCGTACTGACGACTATTTCCATTTTAACTGGGGTTGGGCGAACAACAACGATGGCTTCTTTACTATTGACAATCTTAATCCCTCTAGTTATACGTTTAATGACAATCAAGCTGCAGTTTTCGGAATCAAACCTGCCCAGTGTGGGGTTGGTAATCCTACCAATTTCTCTGCCAGTTTAATCCCTGGAACTAGAAATGTCAGTTTAAGTTGGGATGTTGTTACCAATGCCGTTGGTTACAAGGCATTTCGAAACGGAGTTCTTATTGGCACCTTTTCATCAGGAGATGTGCAAAGCTATATAGACGAAGCCATGCCATACGGAACCAATACATATTATTTAAGAAGTCTGGATTCAGCAGGAGAAATGTCTTTGCCGTCCCCGTCTGAATATATAAGCATCACTGTTTTATTTCCTGCACCTACAAACCTAACTGCTACGACCACTTCATCTGAAACAGTAAGCCTCTCTTGGGATGCTTCTGAAAATGCTGTTTCGTATAATGTATATTGCAACGATGTTTTGCAGGCCAATGTGAGCACTACCTCTTTCGAAGATCTTCATCCCATTCCTGGAAACAATACAACCTACTATGTTAAAGGTGTAGATATACTTGGCGATGAATCCGATGTCTCGAATTCAGTATCAGTAACAGTTCCTTTCAAATCACCTGTCGTGAACGATTTGAGTGCAACAATGTCAGACCAAGGTGTTTCGCTCTCATGGTCTGTGCCTGAATGGTGTTATCCTCAAAATCACACCTCTACTCTTTCATACGTTTCTAACGGTGCTGTTTGTCTTTGGAGTCAGCCTTATTATGGACAGCTATTCTCAGCTGACAACTTAACCCAGCATGTCAACAAAGCATTATACAAAGTAACTACGTACATTTATTATGTGGGCACCTATACTCTCTATATATACACCCATTCCCATGACGGCAACCCCGACCCAAATTCATTGGCTGACACTCGTGTATTAAAATGCAGTCAAGGCGGCTGGATAGATATCCCATTAAGTCATCCTGTTCTTATCGAAGAGGATACTGATTTATGGGTGGTGCTAAAACATGAAAACACTGGACAAAGCTATCCCGTACCCGCCATGTTGTTAGCCACCTATAATGCAAATGCATGCTATCTTGGCTATTCCCCCACGAATCTAATCAGTGTAAGTCCGGATTATCCAGTTTCTTTGCTCATCTATGCATACCTCACCGACGGCATTTACACATACAACTTGTATGATGGTTTAACCTCCATTGCATCAAGTGTTTCAGGCACAAATTATTTGTCCGAAAATATCTCTGATAACACAGTCCACCAATATACAATAAAGACTAACTTCAACGGCAGCGAAACCAGCGCCTCCAACATGGCAGGACTTACCCTTGGAACAGCCTCCATTATTGGTGATTTGACTCTTACCGCCAACGACAAGATGACCGTCACCGAGGGCAGTAAACTCACCATCAGCGGCGATTTCATCAACAACAATTCCGCCAATCTCATCCTTGAAAACGGCGCCCAACTCATCCATAATTCAGCCAATGTACAAGCCACTGTGAAGAAAAACATCTCTGGTTACACTAGCGATGACAACGGCTGGTACTTCATCGCCTCTCCTGTATCAGAAACCATCACGCCCAGTGAAGAAAATGGTTTCCTCAACGGGACAGTTGGACAAGGCAACAACAATTACGACCTATATTATTACTACGAACCTGAGCACCTTTGGAAGAACTACGAAGCAGAGACATTCAACCTCGTCCACCAACAGGGTTATCTCTACGCCAATGGTGAAACAAACGGCACCACATTGGAATTTGCTGGCACTCTGCTGCCGAGCAACACCAATGTAACCATCAGCGACTTGAGCCGTGAAGCTTCAGAATTGAATGGTTTCAACCTCGTGGGCAACCCGTTTGCGTGCAACGCCACTATCGACCAAGACTGCTATGTGATTGATGGCAACCAAGTCGTGTTGGCGACAACAGCACCCGTTCTTGCTCCCTGCGAAGGCGTAATGGTGAAAGCTACTGATGAGAGCAGTTCCGTCACCTTCACCAAAGCCACTTCTGCAAAAGGCACCAGCTCAAAGAACTGCTTCGACCTGGTTATCACGCAAGACAAGACCACCATCGACCGTGCACGTGTGCGTTTCGGTAAAGGTATCGGCATGGACAAATTCAGTCTGGACGACAAGCACTCACAAATCAGTCTATGGCAAGACGGGCAAGACTTTGCCGTAGCTTACACCAACGGGAAAAGCGAAATGCCACTCAACTGCAAGGTCACAAAAAATGGCACATACACTCTCAGCATCGAATTGGGGAATATTGAATTAGACTACCTCCACCTTATCGACAACCTCACAGGCAACGATGTCGACCTTTTGGTCACGCCAAACTATATCTTTGAGGCCAAGACAACCGATTATGCCTCGCGTTTCCGTCTGGTGTTCAACTGCGAGGATGCAGACAGCAACAATGAGAGCTTCGCGTTCTTCAACAACGAAGCTATTATCGTCAACGGCACGGGTACACTTCAGGTCGTCGACCTCTTAGGCCGACAACTCATCAGCCAAGAAACCACCTCCAACCTCCTACTTCCTACCTCATGCCTCGCCCCTGGCGTGTATGTCCTGCGTCTCATCAATGGTGACAACGTGAAGACACAGAAAATCGTAATCGAATAAAATTTGTACCTTTGCGCCACAATTTTAAAGCAACGTGGCAAGCATTTCTAACCAACCTTATAAAAATGATGCCCACATCGACGCGATAGTCAAGACTTTGCGCGATGGAGGGCATTTGCTTTGTTCCAACCTGACAGCCTCGTCGAAGGCCTTCGTGATGGAGGAAACTTTCCGCCAAATGGGCGGTCAGCACCTCATCGTCTGTGCTGACAAGGAAGACGCAGCCTATTTCTACAACGACCTTGAGAGTCTGCTTGGCGAACGCGGGATGGACTACAGCAAGAAACAAGTCCTCTTCTACCCCACCTCTTACAAACGCCCCTACGAGCCGGAGAAAGCGGACAACACCTATATCCTTTCGCGTACCGAGGTGTTGCAACGTGTGTCCACCTCAGAGCGCAAGACTTTGATAGTCAGCTATCCAGAAGCCTTAAGCGAAAAGGTCTTCACCCGCAAGCTCTTGGCCAAAAACACCTTCAAAATCAAGGTGGGCGATAAAATCAACCTCGATTTTCTCACCGATTTGCTGTATGAATACGAATTTGAAAGCGTCGATTTTGTGGTGGAGCCTGGACAATTTGCCATCCGTGGCGGTCTGGTGGATGTGTTTTCTTTCGCCAATGACTACCCCTACCGTATCGAGTTCTTTGGCGATGAAGTGGACAGCATCCGTAGCTTCAATATTGCCGATCAGCTCTCCATCGAGCAACTGAAACAGATTGTCCTGCTGCCCAATATGCAGGAACGTGCCTTTATCGAGGAACGCGAAGCCATCCTGCAATACCTGCCCGACACTACCACCGTCTGGCTCACCGATATGGCCTTCTTCGCTCCGCAGGTCGACAAGGAATACGACCGTGCTGTGGAAGCCTTCGAGAAACTGCAAGCCCAAGAGGAAGACGAGGAGAAAGTGAAAATGCTGAAACCCAGCCAGCTCTTCAGCAAATCAGAGGAGTTGTTAGACTGCCTGAAGAAGCGCAAGACCGTAGAATTCGGTACCTCCTCCCTCCTACCTCCTACCTCAAACCTCCTACCTCAAACCTCCTACCTCACCCCTGTCAACTTCCACACCAAGCCGCAGCCTATCTTCAGCAAGAACTTCAATCTGTTGATTGACGACATCAATGAACACAAGGAACAAGGCTTCCGCATCATCGTCTTCTCGGAGAGCAGCAAGCAACTCTCGCGCATCCAAGCAATTCTGAACGACATCAACCATAACGACGAGCTGCATCGCGACTTTGAGACCGAAATCATCGCCATCCACGGAGGCTTTATCGATGAAGACCTGAAGGTGTGCTGCTACACCGACCACCAGATTTTCGAGCGTTACCACCGCTTCCATCTGCGCGACAATTTCTCCACCAAGCAGGCCATCACGCTGAAAGACCTCTACGAGCTGAAACCTGGCGACTATGTCACCCATATCGATCACGGCATAGGCCGCTTCGATGGTTTGGAAACCATCGAGAACAACGGCAAGCCACAAGAGGCTATCCGCCTGATATACAACAACGGCGACCTGCTCTATGTCAGCATCCACTCGCTGCACCGCATTGCCAAATACAGCAGCAAGGACGGCACCGAACCTAACCTCAGCACACTCGGCTCGGGTGCATGGAACCGCCTAAAAAACAAGACCAAGAGCAAGGTCAAAGACATCGCCCGCGAGCTCATTAAACTTTATGCCGAGCGAAAGCGCACACCGGGATTCCAGTTCTCGCCCGACAATTACCTGCAAAATGAGTTGGAGGCTTCCTTCATCTACGAAGATACCCCCGACCAACTGAAAGCCACCAACGACGTGAAGCGTGATATGGAGAGCGAACACCCCATGGACCGTCTTGTGTGTGGTGACGTAGGTTTCGGCAAGACGGAGGTTGCCATGCGTGCCGCCTTCAAGGCCTGCTGCGATTCGAAACAGGTGGCTGTACTCGTGCCGACAACAGTGTTGGCCTTACAGCATTACCACACCTTCACAGAGCGCTTCGACGGCTTCCCCGTCACCATCGAATATCTCAATCGCTTCAAGACCGCCAAACAACAGACCGAAATCCTGAAGAAACTCGAAAAAGGCGAAATCGACATCATCATTGGTACACATCGACTGACGGGAAAGGACGTGAAGTTCAAAGACTTGGGACTGCTCATCATCGACGAAGAGCAAAAATTTGGTGTAGCGGTCAAGGAGAAGTTGAAAGAAATGAAAGCCAATGTCGACACACTAACTTTAACCGCCACACCTATCCCGAGAACGTTGCAATTCTCCATGATGGGCGCCCGCGACCTGAGCGTCATCACTACACCGCCACCCAACCGATATCCTGTGCAGACCGAACTAAGAAGCTTCGATGGTGAGTTGATTCGCGACGCCATCCAGTTTGAGATTGCCCGCAACGGTCAAGTGTTTTTCATCCACAACCGCATCCAGAACATCATGGATATTCATGATTTCATCTTACGGTTTGTGCCCGGAGTGCGTATCGCTGTCGCCCACGGACAGATGGAGGGTGCCAAGTTAGAGAAAATAATGCTTGATTTCATCAATGGCGACTATGATGTGTTGCTCTGCACCACCATCGTGGAATCGGGTCTCGACATCCCAAACGCCAACACCATCATCATTAACGATGCCCACCGATATGGCCTCAGCGACCTGCACCAGCTGCGTGGTCGTGTGGGTCGCTCCAATAAAAAGGCTTTCTGCTACTTGCTGACTCCGCCAATAAACACGCTGACCCAAGATGCCCAAAAACGTCTTCGCGCCTTGGAAGAGTTCTCCGACCTCGGTGAAGGCATCAATATCGCCATGCGCGACTTGGACATCAGAGGTGCTGGCAATATCCTCGGTGCGGAACAAAGCGGCTTTATAAATGACATCGGTTTTGAGACCTACCACAAAATCCTCGACGAGGCCATTCTCGAATTGAAAGAGACGGAATTCCAAGACATCTTCGACAAGGAAGAGGAAAAAACCTATGTTGCCGACTGCACCATCGAAACCGACATGGAGGTGCGTTTCCCAGCTGACTACATCAACTCGACGCAGGAGCGTGTCAGCCTCTATAGCGAACTTGACCGCACCAAGACCGAGGAGCAACTGATGAAATTCACCGACCACCTCATCGACCGCTTCGGTCCTATCCCCAAGCAGGTTAACGACCTGCTGAACACAGTGCGTTTGCGATGGATTGCCAAAGACTTGGGTTTCGAGAAGATACTGCTGCGCCACCATAACATGACGGCCTACTTCGTCAGCAACCAAGAGTCTAAATACTATGAGAGTGCCACCTTCCAAAAGCTCATGCAGTATATCATGAATCACCCGAAACGCACCGCCGTCAAGGAAACCAATGACAAACTGCAGCTGACGGTCAAAGAGGTCAGTACCGTTACGCAAGCATTGGATTTGTTGCGAGAGATGTCACAGACAGAAAACGCTTAACGCTTTTCCCAGAAATCAGCCTTGTCAATGCCGATTTCCTTCGGGTCGAAAATAGGCTCCTTGCCTTCCTTCTTTTGCCTTTCGTAGGATTTCAATGCCTTGAACGCCTGGCGCGAGAGCAGCAAAATCACGATGATGTTCACCCATGCCATAGTGCCCACTCCAATGTCGCCAAGATCCCACATCGCCTTAGCCTCATGCAAAGAGCCAAAAAACACCATGCCGACCACACCGATACGCAGCACCCAAATCAAAACTTGTTCTAATTTGCCCTTGCCAAAGAGATAGACAAGATTGGTTTCGGCATAATAATAATACGCCATAATGGTTGTGAAGGCAAAGAAAAACAGGGCGTATGACACGACGACACCGCCAAAATGGTTTCCCAAAAGCGTACTCAAAGCAGCAGTGGTATAGCTGACATCAGGAGCACCCAATGTTACACCCTCGGCAGCAACAAGGATGTTGCCCGAAGCGTCAAAAACGTTGTAGGTCTTGCAGGCCAGAATCATCACGGCGGTGGCGGTGCATACCAATAAGGTGTCGATATACACCGAAAACGCCTGCACCAATCCCTGCTTGACGGGATGCGACACCTTTGCCGCGCCCGCCACGATGGCACCCGTGCCTTGGCCCGCCTCGTTGCTGTAGATGCCGCGCTTCACACCCCACGCGATGGTCGAGCCGAGGATGCCGCCCAAAGCTTGATTCATGCCAAACGCGCTTCGTATCATGTCCATGAACACGTCAGGCACTTCGCGGATATGGAAAGCCAACACAACAAGCGAGAGCAGCACATACAAAACCGCCATAAACGGTGCCACAATTTGCGCCACGTTGGCGATGCGCTTCACACCGCCCATCACCACCAAGCCGATGAGCACGGCGACAATAGCTCCAATCCATGCAGCATCGATATGATAGGTGTTGGCAAACGACATCGCGATGCCGTTGGACTGTACTGGCGGCAAGAAAAAACCCGTGGCCAATACCGCGCACACGGCAAAGACCACAGCCAGCCACTTGCTTTTCAGCCCTTTCTCGATATAATATGCCGGTCCGCCACGAAACTGGCCTTTGTGTTCTTCCTTATAGATTTGCGCCAAAGTTGCCTCAGCAAAAGCAGAGCCTGCACCCAAGAAAGCGATAATCCACATCCAGACGATGGCTCCCGGGCCCCCATAGCCGATAGCCGTGGCCACACCCACGATGTTACCTGTGCCTACGCGCCCCGAAAGCGCCATCGAAAACGCCTGAAACGAGGTGATGCCCGTCTTCTCGCCCTTTTCCGACGAAAAGAGCAGTCGCGCCATCTCGCGCAAGCGACGCACCTGCACGAAGCGCGTTCCGATAGAGAAATACAAGCCCGCCAAGAGGCAGATGGCTACAAGTGCCGGACTCCAAACGTAGCCGCTGATTGTTTGAATGAGTTGTTCCATAGTAAATTACAACTTTTGAGGCTTCAAAAATACAACTTTATATGAAGCAAGTCCTATATTTGTCGCAAAAACTGGTAACTTTAGGAAACGTCACATCGCCTCCGCCATCAAATCCTTCCGTCCAAGCAGGCTGAAGATGGTGATTACCCCTAATTGGTTTTGTTTTGATTATGCAAGCATTAAAACAAATTTTCGGTCGTTTGCGGCAGTTTTGTTCAGTCGTTTGTGGCAGTTTTGTTCGGTCGTTTGTGGAAATTTGCCGACCCGTCACCTTGTCAAGCAAGCATCTGCGGATTAACTTCTTCGCTCATTATCAACCGATTTCAATACGCTACAGAAAGTATATTGTTCCTAATTTGGGAACGTTTTGCAATCAAATTAGAAATGTAGTCATAACCATCTATCCAAGCATATTTTCCATAGGATACAATGTTGTTTCCATCCAAATCTTCAACTCCCCATTAACAATTGTTGTTTTGAACAACTTTTAGATTTCCTTAAATATGTTCACTTCGATTATCCATAACATTGAAATTCTTACCTTTTACGCCTGAAAAAATAGACAATGCCCCCGCAATTCGCAAGGGCAAAGCCATAAAAGTTTTCAACAAGGGGAAATCCTAAAACAAATCATCCATTGTAACCTCCTTTTGAACGATGCCACTATGCTTGCCGTAGGCTACACCGTATGTGGTAACCAAAGTCAAATGGACGGTTTGCTTCTTCGACAAAGTCTTCTTTAACACCTCTATGCGACTTCGGAGTTTGGCTTCTTCGTCCTTTTCGATAGCGTAAGTGCCTCCTGCGAATTTCATCTCACAAAGATTAACCACATGGTCGTCACGGATGATAAGCAGGTCTATTTGCGCCCCATCTTTTTGGTCATCGCCTTTGACATTCCACGCTGAAACGCTGGACTTTACGCCTCCTATTTCCAAAGCCTGTTTGATCTTCGAGATATGCTGCCAACACACTTCCTCGAATGCCACGCCTCGCCACACACTCATAATGTCGGAAGTGATGTTGTCGGTCATAAAACTCACATCCGAAAGGTTCGGCTCGACATATTTCACCCAAAACAGGCAGAAGTTGTCGGCAAGTTTATAGCAGGCCTCCTTGCCCGGCTTTCCGTAGGGCATGAAACGGAAAATGAAATTGCTTTCCGCAAGCGCGGCAAGGGTATCCGTGAGTCCGCCACCAAGGGGCAGCCCTGTGGCCTTGGCAATTTCCTCTCGGGTGAAACCGCTATGCCTCGTGGCCAACAATCGGACGATTTTCTTGCAGTCGTCGGGATTGCCGAAAACAGCGTTGAAAAGCCGGTTGAACTCATCTTTCAACCTAGGATTCTTGCCAAACAGCAATTTGTCGGTGTTGCGCTCAAAACTCAAGCCTTTCTCGAAATAGCTGAGATAATAAGGTATGCCGCCAAACACCATGTGGGCTTGAACGACGTCATAGCGCGACATTTCAATTCGCTCATGGGCGAAATATTCTTCACATTCCTCCAACGTGAACGGCGACAACTTGATTTCATCAGTGAGCCTCCCGTACAATCCGCCACGGTTGCGAGAAAGATTGCCAAGAATCCATGAAGTGGCACTGCCGCAAACGATGAGCATCATGTTATCGCGACGGCTGCACCATCCGTTCCAAAAACTTTCGAAGGCAGGCAAGAACCCTGACTTTGGCGTGTCCATCCAAGGAAGTTCGTCGATGAATACTACCTGACGGCTTCCGTCGTCCAATTTGACAAGCAGCTGTTCAAGCTGGAAAAACGCCTCCATCCATGACCGGGGCATTCCAAACCCTTCCAAACCATGATTCAGCAACGAGTAATAGAAGCTCTCCAATTGCACTCTTTTACGGCTTTTGCCCTTTTCCAAATCAACGGGCGAGACCCCTGTATGCTGAAATGTGATGCGGCCTTTCAACGCTTGATTGATGAGAAAGGTTTTGCCCACACGCCGTCTTCCATAAACAACGACAAATTCAGACCTGTCGCTGCGATAATGTCTTTCAATTTCCTCAACCTCTGATTTTCTACCAATTACATAACTCATAGTATTCATATTTTGTCGCAAAGATACAAAAACCATATCAATCAGCAAGATATAATATAGTATTTTTTTCCGTTTATACTAATTTTATAATATATCGGCAAGATATAATATATAATTTCTGCCGTTTCTAATAAATATATAGAGAATCGGCGGAATATACAAATATTTACCCTGCCGATTCTTCATTTTTTACCGTTATTGGCAGATTTGGCTATCGCGTCAAGCAAGCATCCAAATCCTTCACCAAGGCTTCCTTGTCCATGTGCTGCCCGATGAAGACGAGCTTCTGCATACGGTCGCCGTAGGTGTCGTCCCAGTCGCGGCGAAGGGTGGGCTCACGGTCCATAAAGGCTTCCAACTCGTCAGCAGGCATGGTGGCAAACCACTGGCCGGCATCGCGCAATTGCACCTGTTTGCCTGCCTGCTCGAAGATGTAGCAGTTGTCGTATTCGTTCTTGAAGTAGCAGATACCCTTCACACGGATGACGTTCTTCGGCATCTTACGCGCCACAAACTCATCAAAACGCGCCATGTTGAATGGCTGGCGACGGTAGTACACAAATGTGCCTATGCCGTATTCCTCCACCTCGCCGCCTTCGTGGTCGTGGTGATGATGGTGGTGATGGCCGTGTTCCTCTTCCTCGTCATCATCGTGGTCGTGATGATGATGCTCGTGTTCGTCCTCATCCTCGTCATCATCGTGATGATGGTGTTCTTCTTCCACCGCACCTTCCACTTCCTTAATCCATGTGGCAGAGGTAGCCACCTTGTCGAAGTCGAACATTTTAGTATTCAGGATTTTGTCGAAATCCACATCGCCGTAATCGCAAGTGATGATTTCAGCGGTGGGCTGCAAGGCTCGAATAATGCTTTTCACACGTCCCAGCTCCTCGGGCGAAATCTCAGAGGCTTTATTGAGCAGAATAATGTTGCAGAATTCAATCTGCTGGATGACGAGGCTCTCAAGGTCGTCCTCGGCAAGGTTCTTCTTCATTAAATCATCGCCGCAACCAAACTCGCTCTGCATCCGAAGGGCATCCACCACGGTCACGATGCAGTCCAAGATGGGAAGACCATCCTTAGTGAGTTGCCAAGCCATCTGAGGGAAGGAACAAATCGTCTGGGCGATGGGCTCAGGCTCACAAATGCCGCTGGCTTCGATGACGATGTAGTCGAACTTCTGCATGACAATGATTTCGTGCAGCTGTTGGATGAGGTCCATCTTCAAGGTGCAGCAGATGCAGCCGTTCTGCAAGGCGACTAAACTGTCATCCTTTTGACCCACAACGCCACCCTTCTCAATCAGGTCGGCATCGATGTTCACTTCGCCTATATCATTGACAATCACGGCGAATTTAATACCCTTACGGTTGTTCAATATCTTGTTGACCAAAGTGGTCTTGCCGCTACCAAGATAGCCGGTAAGCAGCAATACGGGAATATCTTTCTTCATTTTTTTGTATTTTTGCCACCGCAAAAGTACAAAAAATATGAACAAGCAAGAAGACTATCAACTCCTCCTCGCCCAAGTGAAGGCATTGGTGAAAGACGAAAGCGACCCCGTCGCTAACATGGCCAATGTGGCCGCACTCATCCAAGAGGCTTTCCGATTCTGGTGGACGGGCTTCTATCGCGTCATTGATACTCAACTGGTGCTTGGGCCCTTCCAAGGGCCTGTGGCCTGCACCCGCATCGGCTTTGGAAAAGGCGTTTGCGGCACATCATGGAAAGAAAAGAAAACCATCGTCGTTGAAGACGTTGAGCAGTTCCCCGGCCACATCGCCTGCAGCAGCGAGTCACGAAGCGAAATCGTGGTGCCTTTAGTAAAATGCGAAGAAGTCATCGGTGTCTTGGATATCGACAGCGAACGCTTGGCCACCTTCGACACTACCGACCAACTATGGTTGGAGCAGATTGCCGAGGCGGTGGCAGCCAAGTTATAGCCTCAGATAATCCGTCCGTATCGTATCATCCCACATCTCAAAAGGAATGATGGTCTTGATGGTCTTCACCGCAATGTTCATCATCCGCTCGTGAATGTAATCTTTTCGGAAAGCCAGACAGATGGTCCTTTTCGGCTCAGGATTGACTATGGGCTTCAAACACCGCTGCATTGATTCCGGCAACAGCCTGATATGCGTTTCAGGGATGATGGTGATGCCCCCGTTTTCATTGGCGATTTGGATAAGCACCCCCACCCTGCCGCCTTCATACATCTTCTCGTAGGTAAACACCTCGTCAGGTTTCAGCATGGAACGGTCAAACAATTGTACGCCGTCTTTCATAATCCAGACGGGATGGTCAAGCACATGAGCCTTTTCGATGCTCTCCAGTTGCATCATGGTGTCTTCAGGGGAGACATAGACGTAAAACCTTTCATGATATAAAGGCACTTCAAGCAGGTCAGGGTCATTGACGGAAGAGACCACAATACCCATGTCGATTTCCGCTTTCTTCAGTTTGGTCAGGATGGTTGAGGTAATCATTTCTTCGGTCCGCAGGCGAAGGGAAGGATAATGCAGTTTCATGAACTTGAACATTCCCGCCATCAGCACCGGAGCCACCGTAGTGGTCATGGCGATGTTTAAGTCGCCCGAACTGAGCTCCTTTTCCGACCGGGTCAACTCCACCAATTGTTTGGAATGATAGACCACCAACTTGGCCTCATCGATAATCTTCTTTCCTATTTCGGTCACCGTAACGGGGTGAGTCTCACGGTTGAAGATGCGCACATCGAGTTCTTCTTCCAGTTTTTTCACCATCAGGCTCATCGTCGACTGTGTTACGCCGCAAGCCTCAGCAGCCTCCACAAAAAGGCCGTATTGTGCAATGGCTATTATGTATTCCAATTGTTGCAGGGTCATCTTTATTGATTTTTATCAATGCAAATATAGACATTATTGCATTGACCCATGTTAAACGCTAAAATATTTTTGCCGCCATGTTTCAAAATCGAACGCCCATGAAAAAATGGAATACCACCCTTCGTTATGCCGGATTCTCCCTAATTGGTGTATCTCTACTCATGTATTTGTCAGCATTCATTGCTTTCCAAAACGACTGTGACGACAGTTTTAATCCTTTAGTTTTCGCCGCGATGAGTGCCACATTATGCGGTTTTTTTGCCATCATCAGAACCAAGCCGCAAGAAAAAATGAGCACCGAGGAAGGCTATCGCATCGTCACAGGTTGCTGGATTGCGGCATGTGTCTTTGGTGCCCTACCTTATATGATGTTCGGTGGCGAGTTCAGCATCATCAACGCGTTTTTCGAGAGTGTCTCAGGCTTTACGACCACAGGAGCTTCCATTCTGAACAACATTGAAGCCTTGCCCAAAGGGTTGCAGTTTTGGCGTATCGCCTCCGCATGGATTGGCGGCATTGGCATCGTCACACTCGTCTCGTTGGTCATTGCCGCGCAACACGACCGTCATTCCGTTTTAGCCAGTGCCGAGTTGTCGGACCTCGCCAAGTCCTATTACGGCGGGCGCAAAAAGTCTTTTGTTTACAGGATGCTTACCGTCTACATCGTTATCACAGCAGCCTCAGCCATTGCACTGAAAATCACCAAAATATCCTGGTTCGATGCCACCACTTTGGCTATGTCGGCTTGCAGCACCTGTGGTTTCTGCATCAAAAACACCAGCGTGAGTTTCTATGACAACTGGATTGTGGAAGCCATCCTAATCGTGGCCATGCTTTCGGGTGCTACCAACTTCAGCCTGATGTTTTCTACCATTTGGCCCGACAAGCGCACCCATAAAAACCTCTTCAACGCACAAGTCTTCCGGTGGTTCCTCTCCCTTGTTACGATAGCCATACTCATCGTCACTGCCGACTTGTATTTCAGTGGTTTTTGCACCTCTTTCCCCAAAGCCTTGCGTTTGGCGGCCTTTCAGATCTGTTCGCTTTCAACAACAACGGGCTTTGCCACTGCCGACACCAACCTTTGGCCTTCGGGCAGCATAGGCATTCTGCTGGCTTGTTCCGTTATATGCGGTTGTTCCGGTTCAACCTCGGGTGGCATCAAGATGGACCGTTTCGTCATCATTATCAAAAGTCTGAAAAGCATGGTCAGATCTCTGATGAGAGTCAACACCGTCAACAATGTCAAAGTTGACGGAAAAAAGAAGACAGAAGAGGATCTCATTTCGATATTGGCATTCATAGGAGCCTATATCATCATTATTGTACTCGGCACCATCGCCTTTTCAACCAGCATGGACTTTCAGACATCTCTCTCTGCTTCCATTGCTTGCATAGGAAGCGTAGGCCCAGGTTTCGGTGCAGTCGGATCGATGGGCAACTATGCGGGTTTGCTTAGTTTCCAAAAGGTGATAGCCATGATCATCATGCTCTTGGGACGCGTTGAGATTTTCCCGATGCTGATCGCATTTCAGAGTCTTTTTAGGAGATGAACCTTGCGAATTTCAACTTTTTTATTGTTCTTTGCAAAAATTTTCAACATCAAACGCAAAACAATGAACAACTTCTTTCATAAGGCCTTGCAATATCTTAAATCGCTCATTAGCTTTTCAGGAGAACTTGACTACGATAACGCCACCACTTCCATCCGCAAGAACATCGCCTTCCGAGGCACCAACGTGTTCATCCTGGCCTGCGCCATCATCATCGCCTCAGTCGGCCTAAATGTCAATTCCATCCCCGTCATCATCGGTGCTATGTTGGTTTCGCCCGTGATGGGTCCCATCCTGGGCTTCGGCTTAGGTGTAGGTACAGAAGACAACAAATTGGTAAAAGACTCCCTCAAGAACTACTGCGTGATGGTTGGCATCAGCATCATTGCCTCTTCATTGTTTTTTCTGCTCAGTCCCCTGAGTCTGGCCAACCCTTCAGAACTATTGGCCCGCACCCGGCCTTCCGTCTACGATGTACTCATCGCCCTCTTTGGTGGTTTGGCAGGCATCATCGAAATCTCACGCAAGGACAAAGGGACGGTTATCTCAGGTGTCGCCATCGCCACAGCCTTGATGCCACCGCTCTGCACCGTGGGCTATGGCTTATCCATCTGGAATTGGCACTACATCGTAGGCGCGCTATACCTATTCCTTATCAACAGCATCTTCATCTCATTAGCCACTTTCTTGGCTGTGAAATTCTTCCGGTTCCCCATAGTGAAATCGGCCGACGGAACCCGCAGCCATCTGTCCAGGAAATGGGTCTATGTCATCTTAATCATTGTCATCGCACCAAGCATCATTTCCGCTATCAATATCGTGAAAGAGAACAATTTCATGACTCATTCAGATTATCTGGTGTCGGAAAACAAAAGTATTGGCAAATGTTTCATTTATGACTATAAGGCCACTTACTCACGCAAGTCGGCAACTTTGGAACTATTCCTTGCAGGAGAGAGCTTAACTCCCGAAGCCAAGCAACAAATATACGAGAGTGCTGAGGCATACGGCATCCATCGCGACCAAATCATCTTCCACGAAGATGCCACAACCATGCCCGACAACCTCTCAGAAACTGAAATCATCAGAAGCATTTATGAGCATAGCGACCAGCAAATCAAGCGACTGAACGACAGTATCATGGAACTTGGCCGATTGCTGTCCGACTATAAAGCGAAGGAACTGCCCGTTGAAACCGTGTCGAAAGAATTGTTTGCCCAGTATCCTGCCATCAGAAGTCTAAGCCTGACCCAAGGTTGCGCCATCGAAGCGGACTCTCAATCCTCCACCGAACATATTATTGCCGTCATCACCACCACCGAGCCACTTGATGCCGAACTGAAAGGCCGCATCACCCGCTGGCTAAAAGTCCGTCTTAACAACGAGAACGTGCTGCTGATGAATGAAATCGAGGTTCCAATAAACGACACTATAAAGTAAGTCATTTGTCGTATTCGGCCATCACTTCTTCCCGCTCCATCTGCTTCAGTTCCCAGTCGTCCAACAGGGCCTGCAGCTCTTCCTTATTCTTGCCGTAAGCCCAATACCAGTCATTGTCGACCTTGATGTCGGGATGCTGCTCAGGGTTGGCCATAATCGCGTCCTGCTCAGCCAACTCCGATTCCATCTTGCCGATGGCATCCTCCAAACGCTGGATTTCCTTGTCCACCTTGCGCAGCTTGGCGTCAATCTGCTTCTTGCGTTCGTAGTTCTGTTTGTTTTGCGATTGCGGCACGGCATCCTGCACCTTGGTCTGCTTGGCAGCAACCTCCAACTCCTTGAGATGCACCAGGTTCTTCTGTTCCAAAAAGTCATAGATATCGCCAATGTACTCCTTGATGTTGGGCTTGCGGAACTCGTATACTTTGTTGGTCAGCCCTTGCAAAAAGTCGCGGTCGTGGGAGACGACAATCAAGGTGCCATCATATTGAATCAGTGCGTTTTTCAAAATGTCCTTCGAGAGCATGTCAAGGTGGTTGGTCGGCTCGTCAAGGACCAAAAGGTTGGTCGGGAAAAGCAACATCTTAGCCAAAGAAAGACGCGCCTTTTCGCCGCCCGAAAGCACTTTCACCTTCTTGTCGATGTCTTCACCACGGAACAGGAAAGAGCCCAACAAAGCCTTCACCTTCAGCCGCATATCACCCACGGCGACATCGTCCAACGTCTCGAAGACCGTCTTATTCATGTCGAGCATGTCCTGTTGGTTCTGGGCATAATACCCAATCTTGACCTCATGGCCGAGTTTCACCTCACCTTCATGGTCGAGAACACCGCAGATGATTTTCGACAAGGTGGATTTTCCCTCGCCGTTGCGGCCCACAAAAGCAATCTTTTCACCTCTTGGAATCAACAAGTTGACGTCGTTGAGAATCACATTGTCGCCATACGACTTGCCAACGTGGTTCAGTTCCAACGTCACTTTGCCCGAATGCGGCGCAGGGGGAAACTTAAAGTGGATGGAGGTGCTGTCGATGTCGTCAATCACAATCTCATCCATCTTCTCAAGCAACTTCACACGGCTTTGCACCTGCTTGGCCTTAGTGGCCTTATAGCGGAAGCGCTCGATGAATGCCTCGATGTTCTTGATTTCGCGCTGCTGGTTCTCGTAGGCCGAGCGTTGCATATCAACACGTTCCTCACGCAGTCCTACATAATCAGAATACGGCACCTTGTAGTCATAAATCTTACCGTTCGAGATTTCCACCGTGCGGATGGTGATGTTATCAAGAAAAGCACGGTCGTGCGACACCATCAGGATGGCACCATAATAGGCTTTCAGGAAGCCTTCAAGCCACTGAATGGATTCTATGTCAAGATGATTGGTTGGCTCGTCAAGCAATAAAAGATTCGGTTTCTTCAGCAGAATCTTGGCCAATTCCACGCGCATCTGCCAACCATTGCTGAACTCGCGCATGGGCCGAAGCATGTCCTCATGCCCGAAGCCCAAGCCCACCAGAATTCGTTCCGCTTCGCCTTCAATACTATTGCCACCGAGCAACGCCAAGCGGTCGTTCAGATTGTTCAGCTTAACGATTAATTTTTCATATTGGGCACTTTCGTAATCGGTACGGTCTGCCAGTTCCTGTTGCAGCCGCTCCGCATCACGCTCCAGCTGATGGTATTCATCAAAAGCAGAAAGGGCTTCATCCAAAACGGTTTTCGTGCTGTTCACGTTTTTTTCCTGAGGCAAATAGCCGATGGTAACGCCTTGGGGAATAACAACATCGCCTTTTGAAGGCTGTTCAAAACCGCAGATGAGTTTCAGCAGCGTGGTCTTGCCCGCACCGTTCTTACCGACCAAGCCGATGCGATCCTTCTCACGAATCAAAAAGGAGATATCAGTGAAGAGATCCTTGCCCGTGAAGTGCATGCTTAAGTTTTGGATGGAAATCATCGTTTAGCATTTTGGGGCTGCAAAGGTAGGAAAAACTATGCAATCCAAGACACATTGTTTGACAATCCAGAAATGTTTCGGCTCAAAAATCATTGGATTTGCGCTTTTTATGCACACATGAGGAGCCGATAATTGAAACATTTTTGCTATTTTTGCACCGATTTAAGATCAGAAAAACTGATGGATACCTACAGAGAAATACAACAGTACCTGCACTATCACCCGCTTTCTTCGCGTGATGATATTGCCAAAGGTATCGCATTTGTGTCTTGCTCTGAAAAAAGTTGACACCAAAGTGGCAACCAAAATCAGCGAGCCACATTGGTTCGATATCACATCGAAATTGGGTTGTTGTCAAGATGTCAAAGAACGGTTGTCATTCGAACGACGCTGCAAAACTACAACC
>R22__coassemble_705_pt1 | contig 19725 bp, 19 predicted proteins | sample R22__metabat2_low_PE_022 | metagenome-assembled genome bin R22 | reverse complement strand
CGGCCTTCATCACCGCCATCACCACCACGAGCTGCATGGGCCACGGCCCTTTCTACATCTAAACTTCTGGAGGTGATGTCCTCACCCCCTGTCGCGTAGAGCTGTCACACCGTGGCAGCCGCACAAAAACCAAACGATAAAGGCGACCCTCAAAAAAAATTATTGGTGTCTGCTAAAACTATAGGGAGGTGAAAAAAACAGGCTGAAAACTCCGAGGAGGTTGCTGAGGGGGGCTTGCTTTTCCATGCAAGCTTCCCCGTCGCCAATTTATTGGCTTTCCGAACCCGTTATCTACTACTCTTTAACTTTTAGCGGACAGCAATAAAACTAAATATAGTTTCCGCCATCCGTTTTCCAGCATCAAAGGCCTTTTGCAAGTCCTCTTCCCAGTGCTCCTCGCGATACTTGCGTTTGGCTTCCTCCGAGAATCCTCCCAACTCGAAATTGGCGTAGTTCTTCACTTGGTAGGTGTTGTTGGCAAACAGTTTTTCCGGTTGTCCGAGGGCTTTGGCGATGCAAGGTTCCATGGTGCCATAGCCATTGCAGTTGCTGCCGCCAACTCCGCCGTTTTGTGTCTCCACCAGCACCACGGGCATCCGCTTCGGGGCGGTGATGCTGTAGTCGTTGTAGGAGAGCCACGGGAAGACCAAACGCTCCAAGAAAGCCCGCATCTGGCCAGTAATCTCGCCAAAACAATTAGGCGAACCTAATACCAAGCCATCGGCTTGCGCAATCTCCTCCAAGACAGGAGTCAAAGCATCCTTGTATTTGCACACCTGCGAGGCTTTGCCCTTGATTTTGCAGGCCATGCACGACATGCAACCTTTGTAGTCAAGGGCATAGAGGCGAATGTCCTTCACTTCGATTTCGTTGCTGACGGAACTGGCTCCTTCAGCGAATTTCTTGAGCATAGAGGCCGTGTTAAAGGTAGCGCGTGGGCCTCCGTCGATGATGATGATTTTTTTCATTGTAATTTAGTGATTATGTTTTAACTCATTATTATTCATCAATACTCACAATCGTATATTTCCGTGTCCCAAGTCCAATCTGTTCGGCGTATTCCACGGTATGTGTGCCGTGTTTCTTGTTGATGCGTTCTTGCAGCGGCTTGGCGTCGTCGCCTTGGCTGTTGACATGGTTGAACACGAGGTCGAGGCAGGCTTGGTCGAGGGCCACGGGGTCGGTGGAGGCCAAAATGCCGATGTCCTTGATGCGTGGTGCGGCAGGATGACCGTCGCAATCGCAATCCACCGACATGTTATTCATCACATTGATGTACACAATGTCCTTGCCTTCCTGCTTGAAATAGTCGTGTACGGCTTGTGCCGCCGCTGCCATCGACTCAAGGAAAGCATCTTGGTTGGCAATCGTCCAATGCGTCTGGCTTTTGCCTGCGGAATGGATGTAGAGTTTTCCGGCACTCGACGCCACACCTATTGACTGGTTTTTCAGCACGCCGCCAAAGCCGCCCATGGCGTGACCTTTGAAATGGGCCAAATTAATCATAAAGTCGTAGTTCTGCAAGTGCGAGCCGACGATATCGTATTGCAGGTGCTTGGTGTCCTTGACGGGTAGCTGCATTTCGCCCTCCTCGTCCATGATGTCAACGGTGGCGATGTCGTTGTAGCCGCGTTCAGCAATAGCCTTACGGTGTTTTTCGGTGTTGCCACGGTTGCCGCCGTAGGCCGTGTTGCACTCCACGAGGGTGCCGTTCACCTTTTGCACCAAGTTTTTAATCAATTCGGGGCGAAGGTGGTTGCTTTTCTGTGATTCGCCTGTGGAGATTTTCACCGCCACGCGACCTTGAGCCTCCACGCCCAAGGCTTCATAGATGCGCACCAACCCTTCTGGGCTGATGTCGGTGGTCATATAAACCGTTGCGGCTTCACCCTCAGTCGTGGGCGGGGCAGGTTGATGTGTTTGTGCTTGGCACGAAGCCATTCCCAAAATGCAAATTAATGCCATGATAATAGTTGTTTTAGTCATTTTATTGCCGTTTTATTTCGTTCACAAAAAGTTACATGTACCCTATCGCCAAAAGTTTTGCCTATTTGTTTGCGGATGTCCTTACGCACACCGATGATATAGCAAGGCGTTCCCATCTTGACAATCTGTCCGTCGTATGGCACACCGTCGAAGGTAGCATGTACTGCCAGCCGTCCTTTTCCGAAGAGTGCCTTGATGTCGAAAGGCACCTCCACGTATGCGGCATCCATATCCTCGTTTTGCAGGATGATGGCATCGAATTCATACAGCGCATCATTGGCGATATTGGGATTTTCTGTGGGTTTGTTGTTCATGGGTTTATTAGATTTCGTCTTTTATGATTCCTTTTTATAGCATACTGTCAATAAACTGCCTGAAATGCAGTATCTGCGCACTGCGCGAAGGGTTGAAAAGCAAATGTTTGAAGTCTTTCTGCTTCTGGACGAGGTCAACAGTGTCAAGTTTGTCGTTTAAGGCTTTTTTCAATGCTTCAGGGGCGCCAATTCCGCAACGTTGGCGGAGAAAGTCGTAATCGGGTTGGACTTGTTGCCAAAGGAAGATGGTGTCGTAGAAGTCACGGCCTTTGGCTCTTGCCAGCATCGCTGCAAGTTTCATCGAGAGCATAGTGCTTTTGGAAGGGACGGTCACGGGAAAGAAGAAACCGTTGCGGCTGACCATCGCGGTTAGCGGGGTATAATCCACGCCTTGGTCTTGGGCTTCAATCTTCATCAAAAACCTTTCTTCCCGATGGCCGGTAAGATTCATATCGAAAAGCAGTTCCGGGAAATAGATATTGCGGCGGTAGGCCGTCAGTCGGGGATTCTCCTTGTCGCGCAATTCCACTTGCAAACCATTGAGGCGCAGATATTCAACAAGAGCATCAGTCATCGAAATAAACTCTTCCGCGTTCAGTTGCTTGCAGTCGAAATCCAAGTCTTCGGAGAAACGGTCAAGCCCAAGGATAAGGCGCAGGTTGGTTCCACCGATAAACACTATTTTTGGCGCGTAGGGCGATTGTGACAGGTGTTCCAAAGCCAATAACTCAATGTACTCCTTCAGGATATGCTTGTGGAATGACGCATTAGCCGCGATTTGTGGTGGATAATAAGCCAATATGGACTGTAGGTCAATCATTCGGAATAGGTTTTAATCAATAGTTTCATACGTTCTTGTAATGCCTTGTTGCCGCTCTGTTCGGCAAACTTCATCAAACGTTTTTTGTCGAGATCCTCCCGCATCCACCACTCATCGAAACGTAGTTCAAGCAGGGCTTCAATGGTATTATATTGTGGGTAGAGATACAGCAAGTCAACGATGGCTTTCTCTGGATAGGCAAGCAGGTAACTGCCCTGCGGCGATAGGGGCATTTGGCGGAAGCCGAAGAAAAGCACGGGCTTTACCGTCTGGTAGCTGAAATGGCCGAAGTCGTTGCTGTAGGCCGTGGTTCTGTTGGAAGTCACGCAAGTGATGTCGGTCACTGCCTCGGGGATGATGCCATAGAACGACAGGGCATAATGCAGACTGATATACGACGGTGTATAGATGTGTTGCGCCACATAACGCGCCGTCTCTGGATTGCCCTTCAAGTCGCTGAAAGCATACCAATCTTGCCGTAGTTTCGACAAATAGCCCCGTTTCACCCAACGTGTGAGATTGCTTCTGTCGAACTCCGCGTTCCAGGCACGGATTTGATAGACATTAAAGCATCCAATCCCGTGCCACTGTTCTCTAAACTCCAAATAGGTCATCCCATTTTATTCAAAAGATGCTGCAAAAATACAACTTTTCTTGAATAAAACGCTATTTATAGTTTTTCTGATGCGTCTTCAACAACTTCACCGCCTGCCCGTAAGGACTTGAGGTGACGCTCACGAAATAGGCCGCCATGTCGGTGGTGTAGGTGTTTTTGTAGTAGCCTTTGGTGAAAAGTTCCTCTTCGGTGAAGCTCTCGGCGAGGCGGAGCATTTTCTCATGGGTCTCTTGCAGCAGGCGTTTGGCCTCCTCCAAAGGCGTGTTTTGGTGCTTCTCTACCAGCATCTTGTCCATCTCGTGGTAGTTCTTGCGATACTCGTCGGGCAGGTAGTCACGAGGGTGACCTTCGCGGATGTTGTTCACAAACTCGCGCATCAGCACCTGCCATTCGTGAAGGTGGATGAGCAGGTCGCGGAGGCAGCGGTCGTATTGCCAGCGCACACCGCATTTCTTCGGGTCGGCAGCAAAGTCGAAAGGGGCTGATATGGCTTCCTCGCTCATCTTGGCTATTTGTTCGTTGAGTCTGGCATAGCCGTCGGCCATGGCGGCAAGTAGTTCTTGTTTGTTGTTGGGATTGGGCATGTTGTTATTCAGATTTGAGATTCATTATTTTTTCGTTTTTGCAATTCAAAATTTCCACACTCCTTCCACTTTCAAATCAGTCTTGTGGTTGCCCTTGATAAGGGATAAGCCGCTGCCGATTTCATCGCGGTCGGTGTAGATGGTGCTGCCGATGCGGGCGTAGAGCGTCAGAAACTTGAAAGGCTTCCATTTCCCTAATAAATATACCCTCATGCCTTTGCCGTAAAAGGCTGGCACGCTGAACGAATACAGCACATCGTTTTCGTAGGTATAAACGCGGGCGTCATAGTCCTCGGTGTCGAAGACGGCGTAGCGGAAGGTGAGGCTGAAAGGCTTGTTCTCGGGCTTGTAGGCTACATCCTGACAGATGAAGAAGCCGTGGCTGTCAGCTCCGTCGCCGTTCTTGTAGTGGGCGTATTCAGCCTTGTTGCTGAAATGAAAATCCTCGCCTATCTGATAGTGGATGTCGAACCGTATGGAATTCTTGGTGTAGAAAACGGGATAGTGGCTGAAGACGTGGACATCATTTGAGTTTTTCATCTTGGTCTTTGAGCGGATTTGCAGGTAGGCGTTGGCTCGTTTGCTGAAACTGTGGCTGAGGCGGAGGTAATAGTCATGGCCCCAGCTGGGTGCGTTGACTTGTGATGTGGGCCAGGTGAACTTGAACAGGTCGGCGTAGGCGAGGAGGTTCCAATAGGGAGCAGGTGCCAGCTCGGCTCCGAGATAAACCCCGCGTTGCCCTTGGCTGCGGCTACCTTCGCCGTAGGCGCGGGAAAACAGGTTCTGATAGGCTTTGCCGTAATCGCGGTAAAGCATGGTGAAGTTGAGGTAACCCGCTGGCTTAAAAGTCATTCCGACAATCCCCGCGAAATGTTGGATTATTGGTGCCTCAAGGGCTGTGCTGTCGGGGCTGTGGCTCATGGCAGCCTCGCCAAACAGGGCGAAATTCCCTTTGACGTACTTGAAGTCGATGCCGTGGGCGGTGAGCTGTTGTCCCTTGAAATAGTATTGATTGTAATGTGTTGGCTTGGGCTGCAACGGTATGCTGAGCCAGGTGTAGTGTCCTGTGTAGCCGATTTCGAAATGGGCGGTGGTGTAGGCAAGGTGTCCGCCCGCCACCTGCTGGCGGACGGCGTGACGATCTTGTAGCTCTCCTGTGGTGCGGTGATAGCCAGTCTCTTGCAGGCTGCTGACGAGCTCTGCTTCGTCCAGGCTGTCGGCTACACTGATGTTGGCGTCGACGAGGCGGTTGCTGTAGAACACCGTGCCTTTGACCGTGCCGATGGCAAGGGTGGTGGCTGCTCCGCGCATGAACAAAGACTCGTTGGCCGAGCTTTTCGGGCTGATGCCGCGACCTTGTTTCATCACGCTGCTGCCCGCAAAGGCCTTGCCGAAGTTGATTCCCGACCACATCGTAAGCCCTTGGCCGAAAGCCAGCTGATAGTCGCCTGCAACGGCAGTTTTTACGATACCTAAGTCCTTGGCGTAGAGATGGAAACCGATGAAGTCGGTGAGAGATTTTTCGCCTGGGTCTTTCTCCATGACGAAACCTGCGCGAATCTTGTCCCTGTAGTTATAAGTGTATTTCAGCTGATAGTGTTGCGGGCTGCCCAGATACCTTGAGTTGGGCTTGGCCAGCAATGCCGAATCGCTGATGTCGGCATAGCCTTCCTGCGGCTCAATGATTTGCCCGTATCGTCCCACAATTTGGTGCTTGCCGTAACGCGCCAGCTGGCTCAGGGTGATTTTGTCGCGTCCTCGGTCGGCATCGATATAGACGACGGGGGCAATAAGGCCTATGGTCTGCGCATCAAAGCCTTCCACCATTTCCAGCTCTTCAAAGAAGAGGAAGTCGCCATAATAACGGCGGTATTGCTGTAAAGCCTCGTATTGGAACACATTGATCAGCCTCATTTCCACCAGCTGCATCACCTCTTCGCTGTTGAGGTTGACTGGATTGTTGCTGAGGAAAATGTAGTTCTCCAAAAGCTCCTCGATGTCGACCTCCTCTTCGCTGTCTTCAGCCAGGCGTTCCACCTGCTCGATGAGCAAAGGACTCAAGACATCGGGATGCAGGGTGCCGACGGGCGTTTGAGCCTTAGCAATAAGGCCCGAAGTGATGAGCAATATGGTGAAAACCAGATGTCTCATGCTTATTTGCCGATGCTGAAAATCATACCTATTTGGATGGAAGCCCCAAGCTCTTGGTGCAGCTGGGCTGCCGCGTCGATTTGAAGGAACCGTAAGGCATAGCCGAGGCCGAAGGTCAGGATGCCAGGGTTCGACTGCACTCCTGCGCGGACGTAGAAGTTTTTAAGTACCTCGTACTCCAGCCCCCCGCGCAGGCTAATGCCCCCGCGTTCGGTGTTTTTCTCTACTTCACATTGCCCGACGAATTCTTTCGTGAATTGGTAGGCCGCACCAAAACGGAACACGATGGGTAGTTTCTCCTGGTTGAGATTTTGTTTCAGGTAGATACTGACCGGATTGAAGATATAAGTGCCAAGCCGCAGTTTGTCGGTCACTTGCGACTGTATGCCTATCTCAAAGGTGATGGCGTTTTGCCGGCCATAGTCATTGCCCGTGTGAATGGACAGGTAATCCAGCTGTAGACCCATCTGGAAGTAAGGGCCGAAGTCCTTGGCGTAGGCCAGCCCGAACTTGTTTTCGCTGTATTTTGATGAACCGAACTGATTGAAGCTCAATCCTAAACAGCCGAATTTCGTCGGCAAGGCTGCTGCGCCGCTTTTATAGGCCGTTTCGGGCAGGAACCAGCGGTTTTCATAATACAGACCGATGCTGAATTTGTCGAGGTAGGCCAGACCTGCAGGGTTGTTTTGTATCGCCCACAGATTGAACGAGGCCGCCGAAGTGCCGCCCATCGCAGCCGCCCGTCCTCCAACGGGACTGATGAAATCATGCGCTAAAAGAGGTGAAACGGAGCAGGCGATGAGGATGAAAAGTAAGTGTCTTTTCATAAGAGGTGTTTTGATGGTGCAAATGTATGGGTGTTTTGTAAAAAATCAAAGTTTTTGTCGCATAAAGTGGCAAAATTCCTTATTTTCGCAGGCTAAAACTGAAATTATGAGCATTGTCCTGATTGTTGTCGCCATCCTTCTGGTCCTTGTCGGACTGGTGGGTTCAGTCGCACCTGGTATTGCCGGACCGCCCTTCAGCTTCCTCGGCATTTTGCTGCTGTCGTTTGTCGATGGCATTGAGTATTCCACTGGCTTTTTGATACTTATGGGAATGGCTGCTGTGGTGGTTTATGTGTTGGATTATATCGTTCCCGCATGGGGGACGAAGAAACTCGGCGGCAGTAAGGCGGGTGTGCGCGGGAGCACCATCGGCTTGATCCTGGGGCTTTTGGTGACGTTCATGTTCCCGGTTGGCTTCATTGCCGTGTTGGTGGGACCATTTGTGGGTGCCTATATTGGAGAGAAGCAGGCTGGCACCGACGACAGCCAGGCGTTGAAGGCGGCTTTCGGGTCGTTCATGGGTTTTTTGGTGGGCACTGGGCTGAAGGTGATATATGCCTGTGTGTGTATTTTTTACGTGATTAAAGATATGATATTATGGATAACGAAATAAACGAAAAGAGTTGCGGGACCAGGGACTGCAGGACGCGAGATTTGGCTGAGACGGCTCGGCATATCCGTGAATTGATATTGACGGCATTGGCTGAGGCTGGATCGGGTCATACGGGCGGATCGCTTGACTTGGTGGATATTTTCACCGTGCTGTATTTTGACCATTTGCGCCACAATCCCGACAATCCACTATGGGAAGGACGTGACAAGGTGGTACTCTCCATCGGACATACAGCTCCTGTGCTGTATGCCACTTTGGCTGCTGCTGGCTATTTTCCTGAGGATGAGATGCTGACGCTGCGTAAAATAGGAGGCCGTCTGCAAGGCCATCCGAGTCTGGAATCGCATTTGCCGGGTTTGGAGACCAGCTCAGGCAGCCTTGGGCAAGGACTGGGCATCGCATTGGGTTTGGCACTTGCAGCGAAGATGGACGAGAGACGTGAGGCTGCCGGACATGAGACTTGTCGTGTGTTCTGCATCATGGGCGACGGTGAGCAGCAGGAAGGCAGCGTCTGGGAAGCGGCTATGGCCGCGGCACATCATAAGGTGGATAACCTATGCGCCATTATTGACCGTAACAGGCTGCAAATCGATGGCGGTACTGAGAAGGTGATGGCCATCGACCCGCTGCGCGACAAATGGAAGGCTTTCGGCTGGAATACCATCGAGATTGACGGACACGATATGGAGCAAATCAAGATGGCTTTGGATTTCGCTGACAAGACACAAGGCAAGCCTACCGTCATCATCGCCAACACCATCATGGGTAAAGGTGTCCCGTCAATCGAAAACGATTATCATTGGCACGGTAAGGTTCCAACTAAGGAACAATTACCTCAGTTTATTGATGAATTGAATAGTTGATGGCTCACGCTTCGCGTTTTTGCGAGGAGGAACGACGAAGCAATCCAGGCTTGAAGTTACACCCCTAGATTGCCGCGCTGCGCTCGCAATGACGCAAAGCGGCAGCTTAACTCCACCGCCCTTCGGGCACCCCCTCTCAGAGGGGGAACGCAAAGCGGCAGAAATTTGAAATTAGAAATCTGAAATTAGAAATCTGAAATCTGAAATTAGAAATTAGAAATCCTGAAATCCCTAATTATGGAATACCAAAACAAAGGTAACAAAGCGACAAAAACAGGCTTCGGTGAGGGCGTTCTCGCTGCGGCACAAAAGGATAACCGCGTGGTCGGTCTTGGTGCCGACATCACCGCCTCGGTAGGCATGAACTTCTTCGCAGAGGCTTTTCCCGAGAGGTTTATCTCTATGGGCATCGCCGAGCAGGATGCTGTGGCTACTGCTGCCGGTCTCGCCTTGGGCGGCAAGATTCCCGTCTTCAGCACATACGGCGTGTTTGCAGCCCATCGCGCCAATGACCAGATTCGTATTTCTGTGTGCTACAATAATGTGCATGTAGTCATCGGTGGTGCCCATGCGGGTGTTTCGGTTGGTCCCGACGGAGCCACTCATCAGGCGTTAGAGGACATCGCCACCATGCGGGTGCTGCCTAACATGACCGTCATTTCGCCCTGTGATGCCACACAAGCGAAAATTGCCACGGAGAAGGCCATCTTAGAGCGCAAGGGACCCGTCTATATCCGCTTCGGTCGCGAGCCTGAGCCGGATTATACGGATGAAAACCAAGAGTTTGAGATAGGGAAGGCGCAACTAATGCGTGAGGGGAATGATATTACTTTGGTGGCCACGGGCCATGAGGTGTGGGAGGCACTTCAGGCGGCTCACATGCTGGAGCTTATGAACATCTCGGCGCGTGTCATCAATATGCATACCATTAAGCCGTTAGATGGGGAAATCCTTATTAAGGCTGCCGAAGAAACCCGGCTGATCTTTACCATTGAGGAACATCAAGTGGCAGGCGGTCTCGGTGGCGCGGTGACTGAGTTTTTGGCTGAGAACCATCCTATTCGTGTATGCCGCATCGGTATGGACGACCGTTTCGGCGAGTCGGGACAGGCTCCCGCATTGGTGCACAAGTATGGCTTGAATGCCGCCGGTATCGTCAAGCGTGTTTTGGAAATTACGTCCAATCAGGATTTCAGCATCTATGTCCGCAAGTTGGGCAAACCTTTCGATACTTATATCAAGAAGCTGTACGACAGCCAAATGCTGTATGAAGGCTATGACTATCACGATGAATCCACCTTCGCGAACTGCCACGACATGAAGGTCTATCAGCATTATCTCTCTCAAGGCAAACGGGGGCGTGAAGTGCTGGAAACCTTGGCACGTGCTCTTCACGACCATTTCATCACGCATGAGTTGTATAAGATGCTTGACTTGTATGATGAGAAAGATGTCATAGGCATCATGGGCGGTCATGCAAAGCGGCGCGATGACCCGGATTATCGCCAAATCGTTTTGCTGAGCAAGAAACTGACCGAGATGGGCCGCCTGATGGTCACGGGCGGCGGTCCGGGTGCGATGGAAGCCGCGCACTTTGGGGCTTGGATGGCAGGTAGGACTGAAGCCGAGGTGGACGAGGCCTTGGATATGCTCAAGCCGTCGCCGACCTATAAGGACGAAGGCTGGCTGCGCCGAAGCTTTGAGGTGATGGAACGTTTCCCGCGCGTTACCGAATACCGCAGCCTTGCTATCCCGACGTATTATTACGGTCACGAGCCGACCACGCCTTTCGCCACCGATATTGCCAAGTATTTTGATAACAGCGTGCGTGAAGATGGCGTTGTCACCATCGCCAAGGGCGGCATCATCTACACGCCTGGCAGCGCAGGCACCATGCAGGAGATCTTTCAGGACGCGGCGCAAAACCACTATGAAAGCGAGGGCTACGCCAGCCCGATGATTTTCTTGGGCAAAGATTACTTCACGAATTACATGCCTGCCTATGCGTTGCTTAAGGATTTGAACGACAGAGGCGTGTATAAGAACATGATTCTCACAATTTCGGATGATAATGACGAGATTATTGAGGCGATAGTGAAGTTCAGGGAAGGGAAATAATCCTTATTCCGGCCTCCTAAAGCGTTCCCCTGTGCCGTCGATCACGGCCTTCTTCCATGAATCAGGGTAGCCGGGCTGCATGGGTTTGGCGGGGTAGCCGTAGCCGTTGCGTTTGAACTCTCCGTTCTCTTCCTGCTTGACGTTGCTGTCCAAGTATTTTACCAACAGGTAGTTGTCCAGTTCTTTCCAAGTGGCTACGGTATTGTGTCCGGCTTGGTTTGAAAAGTCGGTGAGGTAGGCAATGGCCTTATGCGGGTTTTCCGTGTAGAGGTTCAAGGCTTCGTTGTCCACATAATTGACCTGCTCTTGATAGCCGCTCTCCAACTCGCTCTGCACGGCTTGGATGTCTCCGATGACGCGGTTGTAGAACAGGTACTTGAAATGCGCTAACCGGTTGAAGACCCAGAAGGCGGCATTCTCGCTGTAGGTCAGCATGTCGCCATTGCCCACTCGGTATTCAATGGGTACTTCGCTGATGGAGCAGTAGAAGGGTGTGTAAACTGTCGAGTTGGTGTCGTCCACACCAAACCAGATGATGCCTCCGATGGGGTTGGGCAGCCAGCTGCGGCATTGGGCGATGAAGGAGAAGCCCGTCTGCACCACCTCGATACTGCGTTCGTTGAGATAGGGTTTGCCGTCGTAGGTCCAGTATAGAGGGTTGCAGCGGATGGGGGAGCCGAAGGGGCCTGCTCCCGGGTCAAGGGTCTTGTCGTAGGGCGTTCCCTGGAAGTGGTCGCGCTGGAAAGCCATCATGTCACTCAGACTGACCTTGCGGTCGGGCTTCACGTAGAGGGGCATACGGTGGGTGAGGTCTTTCCCGATGACATAGTCCCAATACTTGTCCATGCCCTTGCACACCTTATTGAACATGGTCCATACACGGAAGTCGCACACGCGGGCTGCGCTGAAATCGACAGGGGCGTATGCTGCGCTGAAGTCGAAGTCCTGATCCTTGCCGCTGAAATAGCCTTTGCTGCGGGCGAAGTCGATGATGTCGTGCTTGTAGATGACCTCCACCTCTTTATTATATAGTTTCTGCCAGTCTTTGTCGGTAATGGAGGTCTTGCCGTTGCGCAGTGGGAAGGTGGTGATTCTTGCGGCGTTGGCATGACCACTCACGTAGCCGTCGGGGATGCGGATGGCGACCCACACGGCACCTTTCACATCGCCCATAGGCATCATTTCCATATACCACACTTCGTTGGCATCGCTGATGGAAAACGACTCGCCGTCGGAGCCGTAGCCGTATTCTTCCACGAGGTCGGCCATAATCTTGATAGCCTCGCGGGCTGAGGTGCTGCGCTCTAAGGCGATGAACATCAGACTGCCATAGTCGACGATGCCGTTGGGGTTGACTAACTCTTCTCGACCCCCGAATGTGGTTTCCCCTAAGGCGACTTGGTTCTCGTTGATATAGCCTACCACTTGATAGGTGTGGGGCGGTTGGGGCACGCCACCTCTTGGAGCGTTGGTGCTGCGGTCGTAGCACACGCGCATGCTGCCTGCCGGCCAGTCGGCTGCAGGGGTGAAGTACAGCTCGCCATAGCGGATGTGGGAGTCGGCACAATAGCTAATCATGGTGGAGCCATCTGCCGAGGCTCCTTTGGTGATGAGGAAGTTGGTGCAGGCCTGCGATGTGTTGAACCCAATCAGCAGGACTAACAGTAAGAGATTTCTAATGCTTTTCATTATGGTAGGGTTTTTGTTGTCGAGTAGCTGCCCAAAGTTAAACTGGTTTTGCTCATAATTCAAAAGGCAAAACTACAAAAAATCTGACATCAACAAAGGTGCCGGGAAATAAAAAATACGGGGAAGTGGTCTTGCAAAGAAAAAAAGTATATATTTGCAGCCTAAAAGAGCAGAAACTTTTCAAACGGGCGGTATTCCGAAAAGCCTTAAGAGTAGGAAAAATGCTAATTTTAAGAGTTTATGAAAAAAGCGCTATTACTTTTTGCAGGAGTCATTATGATGGTGTTTGCCACGTCATGCACGAAAAAGACGACTTATGAAATCTACAACGGTACATCGGGTATTGGTGTTTATGATGTCAAGGCTTATGAGTATTCGGGCTCAATCCTCGTCAATTATTCTGATGTGGGCTTCCTGAATGCAAATGCTACCAGCGGTTCCATCGAGGCTTCCAAGGATGTCAATAAGGTGCAGGTTGCATTCAAGTTTGCTCCTGGCGGCGATGTCTACACTACTGCCGAGTACTTTACTCTCAAGAGTGGTGGCCATACCATGATTCTCCTTGAGGACAACACGCAGATTTTTGGCGGTAATAAAGGAACGACGACAGTTGAAAAAGCGGTCAAATAAGATTACGACCCTACTGACCATAAAAATCCCCGTCCGTTGCGATGGGGATTTTTTTTGGGGGGCTCAAGTTTACTATAGGACAGATTTTTCAATAGCTTCGGAAAGGCTGAATCTCAATAACCCCACACAAGGAACGCAGTGTGGGGACAACAAAAACCCTACAACTCAGTGCCCCAAAGGGAAGCGAAACGAATTCTGACAAAATCGTGGAATTAGATCTGTAAGATTTTCTAAAATAGCGAATAAAATAATAATTGTATCTTTGCCAAAAAAATCCAGCCATGCAATCCTCCATCCCATTAGCGGAACGACTCAGACCTACTACACTCGACGACTACATCGGGCAGAAGCACATCATCGGTGAGCATGCCGTGTTGCGCCGCGCCATTGAGACAGGTCGCGTACCTTCCATGATTTTCTGGGGACCGCCCGGAGTGGGCAAGACGACGCTTGCTTTCATCATCTCCAAGCAGGTGAAGCGGCAGTTCTTCCAGCTGAGTGCCGTCAGTAGCGGCGTGAAGGAAGTGCGCGAGGTCATTGACAGGGCGCGTATGGCTCCCGAAGCACCTATATTATTTATAGATGAAATCCACCGTTTCAGCAAGTCGCAGCAGGACTCCCTCCTCGGGGCAGTGGAACGGGGACTGGTCACCTTGATTGGTGCGACGACCGAGAATCCCTCGTTTGAGGTGATCTCGCCTTTGTTGTCTCGTTGTCAGGTTTATGTCCTTAAGGCACTTGAGAAGGTGGATTTGGAAATTCTGCTGGCAAAGGCTGAGAAAGCGCTTGAATATGACTTCGGCAAGAAAGTCACTATCAAGGAGTCTGAGGCCTTGATGCAAATCAGCGGCGGCGACGGACGCAAGCTATTGAACGCCATAGAGCTGGTGGCCAATTCTTTGAACGACTTGGACGAGACCGCAGAGGAGCTTGTCGTCACTAATGATTTCACTACCAAATGTATTCAAAGCAACCTGGTAAAATACGACAAGCAGGGTGAGATGCACTACGACATCATCTCGGCCTTCATCAAGTCGATGCGGGGCAGCGACCCCAACGCGGCCTTGTATTACCTGGCCCGCATGATTGAAGCAGGGGAGGACCCGCTCTTTATCGCCCGAAGGATGCTGATTCTCTCCTCTGAAGACATTGGCAACGCCAATCCCAACGCGCTCTTGCTGGCTAATGCCTGCTTTGATGCTGTGAATAAAATCGGCTGGCCTGAGAGCCGTATCATTTTGGCGCAGACGGTCACCTATCTGGCCTCCTCGCCAAAGAGCAATGCGGCTGTGGCTGCCATCGATGCGGCACAGGCTCTGGTGCGGAAAACTGGTGATTTGTCAGTGCCTTTGCACCTGCGCAACGCCCCTACCAAACTGATGAAAGACCTCGGTTATAGCGACGGCTACAAGTATGCCCATGCCTATGAAGGCAATTTCGTGGAACAGGAATTTCTGCCATCGGAGATTTCTGGCACGGTTTTGTATGAACCTCAAGACAATCCTCGCGAACGCGAGCTGCGCAAGAACCTGCGCGAGAAATGGAAAGAGAAATATGGATACTGAAAAGAACGCTGAAAAGAATGTCCACAGCGTCAGCCTGTGGAACAAAGTGTTGGAAACCAGCTTGAAACTACCTTTTGTAAAGGTCGATCGTGAAGAGTTCCTGACCAAGGAACTGACCAAGTTTTGTACCCCGATGGAGGTGATGACAGCCTTGGACGATACCCCCATCAAAGTGCTGAGCAAGAAGGAAATCGACAAATTGGCCAAACAATGCATCCGTCACCATCTGACGATGGTGTGTGGCGTTTCGGCTTTGATGGGTCTGCCGGGCGGCTGGTGGATGGCGGGTGCCATTCCTGCCGACCTCTCGCAGTTTTATGGACACATTCTCTCGCTCATGCAGAAGCTCATTTACCTGTATGGCTGGCCTGCCTTGACCGACGTGAACAAGCAGATGGATGAAGAGTCGTTGAATATCATGACGCTTTTTGTCGGGGTGATGATGGGCAACAAACTGGCCATTGAGGCGGTGACCAAGGTGGCGGCGCAACTCTCAAGGAGCGCTGGCGTGAGAATCTCGGAAGGCCTCATGGCGCAATATGCAATTAAGATTGCCCAATGGATAGGCATCAACCTGACCAAGGAGGGATTTGCCAAAGGGGTGGGGAAGTTGCTTCCTTTGGTGGGCGCACCTGTTTCAGCCACAATCACTTACTATACGTTCCGCCCCATGGCACAACGTCTGAAAAGCCATCTGGACGAACAGTATGAGATGCGTCACGAAGGGGCATAAAAGAAAAAAATTAGAAAAATAATCCAAAATTGGTGGTAGTTTAAAAAAATGCTGTATTTTTGCGCTGGTTCTTATCATAATCTCGTCTGTTTCCCCAAAGAGCAGATGAGATAGGTTTCATAAATTTTGGTTTTTGGTTCTTGAAGTCCCCGGCCTCGGCTGGGGTCTTCTTGTTATAGACTATGCATAGGTTTCAACAGGTCGTTGACGGTCTTCACGGGGTTGAAGGTCTCGATAGGCACCTCGACAAATACCGTAATCCAGTCGGCCATAGCGCCGTTCCATAGGCCGGGCAGCTCCAAGGCACGCAGTTCGCGCCCGTCTTTTGATTTGTTGGAGACGAATCCCGTGTTCGGGTCAACGTGGTCTATCAGGTTGAAGGCCTCACCTTTGTAGTTCCAGCAGCCGCATACGAGGTCGACTGGGTTGAAGTGGGTCGAGGCTTGGAAGATGGCTTCCTGCTGGGCGTTCTTGTGGTCGATTTGTGACGATTCGATGATTTGCAGCGACACCTCGTCGTCGTCGTTCTTCACCCAGAATGGTCCGCCGCCGGGCTCGCCTTCGTTTTTCACCATGCCGCACACGCGCATCGGGCGGTTGAGTTTGTCGTACAGATAGTCGATTTTTTCTATGCTGTTGTATTGGCTCACAAAGGCGGGAATGTCCATCATCAGTTCGGTCTGGGCGTAACGGATGATTTCGTCCAGGTCTTCGTCGCTGAGGTTGCCTTCGTCAAGGAGTTCGAGGTATTCGAAAGTTTTCTGCTGGAGTTGCAGCAGCAGTCCGGCCAGCACCTTTTTATATATAATAGTAGTCTCGGCTTTGCTCTCGGGCACCACGTTGTCGATGTTCTTCACGAAGACGATTTCTTCGCCCAGGTCGTTGAGGTTCTCGATGAGAGCCCCGTGGCCGCCCGGACGGAACAGGATCTTGCCGTTGCTTTCGCGGAACAGGTTGCCCTCTGCGTCGATGGCGACGGTGTCGGTCGAGGGCTTCTGGCACGAATAGCTGATGTCGTAGCAAACCTTGTATTGCTTTTCGTAACCTTCTTTCAACGTGTTGACGGTCTTTTTGAACACTTCCTCATGTTCGGGCGAGACGGTGAAGTGCAACTTGGCCACGCCTTGGGCATCGGTGGCATAACGGGCAGCTTCCACCAAGTGCTCTTCAAGGGCAAGACGGTCGAAAGTGGGGTAGTGGTGAAACTTCAGCAGGGCTTTGGGGAGCTGTCCGTAGCCGAGGCCTTCGTCCAACAGCAGGGCTTTCACGATGTCCACCTTGCGGCCTTGTTGCAGCAAAGTGTCAATATCGGCTCCATGCAGTTTCTTGACGGCTTGGTTGAGGTCAGCATAGAAGGCGAAGCACTTGATGTGGGCAAAGAAGATATCGGTGAAATTCGTCTCCTTGCCGCTGTCGGCAAAAGCGAAGAGGTCCTTGAACATGCGCGAGGCCGCACCCGAAGCCGGGACGAACTTGGTGAACTGGTAAAACTCCTTGTCGGCATCAAAGGCTTGCGTCATACGGCCAGTCAGGTCGGCATCGAGGCGGAGAATGCCGTCGCCAAGGGTGGCAGGACGCATGAGTTGTACGAATCTCGTGCCGCGTTTGAGCTGGGCAACTTGCTGAGTGACTTGATTTTCGGTGACATTACGTTCCGAAAGTTGCTGGAGGTCTTTTTCGTTGAGCATAATTGTTGTATTTAAGCGGCTCAAAAATAGTGAATTATATAATCCGATGAAAAAAAATCGAGAAAATTTTTCAGAAAATGCTTGCGTGAACGAAAAAAGTTGTAATTTTGCGGCCGATTTCAAGCCCAGGTGGTGAAATTGGTAGACACGCCACTTTGAGGGGGTGGTGCCGATTACGGCATGCAAGTTCGACTCTTGTCCTGGGCACAATCACCAAGCCCCGATGGCGGAATTGGTAGACGCGTACGTTTCAGGTGCGTATATCGAGAGGTGTGCAGGTTCGACTCCTGTTCGGGGCACAAAAAAACAACAATCCTAATTGATGACCCTATCAGTTAGGATTTTTAGTATCAACCGTCATGAACTCATTCAAGGAACTCGTTTTGAACCGCCAAAGCACAAGAAGCTTCTCCGACAAAGAGGTCGAGATGGATAAGTTGCAGAGAATTTGCAACATCGCAAGCCTGTCGCCCTCCTCGTGCAACTCGCAACCGTGGAGAATGCATATCGTAAGGCCTTCATACACGAAACTTGACGATTTGCGGAAAGCCTGCCAACCGGTCAAACTCAATCCTTTCCTGAACAATGTGAACAATTTCATTGTTATCGAACAGACCTTCGGCAATATGAAATCGAAAAGCGGCGGCTTCTTCTCCAACAACGATGTGAATTCCATTGACCTGGGCATACTCGCCGCCCATTTGGTGCTGGCTGCCGAAGAGGAAGGGCTCGGAACGTGCATGATTGCGGCATTCAGAAAGAAAATCATCAACAAGGCTCTTGGCTTCAGCCGACTCAGACGAGTCAGGCTCGTGATTGCCTTAGGCTATCCTACCGACGATTATGAAATCCGCGAGAAGAAACGGAAAAACACAAGCGAAACCGTCGACTTTATTGAATGAGTCATGGGTTGCAACCTAATAAGTTCACTTTTCCCTTGATATCTCCAAATTGTTTTCTATTTTTGCAGAGCGAAAACAAATAAACAACTATGGAAATCTATCAGTATTGGCTCATCGCCGCCATTGTTTTGGTGATTGTGGAAATCTGCACAGCCGCTTTCGGCTCCATCTGCTTTGCTGTGGGAGCGGGATTCTCCGCCCTCGTTGCCGGCCTCGGGGGTAGCTTCGTCTGGCAAATCATCGTATTTGCCGCTGTCTCGCTGCTCACCTTTATCTTCTTGCGCCCTATGGCCATCCGTTGGCTCGACAGTAAATCGAAGGACGTGAAAACCAATGTCGACGCGCTCATCGGGCGCAAAGGCATCGTCTCTGAACGCATCGACGCTACCCAGCATACTGGCCGTGTGGCCGTCGACGGCGACGACTGGAAAGCCGTTTCCCTCGACAACGCTGTTATCGACAAAGGTGCCTCTGTCGAGATTGTCAATCGCGACAGCCTCATCCTGACCGTCAAGAGATTAGTTTAACCATTCAATTCAATATCCAACATTATGAAGTATGTCCTTATCGTCTTAATTGTTCTCGTGGTTATTTACATACTGCGCGGAATCAAGATCGTTTCCCAATCGGAAACCATGATTGTCGAACGTCTCGGCAAGTACAACCGAACCCTCAATGCAGGCATCAACGTCATTCTTCCCATCGTTGAGCAGGCCAAGGAAACCATCGTGCGCCGTCAGAATGGCGCCATCAGCCGTGCCTCGCGTATCGATATGCGTGAGCAGGTGTATGACTTTGATAAACAAAGCGTTATTACCAAGGATAACGTGATGACTGAAATCAACGCGCTGCTCTATTTCCAAATCGTCGACCCAATGAAGGCCGTCTACGAAATCCAGAACCTTCCCGTGGCTATCGAGAAGCTGACCCAGACCACTCTGCGTAACGTGGTGGGTGAGATGGAACTCGATGAGACCCTTACCTCGCGCGACACCATCAACTCGAAGCTGCGCAACGTGCTTGACGATGCCACCAACAAGTGGGGAGTGAAGGTGAACCGCGTTGAGCTTCAGGATATCACACCACCTGAGAGCATCCGCCGCACTATGGAACTCCAGATGCAGGCTGAGCGTAACCGCCGCGCCGAAATCCTGAAGGCCGAGGGCGAAAAGCAGGCACAAATCCTGAACTCCGAAGGTGAGAAGCAGGCTGAAATCAACGCTGCCGAAGCCGAGAAGCAAGCCAATATCCTGAAGGCTGAAGGCGAGGCCCGCGCCAAGGTGCTGCAAGCCGAGGCCGAGGCTGCCGCCATCCGCAATATCGCCGATGCCGTCAGCGACCGCGGGGCTGACCCCGTCAACTACCTCCTTGCCGTCAAGTATATCGAGACGCTGAAGGAAGTGGCCGGAGGACAGGAGAACAAGACCGTCTACCTGCCTTACGAGGCCTCCAACCTCCTGGGCTCGCTGGGCGGCATCAAGGAAATGTTCGGGAAGTGATTCGTTCGGTTGTCCCACTGTCCCAATATATTATATTGGGACAGTGGGACAGGACAGTCATAAGGGGCCCCTCAAATGTTGTCTACCTTCGACTCACCCTCGACTCACCCTCGACTCACCCTCGACT